>Ga0080064_1003710_pt1 | contig 21306 bp, 16 predicted proteins | sample Subgrocontami54m_FD_69260 | JGI IMG/M metagenome (GOLD analysis project Ga0080064, IMG submission 69260) | Subsurface groundwater microbial communities from S. Glens Falls, New York, USA - GMW46 contaminated, 5.4 m (SPADES assembly) (version 2) ...
CAGTGCGATACAGGCGGCCTACGCGCTCGGGCTGCGCGAGTTCGGCGAGAACTATGTTCAGGAGTTCGAAGGCAAATACCCCGCCGTTGAGAAGTTGGAGGGAGCCCGGTTTCACCTGATCGGACACCTGCAGTCCAACAAGAGCCGCCGCGCCTCGGAACTGTTTTCGGTGATACAGACCGTCGATTCAGCCAAGCTGGCCCGGAGACTCGATGAGACCGGCACGCGCCTCGAGGTGATGCTGGAGGTGAAGCTGAGCGAGGAGGAATCCAAGCATGGCGCTGATCCGGAAGAGGTGGCCTCCCTGGCCGCCGCGGTGCGCCAGTGCCTCAATTTGCGGCTCACCGGACTGATGACCATGCCGCCTTGGACCGAGGATCCTGAGCAATCGCGACCCTACTTCCGGCGACTGCGCCAGATCGCCGAGGCCGTTCATTTTCCCGGTGAATCGCTGGCGCTCTCGATGGGCATGTCCCACGATTTCGAGGCGGCCATTGAGGAGGGCGCAACGCATATTCGCGTCGGTACGGCCTTGTTCGGTAAGCGCAAAGGGCCACGAAGCGCGGCACCAGACGTATGAAGACGTACTATTCAGGCCGCGCTGACCAGGCTCCGTCTTGCGCGTGCTCACAAATGAGCCAGAAGGCCTAGCGCATGCGCATCGGCTTTCATTCACCGCTCCCCCCCGCACGCACCGGCGTGGCTGACTACAGCGCCGCGCTCCTGCGAGCCTTGTCGCAGGGGAACGACGTACAGGCCAACCCCGCACAGCCCTGCGATATCGAGCTTTATCACACCGGCAATAATCAGCTCCACCACGGCATTTACCAGCGCGCCTTGGCGCGGCCCGGCGTCGTGGTGATCCATGATGCCGTGTTGCAGCACTTCTTCCTTGGAAGCTTGGATGAGAAGTCCTACGTGGAAGAGTTCGTCTACAACTACGGCGAATGGAACCGCGAATTGGCACAACGCCTGTGGCACGGCCGGGCACGGGCGGCGCAAGCGGAGGAATATTTCCGCTACCCTATGCTGCGCCGGTTGGCTGAGAAGGCAATAGCGGTGGTGGTGCACAATCCGGCGGCGGCCGAGCTGGTGAAGACGCATGCCGGACAAGCCAAGGTGATGGAGATTCCTCATCTGTTCGAAGACCCCCCCGCGCCCTACGCAGCCGATGTTGAGCGCTGGAGACGGCCGCTTGGGCCGGGCGCCTTTGTGTTCGGCGTGTTTGGACACCTGCGCGAATCCAAACGCCTCTCCACCATCCTCCGTGTCTTTGCGGAACTGCGGCGGAAACAGCCCTGGGTCTGGTTGCTGGTCGCAGGACCAATGGCCTCCAGTGACTTGCAGCGAACAGCAGAGCCCATGCTCCTGCAACCGGGAATCCTGCGCGTAGACTATGTTCCGGAGGACCAGTTCTGGCTGCACGCCGCCGCTGTGGACGCTTGCATCAACCTGAAATACCCGCCCGCGGGGGAGACCTCCGGCATCGCCATAAGGCTGATGGGCATCGGCAAGCCGGTGGTGCTGACAGCAGGCCAGGAGACAGCCCGATTTCCGGAAGCCAGTTGCCTCCGTGTGGATTCAGGGTTGGCGGAAGAGGAGATGCTGGCGGCCTACATGCTTTGGCTCAGCCATAACCGCGTGCCCGCGCGCCAGATAGGGAAGACTGCCCGGCAGCACATACTGGAGCATCACAATCCTAGCTCGGTGGCGTCCCAATACGTGGCGCTGCTCCGGGAGGCAGTGCCCAGCGGTATGCTAACATTGAAGCCGTAGTGGTCAGGCGTTTGGTTCCTTTCACAGCTATCGCTGTCGCGCTCGTTTCGACTTGCGCTCGGTCGGCCTCCGGCCAAGGTTGAGTGGCGGCACGTCAAGGCACACCAGGTCTTGGTGTGCTCGCAATGAGAGCGTGTGGAATAGAGGAACACAGGAACCCAAAGCTGTGGACAACTGGCATCGGCTATCGTTACCAGCCGTCCTTCCGCCATTTCGTAGGGACGGTGGAACAGAAGCAGCGGGAGCTCAATGGGAACCAGATCCTGAACGTCTACCACTTGCTGGACTTTAGCATTGAGAGGCAATTGACTCCGCGTTGGAGCGCCGGGGCCAGTGTTCCCGTGCTGCTTGCCTCTCGAAATCAACTCTACAACCCCTATGGAAGGTTTGTTGTCAACAGTATCGGTGACATCTCAGTCGGCGGCCGGGCGTGGGTTTTCAAACCACCAACCGAGTCCGGCGACAATATCTCGGTGGGGATGTTCCTCAAGCTGCCGACCGGCAAGTACAATGCAACGGGACCGGCGACCAACGCGCAGGGGCGTGCGATCATAGCCACGGCCGACCAGTCGATCCAAGCTGGCGACGGTGGCACTGGTTTCGCCATCGAGTTGCAAGGGTATAAGCGGATACCTTTCCAAAGCGAGCTCTATTTCGCCGGCGTGTACCTATTCAATCCAAGGAATACGAATGGCGTCTCCACGTTCCGTAACGCCCGCGGCGAACAGGTGATGTCGGTGTCGGATCAATACCTTTATCGCGGCGGGCTCGGACGTGCCGTCCCGAAGGTCAGCGGGTTGGCGGTGAGCTTCGGCGCAAGGGTTGAAGGCGTCCCGGTGCGCGATGCGCTGGGCAAGAGCGACGGCTTTCGGAGACCGGGATACGCGATCTCGCTGGACCCCGGGTTCCTTTATATGCGAAGGTCCTATGCCGTGTCGTGCAATGTGCCCTTCGCGGTCCATCGTGACCGGAAGCGCAGTGTGGCGGACTATTTGAATGGAAGGCACGGCGACGCGGCGTTTGCGGACTATTCGCTGATGCTGAGTCTTTCGCGGCGATTTTAGGCGGCCCGGCAAGGGAGTGGACAATGGGGCGGCTTGACTCCGCCGAAAGCGCGTACCTACAATGGTAGCGTTAGACAAGGAGGCCGCATGAGATCTCTCGGCGTGCCTGAGCTGGTTGTCATTCTCGGAATCGCGGTTCTGCTTTTCGGCGGAAAGAAGATTCCGGAAGTGGCCAAGGGCTTGGGCGAAGGCATCAAGAACTTCAAGAACGCTCTCAAGGGCGAAGACAAACCCCCGGAAGAAAAAAAGCAGGCGTAAGGCGGCCTTGCTATGTCCCCGCGCCGCACCTTAGGCTCGGATCGACGATATCCACTTCAGTAACACGTTCATTAACAAGCGCAAAACGGAACCTCGGTGCGGTCCGCGCCGGGTTTTTTGCGCTTCAGTACTAAAAGAAACCCCGCGAGTGTTTCCACCGCGGGGTTTCACATTCCGGAGTTGCGTCCGGCAGGAAGGCTACTTCTTTTTCGGCGGGACAATGGCGTCTTTGACGGCCTTGGCCACGCGGAACTTAACCACCTTCTTCGCCGCGATCTTGATCGCCTGACCCGTGGCGGGGTTACGGCCCATGCGAGCCTTGCGGTCCACCTTTACCAAGCGGCCCAATCCGGGCAGCACGAACACACCATTCTTCTTGGTTTCAGCAACTGCCGTCGCCGCGTAGGCTTCCAGCAAGCCCTTGGAGACTTTGCTCGAAACTCCGCACGCTTCAGCGATCTTCTTCACCAGTTGCGATTGCGTCATTCTCTTGTCGGCCATGAATACTCCTTTTCTTGATACCCAATGAACCTTAGCGGAGCCTGCTCGGGCCGACTGAGGTAACCTCAATCGCGGAAACAAGACCGTAAGGAAATGTTTTGCTGTTTCATCATAGCCAAACCATTGCTAGGCTGTAAAGAGAAATCATCACGAAAAGCCCATTTTTCTGGCTTTTTTTCCACATGCCATCAAAAAAGTGTTGGGAAACGGCCATTTTAGGCGGTTTGAACTCGTCGCGCCGCGGAAGCAGGCCCCACGCTGGCCGCCGGCTTCACCGGCACGACGGATGGAGCCGGAGCCACCGCGATGCCGAGCACACTGCGGAGCTGCGCCTCCAAACGGTCCCGAACCGGCCCATTTTCCTTCAGAAACAGACGGGATGCTTCGCGGCCCTGTCCAAGCCGCTCGCCCTCGTAGGCATACCAGGCGCCGCTCTTGTCCACTACCTTCTGCTCCACGCCCCGGTCCAGCAGTTCGGCCTCCAGCGAGACGCCTTCGCCGTGGATCAGGTCCACTTCCACTTCCCGAAAGGGCGGCGCCAGCTTGTTCTTCACCACCTTGATCTTGGTGCGGCTACCTGTGACCTTCTCGCCTTCCTTGATGGCCCCAATACGCCGTATATCCAGCCGCAGGGTGGAAAAAAACTTCAGCGCCCGGCCGCCGGTGGTGGTTTCCGGACTCCCAAACATCACCCCGATCTTTTCGCGGATCTGATTAATGAAGATGAGGCAGGTCTGTGTGCGGGAGACGTTTCCCGTCAGTTTGCGCAGCGCCTGCGACATCAGCCTGGCATGCAGGCCCATAAATGAGTCGCCCATCTCGCCTTCGAGTTCGGCTTTCGGGACCAGCGCCGCGACCGAGTCAACGACGATGATGTCGACGGCGAAACTGCCGGCCAGGGTGGAGGTGATTTCGAGCGCCTGCTCGCCGTAATCTGGCTGCGAGATGAGCAGGTCATCCAGGTTGACGCCGAGGTTCCGCGCGTAGGTGGGGTCCAGCGCATGTTCGGCGTCGATGAAAGCCGCCGTGCCTCCGCGCTTCTGGGCCTGTGCTACCACCTGCAGGGCAATGGTGGTCTTGCCGGAAGATTCCGGGCCAAAGACCTCGATCACTCGTCCGCGCGGGAATCCGCCCACTCCCAGAGCCGCATCGAGCGACAGGCATCCGGAAGGGATCACGGCCACATTCTGCACACAGCCGGAGCCCATCCGCAGCACGGCTCCCTTGCCGTATTGTTTCTCCACCTGTTGCAGGGCGGTGGAAAGGGCCTGTTCTCGTTCTTTTTCTAGCAAGGGTAGCCTCCCGGTTCGAGCAAGCTCGCGAGAAATTCGTGCTTGCCCGGGAGGCGGATTCTCAGGGAACTTGCAGACATTATTACCAGCCCGCAAAACGGAGCTCTTCCCGTCCCGGCAGCCAAATGCTGGAAGGGATTGATTTGAGGGCCGGGACGGCCCTTTGCGGGCTATCTGGATTTTCCGGCAGGAGCGGCCTTGGCAGGAACCGCCTCCGGGCCTGGAGCCGGAGCGCTCTCGGCGCGGACCAAATTCAGCTTGGAGCGGACTTCCTTGTCGAGCTTGGCGCAAATATCGGGATTGTCGCGCAGGAAGGTGCGAGAGTTCTCGCGGCCCTGGCCGATGCGTTCTCCGTTATAGCTGTACCAGGCACCGCTCTTCTCAACCATATTGTGAGCCACCGCCAAATCGAGCAGGTCGCCTTCCTTCGAGATACCCACACCGTAGAGGATGTCGAACTCGGATTCGCGGAACGGCGGCGCAAGCTTGTTCTTCACGATCTTGATCTTGGTACGGTTGCCGATCACCACATCGCCATCCTTGATGGCGGCGATCCGGCGAATGTCGGCCCGCACCGAGGAGTAGAACTTCAGCGCCCGGCCGCCGGTGGTGGTCTCCGGGTTCCCGAACATCACACCAATCTTTTCGCGAATCTGGTTGATGAAGATCAGGCAGGTCTTCGATTTCGCCACAGTACCGGTGAGCTTGCGCATGGCCTGCGACATCAGACGGGCATGCACGCCCATGAATGAGTCGCCCATTTCTCCGTCGAGTTCGGCTTTGGGAACCAGCGCGGCAACCGAGTCCAGCACCAGCACGTCGATTGCGCCGGAGCTGATGAGTGAGTCGGTGATTTCCAGCGCCTGCTCGGCATAGTCGGGCTGCGAGACCAGCAGATTGTCCACGTCGACGCCCAAGGCGCGAGCGTAGATCGGGTCCAAGGCATGCTCCACATCGATGAACGCTGCCACGCCGCCGGCCTTCTGCGCCTCGGCAATCACCTGCAACGCGATGGTGGTTTTCCCGGAGGCTTCCGGCCCGTACACTTCGCTGATTCTTCCCCTCGGAAAGCCTCCGATTCCCAAGGCATGGTCCACCGAGATGGCTCCGGTTGAGATCACCGCGATCGGAATGATGGATTCCTTGGAGCCGAGGCGCAGGATGGAACCTTTCCCAAACTGCTTCTCAATTTGGCCCATCGTGGCCGTCAGTACGCGCGATCGCTCTTTTTCGTCCCGTTCGATTTCCATGATCAACTCCCTCGCCGGCTCAATTGCGGAAACCTCGATTATACAACCTGGAGGAACGACCTTTCGGAACTGCCGCTTGCGGAGGGTGCAAGTTACGCTGAACGCAGCTAAGATAGGTGCGAGAGTGGGTTTACGTGAAAAGGCCCGTCCCGGTGGAATCTGCCTCTGCATTCATCGACGAGAAGATCAAGGAACTTGGGGACTGGCGCGGGAAGACGCTCGCGAAAGTGCGCGAAATCATACACGAGGCAGACCCTGAGATCGTCGAAGAGTGGAAGTGGATGGGGACTCCCGTCTGGTCCCACGGCGGCATCGTCTCCACGGGAGAGACGTACAAGAACGTCGTCAAGATGACATTTCCCAAGGGTGCTGCGTTGAAGGACCCTTTCGGTCTATTCAACTCCAGCCTCGACGGGAATGCCAGGCGGGCCATCGACATCCACGAAGGCGACAAGGTCAATGAGGCGGCCTTGAAGGATCTCATCCGCGCCGCGGTGGCGCTCAACCTCAAGGGCAAGAGCAAGCCGAAGCCCCGGCGAGCGAGCAGCAAGCGTGCCGATTAGTTTCATCGCAGGTCCCGGCCATAGCTCCTCCGAAGATGGTTTCGGTGATCACGCCTACGTCCATGGCGACGTTCCGCTCGGCGATTTTGGCTACCTGGAAGGGAACACGAATGCGTGGCAGTCAGGAATTCACGTTTCGTCATACGGGCTCTTATTGGAGGATTTTCCGGAACAGCTCTTCGGCGATTCGCCGGTTGTCCTGGGTGTAGAGATATTCGTTATAGAGCCAGGGATCCCCTAGAGCGATCACTTGGCCTCTCCCCTCGCGCACTGCGGACATCATGACGGTGTCGCGCTCGGAGAGCAGCGTTTCAGCTCTCTTTGCCCAGACGCGCAGTGGCGCCAGATCGACACCGTAGAACTTCAAGCCCGGCGTGAACCAGCTCCCCTGCGGTGTTTGGAGCGTCAGTTTCCCGCTTCCCTGCGCATCCAAATGTTTCGTCTCCACGAACTCGATGCCGAACCGCTTGGCCAGCGCATTCATCCTGGGGAACTCGGAGTTGCCGGGATCGTTACCGAGCAGCAACAGTACTCCTCCCTGGCGCACCCACGCAACGACAGCCTCTATTTCGGCATCGGTGATCAGGTTAGGAGCAGGCGCTTCCTGCGGCGTGTCCGGGTCCACCACGATCAAACAGTCGATCCCTTGGAGGGATTTCTGTGTAAGAGGCTCCTTCACTGTCCGGGTCTGGGCGGCCAGCCCGTTGAGCATGCGGCCGAGGCCGGAGAATCCACCCTGGTAGCTTCCGTCCCAGGCATAGTGAGGCTGCGGCTCACGGTTATGCCAGCCATCGACCGCCACCACCTTGCTCCCCTTTTCGTTCCACACCGGATTGGCAAACGCGCCATCGCCGGCAATATCCCACACCGCCAGCCGCGCCCACCGCCAGCCAGGTGTATCCACATCGAATTCGATCTTCTGCTTGCCAAACTCGCGCGTGGTTTCCAGCGAATGGATTTTCCGGTACGTCTTGCTGCCGTCGCCCCAGACGAGTTCCGCGAACTGAAGGGGCAGGGTATAACGAAGCTCCGCTGTCGCGCGCAGCTTTCCGGGCGCGGTTTCGCGGATGGAATGCTCCGGCATCAGGACCTCGCCGGTGGAGATGAAGTAATCGCCCTTTCTCATCGTGTCCAGCAACTCGCCGTAACCGTCATAGGAGGGCAGTTGTCGGCCACGGACGTAATTGATGTTCATGTGCGCGTAGAGCTCATGGGTATGGTCAATTTGAAACACGTCCACTTCGGCCAGCAGCCGCTTGCGCAGCCCCCAGTTACTCATGTCGTCGAGAAGGGTGAGCGACCGTTCCCCCATGCGCGGGGAAGCCATGTCGGCGGGCATCTGCTTCCAACCGGCTCCCACATAGGTGTCATCGAGGAAGTGTTCCGAGTACCGGATCGCGTCGGGATACCCCTTGGAGCCTTTCGTTCTGGGATGGGTCTGGTAGGCGAATCCGTTCTCGCGGTGCATCATGTCGAGCAGCGCCTTGGCGCTTCCGATGGTGTAGACCGTTCCATAGCCGGGCACCTCGGCCCGGGACGATTTGGCTCCCGGAGGGGCCATGTGCCAGTACACCGGTTTGGGGAACGAGACCGCCCAATGGCCGCCATAATGGACGTTGGCCTCCTCGGATGGGATGAGGAGAAAGTCCTTGCCGCTTTGGGCGCGGCAGTATTCGAAGTAGGCTTTCAGTTCCTTGAGGCGGAGCTCGGTCTGATCCTGCGGATGACCGTCACCGTGGAAGTCGGCGATGATCGCGGCGTCCACGCCCATTTCGCGCAAGACCGGCTTGAACGGCGGGATCCAGGATGCGCCCTTTTCCATCGCCTGCACGGTGTAGGCGTAATGCCAGTGCGGCGCAACGGTCAGGTAGCCATCCAGGTGCGGGAAGCGGTCGCGATTGGTGTAGCGGGTCACCTCATCCAGCAACGGCTTTGCCTCACCATCACTCAGAAGGTAGAAAACGTTCATGCGCTGCGCCGTGCCGGGCGGGGCGTTCATCCACGGATAGAAGCGCGAGTTGTCATCGGGCAACTGGCGGACGCCGAGGTAGACCTGGCCGCGGAAAGCAGTGTGCCACAGGAAGCCCATGTTGCTGGTGAAATCGCGGGGCATAAAGTATTTGTGAGGTGTGGGGAAAACCGCGATGCTACCGCCCTGCGCCCGCGCGGCGAGCGTCCGGTAGCGCGCCTGCACAGGCAGCTTTTCCGACGTGTTGGGATGCTCCAGGCGGAGTTTGCCTTCCGTGTCGTAGTAGGTGACCTCGGATTCCATGTTGTTGCCCGGCCGCGAATCACGTGGGACAGCCATTCGCAAGCCGGCCTCGTAGAAGTAAGCAGTGTCGGGCTCATTGGTGGAGGCGACAGCAGCTTGCTCGATGAGCCGGCTGCCAGGATAAAAAACGTAGCGGATGGACCCGTTGAAGATGCCCATCTGGAATCCGTCAAAGGTGATTTCGACTCGATCGCCCCGGGTTTCGGCCCGCGCGGAGGTGGCTTTCAAAAGGCCTTGGAAGCTGCGCGTGCCGTCCGGGTGGCTGGGTGGGAAATCGAAGAATTCATCAAAGCCGCCGCGGCGCTTGCCGGTTTGCGCGGAGTAGACCGGCACTGCGTTCTGGATCACGACCTTGCCGTCCACCCGGATGGCGGCGATGAGCGGTCGCGCCGGTTCCAGGTTGAACGAGGCTTGCCAAGACCGGCCCGAGGCATCGCGCCACTGAACGAGGGCAGTGTCGCCGTCCTGGCTGACGCTCACCGGTCCCGGCTTGACGCCGGACAGGTCCAATGGGACCGGCGCCGCCAATACGGAGGCGGCCAGAAGAAAGATCAGGCAATAGAGTTTACGCATAATGTTAAGAATGCCTCAGAATTTAATGCGGATTTGGAACAGCAGGAACCGCATGGTGCTGGAGGTGTTGTTGGTGACGCGGCCGAAGTTTGTGGAAACCGGGTCCAGGTTGGGGTTTTCGAATTGAGACCTGTTGGCGGCGTTCAGTGCATCCATGCGGAGCTGCATGGTGAAGCGTTCGTTGAGCTTGAAATCGCGTTGGATGTTGGCGTCAATGCGATTCAGCCCATCGCCGCGCACGCCGTCCACGCGCGTGGGAAACAGGCGTGCCTGGAAGGCAGCCGGAGTTCGTTGCGCATTGCGCTCAAAGCCATCGGTGTTGAACCAACGATCGAGCGTGCGAGTGCCCGTGTTAATGGTGCTCAGCTCGCCATAGTAGAAGACGTTGCCCCAATCGAGCAGGGCCCCCGGCTGCCATTCAAAAGTGCCGGCGATTTGCCAGCCGCCGAAGACGGCGCTGGCGAGGCCGGAGGAAAGGTAGGCACGGCCGCGCCCGAACGGCAGTTCGAAGATTCCCGTAGCCGCCACACGTTGCGGAACCCCGGCGTTGGAAGCGCGCCAGCTGGGGAGGGGATCGAACTCATTGTGATAGTAGAGCCTGTCCTGTTCATAGAGAGCCGTATAGTTGGCGTTGATCGTGAAACCATGCGCAAAACGCCGTTGGATGGTGGCTTCCAGTGAGTGGGTTTTCACCTGGCCATCGGTGCTGGCCGATGAACTCAAGTTATTCATTTGTGGGAAAGGGCGCAGGAGCATGTTTTTCGGTATGGTCGCGCTGGTGAAGTAGCCCCGGGAACTGAGCGCCTGGTATTGAACCGGATCGGCTGCCTGGAGATCAGAAAAGTTCTGCACCCGGAACGGATTGGTGACGTTCTGATTGAGATTACTGGCCAAAGCGTTGTTGCGAACCTGCGTGGTGTTCCAATATTGGCCGGGGAGCGCATCGAGGCGGCGTGAAAGCCGGATGCGATCCGAGAAGCCTCCGGCATAGCCGGCGGAAACAACAACGTTGCTACCGATCTGCCGCTGTACGTCGATGCGCCAGCGCTGCTGGCGCGCGCGCGGTACGGTTTCGGCAAAGAAGCCCCATCCGGTTCCAGCACGGGCGAGAAGGCCCTGAGCTGCCCCGACAGGAACCTCGAAGCGGGAGCCATCGGAGCGCACGGGGAACGGATTGGTGAGAGGCGAGACGCCCGCCTGCGGGTTGCCGGAAAGCCACGTCAGACCGAAGTCGTTGGTGATGGGGCTGACAGTAGCGCGGCTGAAGCCGGACTGATCCGGGCCAACGTTTTGCGCGTTCAGCGTGTCGAAGTAGATTCCGTAGCCGCCGCGGAGGACGGTCTTGGAGTTGATCTGGTAGGCGGCCCCAAAGCGAGGCAGCAGCATGAACTCGTTGGTCTGCAGGCTGGAGCGTGCGCCGTTCACGCCCGGGTAGATGGAGCCGCCGAGCACGGAAAAAGAGGAGGCGGCAAGTTCCGGCACCGGGCTGCGGGCGTAAGCGGCCTGAGCGGCATCCGTGATGGGAAGCTTGGCGGCCGGATCAAACCAGCCAATGGCGCGATTGTAGCGTTCGCTCCGGCCCCACTCATCCTCCATGCGGAGGCCAAACATCAAGGTGAGGCGCGTGGTGGCGCGCCAGGAATCCTGCACAAACCAGCCGGCGTAGGGATTGCGGAGGAAGTAGTTGGAGCTGTTGTCGATGCTGGCTGAAGCCGGCAAGCCCATGAGAAAGGCCGCGTAGGAGTGGCCCAGGTTCGCCGCCGCGGTGAGTCCGTCCTCTTCGCGGCTGGTGAACTTATTGGAGAAGGTAAATCGGCCATTCACCTCGCCCGGGTTGCCGCCGGAGCGGCGATGGTCCCGCACATCGAATCCCGCCGTGATGGTGTGCGCGGCGCGGATGTGGGTGAGATTCACTTTGGAAGAGGCGAGTACATAGTTGGTCCAGGCAGGCACGGATTGGCCCAAGATGTCGTAGCCGGTCATCGCCACAATCGGCAAGGCGTGGTTGTCTCCCGCCACCTGATCCATGTAGGCGGGAAGGCCCACCGCGCTCGGCTTGTAGGCGAGCGTGACCGCGGTCAGGATGTTGCCTTCGCGGAAATGATTGATGGCGCCTTGCACATCGATCACCGTGCGGCCCGTGGGAGTGTAAACGTAGTTGGCGGTAATTCCCCGGTTGTTGCGATTCACGCCGTTGGTTTGCAGTCCACGCGCGGTTTCATAGGTCCAATCCTGGCGGTCTTCGCGATACTTCAGCCAAGTCCACCGTCCGAAGAAACGGTGCTTTTCCGAATGGTTGTAATCGAACCGGTTGGCCAGCGCGCCATAGCTCCAGTTGTATGGCTCGGCGACACCGAGATAGTTGTTCAACGGTTCCAGGTTAGCAGCCGCGGGAGGGTTGTTCGGATTAGGGAAAAACTTGGAGTAGGTCGCCTCGGCGGGATTGATGATTCTGGAGCGCGGCACAATGTTCCCGGCGATGGGATCGCGTAGGACGTGGCCCGCGCGCGCCGGATCCACACGCACGCTCAAGGGATCATAGAGCTGATAACGCGGCCCGATCGCCAGCAGATCCGAGAAATTGCCGCCGCGGTGGGCCAGTGATGGAACGGTGTGATTGAACGTGGACTCGGTGGTCTTCTTGTCCTCAAACCCGTCATAACTGAAAAAGAAGAAGAGTTTGTTCCGGCCATCGATGAGTTTTGGAATCACAATCGGCCCTCCCAGCGTCCCGGCGTAGTTGTTGGAGTGGCCTGAGGGCTGTAAGGGTGAGTTGCGGAGACTTTCGGCGAGCGCGGAATTGCCGGCTGCCTCGGCGGCGGAGACATTGCGGTAATACTGCTGCTTGACGAAGAACCGCGTGCCATTCCAGCGTTGCTGCCAGTGCTGTTCGGTGAGCGCCCCGTGTAGGCTGTTGCTTCCGGATTTGGTCATCACCGAGACTGTCATGCCAGTGGTATGGCCGATGGAGGAGTCAAAATTCGTCGACTCCACCTTGAACTCCTGGATAGTGGTGGAGTAGGGCAGGTATGCGGCGCTGTATCCGGCTCCCATGTTCGGCACGCCGTCGATGGACCAGTCGTTGCCTCCAACGCTACCGGCATTGTGCGCTTCATTGGTGCCGCCGAGCGCATTTACGCCGTTATAGCGGCGATTGGCGCTGGCCTGAATCCCCGGCACCAGTTTGATGAGCATGAGCGGGCTGTTGTTGAATGTCGGCAGATCGTTGACACTGCGGTTCTCCATGATGCGGCCCGCGCTGACGCTGGATGTTTCCAGCAGTGGAGCTTCGGCGGTGACTGCAATCGTCTCCGCCGTCTCGCCAACGATCAGATGAATGTCGATCTCCAACCGGCTGCTGATGGAGAGCGGGATACCAGACCGCACAGTCTTCTTAAAGCCTGTCATCTCCCCGGTCACCTGATAGCTGCCCGGCAGAAGGAGATTTGCTTCGTAGTAGCCTGTCTGATTCGATCGCAGCCGCATGGTGGCATTGGTCTCCAGATTCGTCACCACTATTTCGGCCCCCACGACGGCGGCGTTCTGTGCGTCCCAAACATGGCCGGAAATCGAGCCGCGGGTTTCTTGCGCGTAGAGTGCCGAAACAGTGAATAGGGCAAGACAAGCGGCACAGAATTGCTTCTTCATGGTAGTCACCTCGACTGCTGATTTCGAAGCTACAATCTATCGCGATGCACTATCGGAGTCAAAGCCGTCGCATGAAGCCGCTGCACACCCCTACATCTTGGGCGCGTAGTAGCCTTTGCGAGAGCGGACCACCATGTCCTTGCGGTCCTTCACCTTGATTTCCACTTCATGGTAGAGGCCGTCGGTGCGGAGCGGCTCGGGGCGGTAAAGAATGTTGTACTGGTGGCGCATCTCATTGGCGATGTTCTCAAACGACTGCGACAGGTCTTCCACTTTGAAAGGGAAGAAGGTGAGGCCGCCGGTCTGCTGCGCATAGTATTTGAGCACCTTGTCGCCATCGCTCTGCACGCGGCTGATGTTGGTGGAGATGGAGTAAATCACCACGTCGGCCTTGTGCGCCATTTCCAGCGCCTGATCGCGCGAGTAGCGGCTCTGGTTATCATCGCCATCACTCAGGATAATGACCGCGCGGCGGTACTTGTGGCGCGGCTGATCCAGGCTCAGCTTGTCGCGGCAGGCAAAAAAGATGGCGTCATAAAAGGACGTGCCGCCGCCGGGACGCAGGTCGCGAATGGCGTTTTCCAGCTTGCTTGTATCGTCCGTCAGGTCAGCCGCGAGTTCGGCGGAAGTATCGAAGCTGACGACCATGGCCTTGTCGATCCGCGGCCGCATAACGCTTCGGATAAACTCGATAGCCGCCTCCTGCTGGAATCGGAACCGGTCGCGAATGCTATTGCTGGTGTCGATCAGGATCGCGATCCGCAAGGGCAGATCGCTTTCGGCGACGAACTCGAGAATCTTCTGTTGCTTCTTGCCCTCGAAGATTTCGAAGGAGTCCTTGGTGAGGTCTGTGACAAACCGGCCCCGCTTGTCGGTGACGGTGAAAAGCAGATTGACGCGGGTAACGTCCAGGCGGATCGGTTCGGACTCATCCGCAACCGGTATCGGCTTGCCTGGCTGTTGATCGGCACGAGTTTGAGCCGGTTCGGCTCTTTGCGGTGCCTGGCCGCCCACAATAGCGGCTGACCAACAAACTACCAGTAGCGAGGCCAAGAAGGTTTTCATGAAGTCCTACTCGATTATAGGAGCCCTTCCAGGTGCGCCTCAAGCTCCGGCGGTAGCGGTGCGGTAACCTGAACGGGTTTTCCGGTGGCCGGGCTGACAAAACCGATGCGGTGCGAGTGTAGGAAGTAACGGCCCAGAGGGGACGCCGGAGCCCCATACAGCGGGTCTCCCACCACCGGGTGGCCGATGGAGGACAGGTGCACGCGGATCTGGTGGGTGCGCCCGGTGAGTATGCGCACCTCCAGTAAAGTGTGTTTCTCAAATCGGCGCACGGTCCGGTATTCGGTGAGCGCGTTGCGGCCGGAACCGGTGGAGGCGGTCATTTTGATCCGGCGCACCGGGTCCCGTTCGACCGGCTTCTCCACTCTTCCTTGTTCGCGCGAGAGGCGGCCGTGGACCAGCGCGAGATAGACTTTCTCCACCTGACGCGAGGAAAACTGTGCGGCCAGGTTTTGATGAGCTGCGTCGGTGCGCGCCACCAGCAGGACGCCGCTGGTGTGGCGGTCCAGGCGGTGCACAATGCCGGGCCGCTCATCACCACCTACGCCGGACAGGGTTTGGAAGCGGTGCAGCAGCGCGTTGACCAGTGTTCCGGAATGATTGCCGGCTCCCGAGTGCACCACCATTCCGGCTGGCTTGTCCACAGCGATCACGGCGGCATCCTCATAAAGGATGCGAACCGGCAGATCTTCGGCGAAGGCGCGCAGGGAGGGCAGCTCCGACGGGCTCACCTCCACCAATTCATCCGCTTTCACTTGGTGGGAAGCCTTCGCGGCGGCCCCGTCCACCATCACCCGGCCGGATTTGATCCAGGATTGCAGGCGGGACCGGCTGTACTGCGGGAGCTGCTCATGCAGGTAGAGGTCCAGCCGCTTGGCGGCGTCCTGCTCCAGGGCGCGCATCTGTAAAGGTTGATCCAAACCTCTATTGTCGCTTGGATGAGAGAAGTCTCGCGATATATTCAGAGGGTGAATCGAAACAGAGCCGGTTGGGCTGTGCTATTCGCCGCAGTGCTGTTGGCTCGCCTGGCGCATGCGCGGATTCTTTGGGTGGAGGAGTGTTATCCCGCCGCGGCCGCGCTGCAAATCCTGCACGGGCTGATCCCTTACCGCGATTTCTTCTTCGACAAGCCGCCCGGCGAGGCGCTGGTGTACCTGTTGTGGGGCGCGCAAGACGGCGCCCTGCTGCGATGGGCGGGCGCGACGTTTGTGTGCCTGTGCTGCTGGCTGATCCACAAGTTCGCGCTGCGCCTGTGGGGACTGCGGGAAGCCTGGTACGCGGCCGCGCTGCTGGCCTTCTTCCTCACCTTTGATACGCCCTCTTCGGTGATGGCCCTCGCTCCGGATTTGTTGATGCTGGCTCCGCATCTGGCGGCCGTGTGGTTCGCGTGCGCCGCGATGCCGGCCGCCGCCGGAGCGATGGCCGCCATTGCCTTGCTGCTGCATCCCAAAGGTTTGCTGGTGTTGGCGGTATGCCTGTTGGCGGGGAATCGGAATTGGGTCAGAATCCTGTTGGGCTTTGCCGTGGTCACTGCCGGCTCACTCGCCGCCCTGGGGCTGGCCGGAGCATGGCCGGGCTACTGGGAGCAGGTGTGGGTATGGGGATTCCGGTACACCGGCGATACGTTCCTCGAGGATCCATTCAGATCGGGCTTGTTGCGTACAGCGGGCTGGGCCGGATTCCATGCCGCGCTAGTGGTAGGAACCGTCTGGCAGATGCTGCGCGATCCGGAGCCGAGACGCCGCCTGTTCCTGATTTGGCTCGCGGTCTCTTTGGCCGGAGTGGCCATGGGCTGGCGCTTCTTCCCGCGTTACTACTTTGCTTTGCTGCCCGTGATGACGCTGGCCGCCGCGCGAGGTCTGTGTCTGATGCGGGCTAAGCACGCCTTCGCGGTGGCGGCGCTGCTGGTGATCCCGCTGATTCGCTTTGGACCTCGCTATGTGCAGCTCTGGGCGGGAGGGGAGAATGCATGGCCGGACCTGGCGATGAATCAGGATAGCCACCAGGCGGCGTCACTGGTGAACCGCGAAGCCGGCAGCGGCGATACGCTGCTGGTGTGGGGCTACCGGCCGGACCTCTTCGTCTACACTCGCCTGCGCACCGGTACGCCATTTCTCGACTCGCAGCCGCTGACCGGCGTGATCGCCGACCGGCACCTGACCGAATGGCGGCCATCGGCTCCCGCGCTGAGCGAAGCAAACCGGCAAATGCTGATCCGGTACAAACCGACCTTCATCGTCGACGGACTCGGGGCCTACAATCCACGTCTGGCCATCGAGCAGTATCCGGACCTGTCCCAATGGTTAGCCGGCTACGAAAGAATCGGAGCTACGCAGGGATCGGTAATCTATCGCCGGAAACGGTAAGAGGCGCGCCAACCACCCGCTTCCACTCCACGGTTGGCTTCCGGAAATTGATCAGGAGACAGACTGCCATGCCGGAAGCGCGCAGGTAGTTGAGGCACTAAGCCATGTGTTCATTGCCCAGTCGATCGACACATTTTAGCTCAATGACAACGGAGTGTTCGACAAGAATATCGGCAAAGAATTCACCGGCACAGAGTCCCTTATACAGGACCGGGAAGGAAGCCTGTCCAACCGCCTGAATTCCCCGAAGCTTCGACTCGTGCAACAGAGCGCGCTGATACACTTTTTCCAGGAAGCCGGCTCCCAAGGTATTGGAGACTTCGAACACAGCGCCGAGTATGCGTTCAGTCAATGAATCCAAGAATCCGTGTTCATCTGTGTTCATCTGTGGCCATATTCTTCATGTGCTGTGCTTACCAAACAAGTCTCAAAAACATTGCCACCGATGAACACAGATAAACACTGATAAGAAACGGAGCTTATTAGCGGCCTTCCCAACAGGCTGCGCGCTTTTCCAGGAACGCATGGATGCCTTCCTGCGCATCGTGGGCGAGCGCATTCATCGACATCACTTCCTTGGCGTAGGCATAGGCTTTCGGTTGATCCAGATCGATCTGTGAATAGAATGCCTGCTTGCCAAGGCCAACCGTGAAGCTGCTGGCGGAGGCCACCTGCGCGGCAAGCGCGAGAGTAGCCGCGCGCAGATCCTTTTCCGGCACCACACGATTTACCAATCCCCAATCGGCGGCCGTGGCGGCATCCACTGCGCGCCCGGTGAGCAGCATCTCCATCGCTCGCTTGCGTCCGATGGCCCGCGTCAGCGCGACCATCGGTGTGGTGCAGAACAGCCCGATCTTCACTCCTGGCGTCGCGAACGTCGCAGACTCGGCGGCAACGGCCAGATCACAGGTGGCCACCAACTGGCATCCCGCCGCGGTGGCCACGCCTTGCACTTCGGCGATCACCGGCTGCGGGATGGACTGTAGCTTGGCCATCAACTCCGTGCATACATCAAACAAACGCCGGTAGCCGTTGATCGTCTGACCGACCATTTCCCCGAGGTCGTGGCCGGAGCTGAACGCTTTCCCCGACGCAGCCACGATGAGGGCCCGGGCGTCCCCGGCCCGTCCGATGCCATCCAAACAATGGATCAGCTCCTGCATCAGTTCGAGCGAAAGGGCATTACGGCGCTGCGGCCGGGTCAGTGTGAGGATCGCGGTGGATCCTTCCTGCGCGACAACAAGATGCTGGTAGTTCATCTCAGTTCACTCCCTTCGCCCGGCCCGTCCACTGCCCGGCGCGCAGTTCATTCTTGCGCACTTTGCCGGTCGCGGTCTTAGGTAGAGCGCCAAACGTCACGGACTTGGGGCACTTGAAGTGGGCCAGACGCGACCGGCAAAACTCGATGATGTCCTGCTGGGTCGCCGCCGCGCCTTCCTTCAAACCGACGAATGCCATCGGCACCTCGCCCCATTTTTCATCCGGCACGGCCACCACCGCTGCCTCCATGACCGCCGGATGGTCGTAGATCACTTTCTCCACTTCCACCGAGGAGATGTTTTCGCCGCCCGAAATAATGATGTCTTTTTGCCGGTCCCGAATCTCGATGTAGCCGTCCGGGTGCATCACCGCCAAGTCGCCGGAGTGGAACCAGCCGCCGCGAAAAGCCTCCTCGGTTGCCTGGGGATTGGCGTAGTATCCGGTCATGACGTTGTTGCCGCGCATGATGACTTCGCCGAGCGTTTCGCCATCCATCGGCACATCCGCCATTTCCTGATCCACCACGCGCAGGTCGCATCCGTTAATGATGTAGGGCACGCCCTGCCTCGCCTTGCGGACGGCCTGTTCCGCCACCGGCAAACTGTCCCACTCCTTGCGCCAGGCGCAGATGGTGTAGGGTCCGTAGGTCTCGGTCAGCCCGTAGGCGTGGTGCATCTCCGCGCCGATCCCTACGCCGGCGCGAAGCACAGCGGGCGAGGGGGGCGCCCCGGCGGTGAGAATCTTCAAGGGTCTGGAAAAACGAATGCCCCGCGAGACGCAATGGTGCGCCAGCGTACTGACCACAACCGGCGCCCCGCACAGATGCGTGACACCTTCCTGCTCGATCAGCCGCACGATCGTCTCCGCGTCCACGCGGGGAAGGCACACGTTACAGCCTCCCGCGCCGGTGACGGCCCAGGCAAAGCACCATCCGTTGCAGTGGAACATCGGCAGCGTCCACAAATAGACGGAATCCGCACCAAGACCCATTTCCAGCATCTCGCCGATCGCGTTGATCCATGCGCCCCGATGCGTGAACATCACGCCCTTGGGGAAGCCCGTAGTGCCGCTCGTGTAGTTGATGGTGAGCAGCCCGTCTTCTTCCGGAGCGGGAAGATTGGCGAGCGGCAGCGTGCCCCCTTCGATCAACGCCTCGTAGTCCTCGACAATCAACTCCAGATGCGGCAACTCGCCCCGTAGCGGCGCGAGCACGGCGGCGAGTTTAGGCTGGGTGATCAGCACCTTCGCTTCGCAGTGATTCAGTATCCAGGCAAGCTCGGCTGCCTGCAGCCGGGTGTTCAGCATCACCAGCACCGCTCCCAGCAATGGCACGGAGAAGTGCGGTTCCAGGGCCTCGGGAGAGTTGAGCGCCAAAACGGCCACGCAGTCGCCGGGCTTCACCCCTTTGCGTCGCAGCGCGGAAGCGGCGCGATGGATGCGATCCCGGAACTGGAGATAGGTGAACCGGCGGTCTCCATCCACCTCCGCGATCTTGTCCGGATAGACGGCAACGGAGCGCTCCAGCAGCGACAGGGGAGTGAGAACAGTCTTCATTCTGGCCGATTGTAACAGGTGGGCGGCGCGCAAAGGTCGTCCCGAGCGCCCGGTTCTTCGCGGGAAAACGGCCTCGCCGCGGGGACAAACTCCGTTTTGCGGGCCTTTGGCTTATGAGTGATAGGATGAACAGTTCATGCCTGTACGCTTCCTCGATTGGCAGCAGGAAAAACTGCCCGAACCTCCCCAACCGCGGCAGCGCCAGTGGCGCGGACTGCTACGCTCCATGGTGGGCCCCGGCTTGCTGATGGTGGGCGCCAATATTGGCGGAGGCGAGTGGCTGTTCGGGCCGCTGGTGACGGCGCAATATGGCGGCGGCGTCCTGTGGCTGGCCACCATCTCGATCCTGGTGCAGGTGGTCTACAACCTCGCGGTGATGCGCTACACGCTCTATTGCGGCGAGACGATTTTCGTCGGCCTGTTCAGGACGTTTCCCGGTCCCACGTTTTGGATGTTTTTCTATGTGCTGTTTGAGGTGGGGGCAATCTGGCCGTACTTGAGCTCAAACGCGGCGGTTCCACTAGCGTCGGTGATACTGGGGCGGCTCCCCACCGCGGCCGACGGGGACCTTGTGCGGAGCCTCGGGTATGTCATTTTCATCCTGGCGTTCATCCCGCTGATCTTCGGCGGCAAGATCTACAATGCGCTGGAAAAAGTGATGGTGACCAAGCTAGTGATTGTGCTGAGCTTTCTCAGTTTCGTCGCCTTGTTCTTTGTGAGCTGGAATACGTGGTGGGAGATCTGCTCCGGCTTCTTCCGCTTTGGTCATCTTCCGAAGGGCGAGATCAACTGGGCCATGCTGGCTGCCTTTTCCGCCGTGGCTGGAGCCGGGGGGCTCACCAACAGCGCCTTCTCCAACTACACGCGAGACAAAGGCTGGGGCATGGGCGGAACCGTCGGAGCAATCCCGAGCATGGTGGGCGGCCGTTCCATCAAGCTTTCGCACACCGGCAAAGTCTTTCCGGTCGATGAGGAATCGCTCGGCCGCTGGAGGCGATGGCTGCGCGTCATCCGCCGGGATCAGTGGCTGCTGTGGGCGCCGGGCTGCATGCTCGGCATGGCGCTACCGGCCATGTTCAGCTACGAATTTATTCAAGGCATCAAGGTAGTGGACGGCAATGCGGTGGCGGCCATGACCGCCCAGGCAATTGCTGATCGGCACGGACAGGCCTTCTGGTTCCTGACCTTGCTGTGCGGCTTCATGGTGCTGGCCCCGACCCAGGTGAGCCAACTGGACAATATCGCGCGGCGCTGGACCGACATCTTGTGGATCGGCTCCAAGCGCCTGCAATCGATGGACGGCAACCAGGTCAAGTACGTCTACTATACGCTTCTGGCGTTTTACTGCGTGTGGGGGCTGATCGTGCTGCGGCTGACCCCGGATCCGCTTGTGCTGGCGATTGCGACCACAGTGATGTGGAACTTCGCGCTCGGCTTCACCGCTCTGCACACGCTCTGGGTGCTAATGACGCTGCTGCCCAAGCCCTTGCGTCCGGGCTGGCTGACGAGAATAGGCCTGGTCTGCTGCGCGATTTTCTACATCGGGATTTCGAGCATCGCCTTTGCCCAGCAATGGCCGAAGGTGAAGATGTTTTTGGGGATGTGAGGGCCGATAGAGTTTCTCAGCGCGGCCGTGGCGAAGACAAATACCTTCCTCTCGTGGTGGGCTAGCGCAGGACGATCAGGGCAGAGGGTTTACCAGAGGGTGTAATAGATTCATTCTCCGAGATTCTAAGCGGAGTCAAACTGAACGGCGCTTTGTTTTTCATCGCTGAGTTCTCCGCTCCGTTGGGTTTTTCCGCGGCGGCGTCGAACATAATGGCCGCCACGCTTGCCCAGGGCGGCCCACCTTGTGCTTTACCAC
>Ga0080064_1003711_pt1 | contig 21303 bp, 22 predicted proteins | sample Subgrocontami54m_FD_69260 | JGI IMG/M metagenome (GOLD analysis project Ga0080064, IMG submission 69260) | Subsurface groundwater microbial communities from S. Glens Falls, New York, USA - GMW46 contaminated, 5.4 m (SPADES assembly) (version 2) ...
CGTTGGGGATTCTGTATGGCTCGGCTGGAACGCGGAAGCGGAGCTGCCGCTGCCTGAGGAGGCCGGATGAGAGCCCTCCGGTTCTGGATGCTGGCGCCGACACGGGCGTTGATGGGCGGGCTGTTTCTTGCTCCGCTGCTGATCATTGCGGCCTACAGTTTTCTGACGCGCGGCACCTACGGCGGACAAGGGGCTCCCTGGACAGTGGAGAACTACACACGGCTGGCCGATTCGCTGTACACGGTGATTCTGGCGCGATCCTTCTGGATCGCGGGCCTATCCACACTCTTTTGCCTTCTGCTTGCGTTTCCATTGGCGTTGTTTATCGCGCAATCGGGCCGGCGCAAGAACCTCTACCTTCACCTGGTGATGCTGCCCTTCTGGACCAGTTTTCTGGTGCGCACCTACGCCTGGATGTTCCTGCTGCGTGATACCGGGCTGGTCAACACGGTATTGCAGTGGACCGGCGTGATCAGCGAACCGTTGCCGTTGCTCTACAACGAGGCGGCGGTGGTTTTGGGCCTGGTCTACGGCTACCTGCCGTTCATGGTGCTGCCGATATTCTCGGTGCTGGACCGGTTGGACAAGGCTCTGCTGGAGGCTGCTTCGGACCTGGGCGCGACGCCATGGAAAAGCGTGTGGCTGGTGACCATCCCGTTGTCGATGCCGGGGATCGTAGGCGGGTGCGTGCTGGTATTCATTCCGTGTCTGGGAGCGTACTTGACGCCTGATCTGCTGGGTGGCGGCAAGAGCATCATGATCGGGAACCTGGTGCAGAGCCAGTTCACCAGCGCGCGGGACTGGCCGTTCGGCTCGGCGATTTCCCTGGTGCTGATGGCGCTCGTGATGCTGGTGATGTGGGTGTTGCAGCGGCGGCAGAAAGAAGACCTGTTATGAATATGAAGCGCGCGCTGCCGGTGATAGCGGCACTGGTGTTCACGTTTCTGCATCTGCCGCTGGTGGTGCTGATGATGTTCAGCTTGAATGAATCGCGGTTCACGGTATGGGAGGGGATCAGCTTGCGCTGGTACCGGGAATTGTTTGCCGATGCCCGCATGATGGAGGCGACATGGAACAGCCTGCTGATCGCGGCGGTGGCGACGATAGCGGCCACGGTGATCGGGACAGGGTGCGCTTACGGCCTGTGGAAGCGCCGCGCACCGCTATTGTCCGGTTCCCTGTATCTATCGCTGGTAACGCCGGAGATCGTGACAGGGGTATCCACGCTCGCCTTCTATCAATTTCTTTTCCGGTACATGGATTTTCGGCTGGGAATGCATACGGTAATTCTGGCGCACGTGGCGTTTTCCGTCGCCTTTGTGGTGGTGGTGGTGAAAGCACGGTTGAAGACGGTGGACGGATCTCTGGAGGAAGCGGCGATGGATCTGGGCGCAACGCATTGGGGCGCCTTTTGGCGTGTGACGCTGCCGGCGCTGGCGCCGGGGATGGCAGCGGCCGCGTTATTGGCGTTCACGATCTCATTTGACGATTACGTGATTACCAGTCTTGTGGCCGGGGTGGATACGGAGACATTGCCGATGGTGATCTACGCGATGGCGCGGCGCGGGGTGAACCCGGCGGTGAACGCGATATCGGCCCTGATCGTGGCTGGACTGGGGATATTCATTCTGCTGGCGGAACGGTTGCAGGAATCATGAGGCGGCGCGAGCTACTGGTGGCGATGACGGGTCTTGCCGGCTGCGGGCGCGAGCCGCGGCGGCGCTTAAACGTCTTCAACTGGTCCAGCTACGTGGCCAAGGATACGATCCCAGGATTTGAGAGAGAATCCGGGGTAGAGGTGCGGTACTCGATCTATGAGAGCAACGAGGAGATGCTGGCCAAAGTGTTCGGGGGGAACTCCGGATGGGACGTGGTTTTCCCGTCGAGCCACCTGATTGGCCCGATGCGGGAGAACGGGCTGCTGGCGCCGTTGCAGCATCGCTGGTTGGACCAGTTGGGAAATCTGGAGGATCGTTTCCAGAGCCCTCCCTGGGACCGGAATCTGGAATGGTGCGTGCCCTACATGTGGGGTTCCACCGGGATTCTCTACAACAAGAAACTACAACCGCCGCCGCTCTCGTGGGCTGATTTGTGGGACGAGAGGTTGCGAGGCAAGCTGACGATGTTGGACGATCCGACCGATGCGATCGGGGCTGGACTGCAGAAACTGGGGCTACCGTTGAACTCAGTGGACCCGGAACAGTTAGAGCAGGCAAAACTCGAACTCATACACCAGAAAAGGCTGGTGCGAGCATACCTGAACGCGGAGGCAAGGGATCAGATGGTCTCCGGCGACGTCGTTGCGGCACAAATGTGGGCGACCACGGCGCAGCAGGGCATGGAAGCGTCCAGGGAGTTGGCATTCGCCTTCCCGAAGGAAGGTTTCGCCTTATACGCCGATTGCGGGGTGGTTTTGCGCGAAAGCAAGAGCGTGCAGACGGCCCACGATTTTCTAAACTACTTGACGCGGTCCGCGGTCGGTTGCGCGGTCGCCGTCGAGGGTAAGACGGCGACGGCAAACGCCAAGGCCCGGATGCTGCTTCCGGAAGCGAACCGCAACAATGAAGTACTCTATCCTCCCGCTTCGGTGCTCGCTCGAGGGGTGTGGGTGGAGGCGCTACCCGCGGATGGTCAAAGAAAAAGGGATCGGATCTGGACCGAGATTAAGTCCGATTAGCAGCTAGTAAAAACCAATCGAATCACGTCCTTTACTTTCAACCATATAAAGTGTTACGCTGCTAAGTTCCATGCGTACAGTTGACTTAATCCGCAGAAAAAGGGATGGCGAAGAACTCTCGACGGAGGAGATCGCGTTCCTGATTAATGGTTATACGGGGGGAGCGATCCCGGACTATCAGATGGCATCCTTTCTGATGGCGGTATTTACGAACTCCATGACGGAAGCAGAAGTAGGCGCCTTGACCGAGTGCATGCTGAACTCGGGAGAGAGCATCGACCTGAGCACGGTTCCCGGAATCAAGGTGGACAAGCACTCCACCGGCGGGGTTGGCGATAAGACCAGTTTGATCGCGGCTCCGCTGGCGGCCGCCTGCGGCGCGATTGTTCCGATGATTTCCGGGAGGGCCTTGGGTCACACGGGCGGCACGCTGGACAAGCTGGAATCGATTCCCGGGTTTCGCACCAATCTGACCGTGGATGAGTTTCGGGAGCAGTTGCGGATGTACGGGCTGGCTTTCATGGGGCAGACGACGGAAGTGGCGCCGGCCGACGCAAAACTCTACGCCTTGCGCGATGCCACGGCCACAGTGGAATCGATCCCGTTGATCGCCTCTTCGATCATGTCCAAGAAGTTGGCCGAGGGCCTGGATTCGCTGGTATTGGACGTGAAGGTCGGTTCGGGCGCCTTTCTCAAGAAGCAGGTGGAGGCTCGCCGGCTGGCTCAGATTATGGTGACCATCGGACGGCGCGCCGATAAGCGAGTGCAGGCCCTGATCACGGACATGAATCAACCGCTTGGCTTTGCGGTGGGAAATGCGCTGGAAGTGATGGAGGTTTCGCAGACGCTGCAGAATGCGGGACCGACGGACTTGACGCGCTTGTCACTGGAACTGGCCGCCCGCATGATCTTCCTGGGCCGGATTACGATGACGCTGGAAGATGCGCGGGAGATGGCAACGGCGAAGCTGCTGGATGGATCCGGCTACCGCAAGTTCAAGGAAGTGATCCAGGCGCAGGGCGGCAACGCGAACGTGCTGGACCGGTTTGACCTGCTGCCGAATGCCACCGGCGTGCGCGAGATCAGCTCGCCGCGCAATGGCTACGTCAGCGGCATTGATGCGGAATACATCGGCCAGGCCTCGGGCCTGATCGGGGCCAGCCGCGACACAAAGGAAGATACCATTGACCCGGCCGTAGGGATGATTCTGGAGGTCAAAGTGGGCCAGAAAATCGACCAAGGCGCGGTTCTATGCCGCATCTACTACACACGGGAAGAAAACCTGGACGGGGCCGCGCAACTGGTGGAGGATGCGTTCCGTATTTCCTCCCATCCGCCGGAGGAGCGCGAACTGATCCTGGAAGTAGTCGGCTAAAGGGCGTCCCTGGCCATGGAGAGATTCACAGGCCTGATCGGGCTGGCAGTGATTCTTGGCGTCGCCTATCTTTTTTCCAACAACCGGAAAATGATCCGTAAGGACGTACTGTTCTGGGGGCTTGGGCTTCAGTTCGGTTTTGCGTTCCTGGTTTTGAAGACGGGCGTGGGCAGACTGTTTCAGTATGCCAGCGTGGCGGTGAACGCGCTGCTGGAATACGCCGAAGCGGGTAGCCAGTTCGTATTCGGCCCACAACTCGGGGGCAAGAACGGACCGTTTGGGGTGATCTTTGCGTTCCAGGTATTGCCCATTGTCATCTTCATCGCCTCACTGTTCGCGGTCCTTTACTACTTTGGCGTCATGCAGGTGGTGATCCGGTGGATGGCGGTGGTGATGCAACGGGTGATGGGCGTAAGCGGCGCGGAATCGACCAACGTGGCCGCCAGTATCTTCATGGGGCAAACGGAGGCGCCGCTCACGATCCGCCCGTTTCTGGCGGGCCTGACGCAATCAGAACTGTTCACCATCATGACCTGCGGCATGGCGCACGTGTCCGGCGCTGTCATGGCAGCCTACGTCAAAATAGCCGGCGTGGAGATTCAACATCTGCTGACGGCCGTGATCATGACTGCGCCGGCAACGATCCTGCTTTCCAAAATGCTGATCCCGGAAACGGGCCAGCCGGAGACGGCGGGTTCGATCAAGATTGAAGTGGAGAAGCCGGGTGTGAACGTGATTGATGCGGCGGCGCGGGGAGCCGGCGATGGCCTGCATCTGGCACTGAACATCGGGGCGATGCTGATCGCCTTCCTGGCGCTGATTGCGATGGTGAACGGGATCCTGGGTTGGGTGCATGGGTTTCCAGGGATGGATTGGCTTCCGTCCTCGCTGGAAAGGATGTTGGGCATCTTGTTCGCGCCGGTGGCCTGGATGTTGGGGGTGAGTTGGAAGGACTCCCAGATGGTGGGGAACCTATTGGGCACGCGGCTGGTGCTCAATGAGTTCGTCGCGTTCCTGCAACTGGGTCCGTTGCGGGCACAACTTGACCCGAAATCATTCACCATCGCCACGTACGCTCTCTGCGGGTTTGCCAATTTGAGCTCGATTGCGATCCAAGTGGGCGGGATTGGCGCGCTGGCGCCGAGCCGTAAGTCTGATCTGGCGCGGTTGGGGCTGCGAGCGGTTGCGGCTGGGACGATGGCGAACTTCATGTCGGCCTGCATCGCCGGCATGCTGATTTAGACACATGCAAAAAGCAATTGAACATATCCGGAGCCGGAGCCGGGTGGAACCTCTCATCGGCGTGGTCTTAGGGAGCGGGCTAGGCGCGTTTGCGGATGAATTGAGTGATCGTATTGCGATGCCCTACCCCGAAATTCCTGGCTGGCCGCATTCCACCGCGGTGGGCCACGCGGGCCAACTGGTGGTGGGAACCTTCCACGGATTGCCGGTTGCGGTGATGAGCGGGCGGGCGCACCTGTACGAAGGACACAGCATGGACAAGGTGGTGTTCGGTACGCGCGTGCTGGCCGGGCTCGGGGTAAAGGCGATGGTGTACACCAATGCGGCGGGCGGCATCAATCTCACCTATAGCCAAGGCGCGCTGGTGCTGGTGACGGACCACATCAATCTGCAGGGAACCAATCCTCTCATCGGACCGAATGAGGACAAGCTGGGGCCGCGATTTCCCGACATGAGCGATGCCTACGATGCCGGATTCCGGGAACGGGCGCAGGCGGCAGCGGCGCGGTTGGGGATCGAGTTGAACGAGGGCGTCTATGCGGCGCTGACCGGGCCGAGTTATGAGACGCCGGCCGAGATCCGGTACCTGCGCGCCATCGGGGCGGACCTGGTGGGGATGTCGACGGCGCCGGAGGTGATCGCGGCTCGTCACATGGGAGTGCGGTGCATGGCGATCTCCTGCGTCACCAACATGGCCGCCGGAATACTGCCGCGGAAGATCAATCACGAAGAGGTGCTCGAGACCGGCGCGCGCGTGCGGGGCACGCTGGTGCGGCTCTTACAGGCGTTGCTTCCGGAAATTGCCGCGGAGGTGTCCTGATCATGGATGCGCTGTGCCAGGCGGCATTGGATGCGAGGCTGCGGGCGCACGCGCCGTTTTCCAAATTTCTGGTGGGCGCGGCGCTGGAGGATGACCAGGGGCGCTTGCACACCGGGTGCAACATTGAGAACGCCACGTATGGCTTGACCATGTGTGCCGAACGCGTGGCCGTGTTCAAGGCGCTGTCGAGAGGAGTGCGTAAGTTCCGCCGCATCGCGGTTGCCGCGGACGCACCGCAACTGACTCCTCCTTGCGGGGCGTGCCGGCAGATCTTGTGGGAGTTCTGCGGCGACGTGGAGGTGACGCTGGTGAATTTGAAGGGGAGCATGGAGACGCTCCGAATGAGAGATCTTTTCCCGAGGCCATTTGATGACACGTTTCTGGGTTAGCCTTCTTGCGGTAGTTCCTCTGTGGGCCGCCGAGCCGGTGGATTGGGTGATCAGCGCGCGGCAGGTGGTCACGATGGACAAGGATCGCCGGGTGCTGGACAACGGCGCGATTGCCGTCCGCGCCGATCGCATTGTCGCGGTGGGAACGCGCGCGGCCATCGAGAAGCAGTACAAGGCCAGGCACCGCCTGGACAAGCCCCAGGCGGTGATTCTGCCGGGGTTGATCAACACGCATACCCATGCCCCGATGTCGCTCATGCGCGGCATCGCGGACGATATGCGGCTTCAGGAATGGCTGGAGAAGTTCATCTTTCCGGCCGAGGCCAAGAACGTCTCGCCCGACTTCTGCCGCACCGGCACCCGGCTTGCCTGTCTGGAAATGATGCTATCGGGAACCACGACGTTCACCGACATGTACTATTTCGAAGAGGTGATCGCGGAAGCGGCCAAGGAAGCCGGCATGCGCGGCGTGTTGGGGCAGACCGTGATCGCGTTCCCGGTGCCGGATGCCAAGACGCCAGCCGATGCACTCGTGCGCGCAGAGGCCTTCCTGAAGCGCTTTGCCGGGGACCCGCTGATTGTGGCGGCGGTAGCTCCGCATGCGCTCTACACCAATTCCGATGAAAGCTTGCGGCAGGCGCGGGCGCTCGCCAACCGGTATCAGGCTCCGCTGTTGATTCACTTGTCCGAGACCAAACGCGAGAACGATGAGATGCAGGCCAAGCGCGGCATGAGCCCCACACGAGTGCTCGATTCGTTGGGCCTTTTTGCCGGCAGGACCGTGGCGGCACACGCGGTTTGGACCGATGAGGCCGATTGGAAGATTTTTCAGCAACGCGGCGTGGGCGTGGCGCATTGCCCTTCTTCCAACATGAAGCTGTCGAGCGGCGTTGCGCCCGTGGTGGCGATGTTGCGAAACGGTGTTGCGGTGGGACTGGGCACGGATGGACCAGCGGGCAGCAACAACGACCTCAACATGATGGAAGAGATGGATCTGGCCGCCAAATTGCAGAAGGTGAGTACCGGCGATCCACAGGCACTACCCGCAATGCAGGCGCTGGAGATGGCCACTGTAGGCGGGGCCAAGGTGTTGGGCATGAGCGATCAGATTGGAAGTCTGGAGCCGGGCAAAAAGGCCGATTGGATCGCGGTGGGCTTGAACGAGCCGCATGCGCAACCTTTGTACAACATTTATTCACAGATTGTATACGCCCTCAAAGGCTCGGATGTGACCGACGTCATGATCAACGGCCGAATGACGGTGCGTAACCGCAGTGCAATCACCCTATCGGCAAGAACTATTCTCGAAAAGGCAGCGGAATACCGCGCGAAAATACTCTCCTCCCTCCCCCGATAGAACAGCTGCAATAGTCCCTCAGAATTTGCCTCGCTCAGGGAGAGGCTCGCCTACTCCAATCACTAGAGATGTGACATCACACATTTTTAACTGGAGCGGCCGGCATGGCGGCTCCGGAACCATCTTAAGGGAGGGCATATTCATGAGCAAACGATCCAGAAAATTATTTGCAGGAGTGGCGGTACTGCTACTCGTGCTGTTGGCGATACCGGCGCAGGCAACCGTGCTGAGCACCTATACCAGCCGGGTCACTTGGGAAAGTTTAGTGTCGGGGCGGACCGACATCGATTTCAGCATCTTGGGTCTGGCGCATGGTGGATATACAAGCTACGGGGCAGCGGCTGGCCTAACTACGGGCGGAGTGAACTTCACTGGGATTGACGGCGCAGGATACGACTTGTATGCGTACAATCCGCCTGTCGGCGATGCGCAGAATTATGGATCGGGGACTATTCTCCGGGGCCCGCAATATACTGCGGCCAACTATCTGCGCATCACGCTGCCCACCGGCACAACTGCGTTTGGAATCGATCTGGCGACAATCGCTCCGGCTGCCCAAAGCTTCAGCGTCGTCATGGACGGGACGGGTTTAGGGACGGTGCAGGCGGCGGCATATCCGAACCGTGTTTTCTTTGGAGTTCGGACGGATACGCCGATCACGGAGGTACGCATTTATCTCGCCTCGGGAATGCTCTATCAGACCCAAGGGATCTTCGACAACGTCTCCTATGGATCTTCTTCCACCGCGCCCCCGGCGGAAACGGCGGAGGCAACCACGGTGCTCTACATCGGATCAGGCTTGGGGCTACTTTTCTGGACGCGACGCCGCCAGAAGCTGGCTGCGCTATAAAAATCCGTCAAACTTCGAAGCCGTGCTGGCGGCGGTGGTGTGGCCCGTCGTAGGTTTTGGACGACTTGAACAGCTCATATCTGCCGTCGCCGGCCACATCCTTCACCTTGGCCAGGAGCGCTTCTTTTTCGGGTTGCGACATGGGTTTGAAGTTGCGGGCCAGGGCGACGTCCTCTTTGAGCTGGGCCATGGAGGTGATACCCAACACCTGAGCAGTGACGGGGAGGCTGAGGCAATAGCGGTAGCAGTCCACCGCGGTGAGCTTCATGAATTCCAGCAGAGCACCCTGGGTTCCGCCTCCGGCCAATCCTTTCATGCCGATGACCCCGACGTTTTTCTTGAGGCAGACGGGCACCACTTCCTTCTGAAAACTGCGGTAACTGGCATCAAGGACGTTGATGGGCATTTGGGCCGTGTCCCAGGCTTGAGGCTTGCCGAGCATCTTGAGGTGAATAAGAGGATCCTTGTGACCTGTGAACCCGATGAAGCGGACCTTGCCCTGCTTTTGCGCTTCCAGCGCGGCCTTCATGCCGCCCTTTTCGAAAACCCAGTCCGGGTCATTATGATAGACCATCTCGTGAAACTGCCATAGATCAAGATGGTCGGTCTTCAGGCGGCGGAGGCTCTCGTCAAGATTCCTCATCGATCCGGCGTAGTCGCGTTCACAATTCTTGGTCATGAGGAAAACCTTCGAGCGGCGGTTATCCTGCTTGAGGGCGGCGCCCATGACCTCTTCGGAGTGGCCGTCGTGGTAGTCCCAGGCGTTATCAAAAAAGGTGAGGCCTTCATCGATGGCGGCGTGCATGATGCGGATGGCCTCTTTGTCGTCCTTGACGGAACCGATGTGCCAGCCGCCCAGGCAGATGATGGAAACCTGTTGGCCGGTTCGTCCGAGTGTGCGGGTGGGCAGTCCGGTCTTGGAAGCTGGCATCGTTTGGGCGATGACCTGTTCGGCCAGCGCCGCGGCCGACGCCGCCTTGGTGGCCTTAGTCATGAACTCTCTTCTGGATGATTGATTTTCCGGCATGGTGGCTTGTCCTTTTCAACTGGCTCATTCTCTACGGACTAATAGATTTTATCGCAGACGGACTGCCCCCATGGTTTGAGAAGATTGGACGGGCAAGGCACTACATCTGTAACGTAGCGCGCGATGAACCTCTACGAAGAGTTTGGGCTCTCCAGCACGGCCACGCCGGACCAGATCCGGCACGCGCACCGCACGATGGCGCGCCTCCTGCACCCGGACAATTTCCAGGATGAGGAATTGCGGCGGTTGGCAGAGTTGCAGATGAAACGGATCAACGGGATCTATACCGTACTGGCAGACCCTTTGAGCCGGGAAGAGTATAACCGAAACATGACTATGGTGGTGGACCATGCACCAGCCGTACGGACAGGACCGCCTCTCCTCCGGGTGCGATGGGGGGACAAACTGCGGGAAAAGGCCGTAGCCGACACACTCAAGAGGAACATGGTCTGGGTGGTGGCAACGCTTGTGACGGTCTTTGGAATCAATTGGTTCTTGTCCACGCAGACCAGCAATACGGTGGCGGCCCAACCGTACTCGGAAGAGGTACAACCCCGGCGTACGGAAAAGCAGGTAGCTGCCCCAGTCCTGGTCAAACCGAAGCAGGCGCACAATAAAGCACAGCATCAGCCACAGCCTGCTGACGCCGACGATGTGAGGCAGTTGGCGCGGGAAGCCAAACAGCTCCGGCAGATGTTGGAGCAGACCAAGGAAGAGCGCGACAGCGCGGTGTCGCGGTTGTCGGAGCTTCGTCCAAGCCCTTCGATCCCGCCCTTGGCAACACCGGCCGCGGTTGCCGCCGTGGAGCCCACGCCGGGACCAGCCGCATCAGCACCTTCTCCATCCTCCCCGCAGGCAAGGTCAAATCTGCTGGCGGGAACCTGGGTTTACCTCCCCGGCATCCGGACCTCGGGCGACCTCTATCCAGCCGAGTATATTGAACTGATCATTGGAGGACAGGGCGGCACACTGCTGGGCCGGTACCGTGGACGTTATCGTGTCGCGGACCGGGCGATCTCACCGGAGGTCCAATTTGTGTTTGAAGGACAGGCCGGCGGGGGGAACCGCTTCCAATGGACGGGCAATGGCGGCGCCAAGGGCGAAGTGGAACTGAAGAGGCTATCCGAGAATGCACTTTCGGTAGACTGGCATACAACCCAGCTTGGGCGTCAGGTGTCGCTGAGTTCGGGTACCGCCGTGCTGGTCCGCCGGCAGGAGCAATAGGAACCTAGATATCGCTGTGGCGCAGGCGCTCTGCGCTCAAGTCCCGAATGATGTCGAGGAAGGTGTCCATATCAAACAACGGTTCCTTCTGTAACTGTTCATCGAGGGGACCCACCGGGATCACCAAATCCATTTCATCGTCTGAGTCCGAGTGAAGCCAGATGGCATCCACCAAAAGGCCGGGGACGCTGAGCATACGCACCTCATAGTCACCACGTTCGGTTTCCGCATACTGGCCCAGATTCGCGACCAGGTCCATCCACAGATCCGCCTGAGTTCCCATCGCCACGCAGCCTGTTTCGAGGGCCTCGCCAGTCTGATCGACGTCGCAAATGGTGGTTTTTCCGTTGGAGTCATAAGCCACGAACTTGTAGCCAACGCTCGTAATCATGGCCTTCTTGCAGCCATCTCCGGAACACTGATCCAGGCTAACGACAAAGGCTGGGATGCTAAACTCGCCGTGCAGTTCCGTGCAGCCGAACATATCGTGCAAAGCGCCGCTGCAAACACTCATCGTGTCCTTGCCACAAGGAAGATGTTGAATTGGCATAGAGATCCTTTTTCAAACAGAGATTGATGCGGTTAGTTGCCGGCACTGGCGCGGGCGCGGCCTTTCAGTGGATAGGTGTGCGTCCAGGATCCGGACTTCCGGTACCTGCTCAGGAAGGCATCGTATGTGAGGCGGGACTGGCCTGCTTGCGGGTCATCAATAATCACCACCTCTCCCATCTTCGGAAGAACATCGTAACCGGAGATCACCACAAAATGGCCGCCACCGCCGTTCCATCCGACGCGGACGCAGATGGGCCTCCCCGCATCGATCTCCTCGCGGATTTCATTGAAACTGAGCACTCCTTGCTTTTGTTGGCCGCGCAGACGGCCAATTCTGGCCAACGGCAGTTGGAGCCTATGGACCTGGTTACACTTTCGTTCGGGATCCTCGCAGCAGCGCAGGTCGAGTTCATCGTGGGCGATTCCGCATTGGCGCACTTGTGATTCCGGGGTGAAGAAGTGCACGATCGCGGCTGTCACAGCCGCCCAGCACCAGTTGGAGTGCTCCTGGAGGGGCAATTCAAAATTAAGGATTGGCATTTGGCTGAGTAGAGAATCGGAGGCCGGAACTCTTTCCGGCCTCCGCAATCGCAGTCGCTCTATTTCTTCTTCTTTTTCTTGGCTGGAGCCTTCTTGGCCGCTTTCTTGGCTGGAGCCTTTTTTGCTGCCTTCTTGGCTGGAGCCTTCTTGGCTGCCTTCTTGGCCTTCTTTTTCTTCTTCAGCGCCACCGGCGCCACGGGAGGAGATGCGGAGCCTCCGGTATCGTCGATCTTTTCTTCTCCTATGAATAGGAGTCCAGGGACGCCTTTCATGCTGGGGTCCACCTTTCCGGTAATGGGGAATAGGTCAATCTGCATTCTATTACTCTCCTTTTGAGATTTTGTGTTTCTCTAACAACTGCGCGAATCGAACATCTTTCTTGATTCCCTCCGCATCTGGCCAGCGACTCATGTCAGCCAAGGCCTCGGGGGATAACTTAGCCAGCAGGCGGACACCATCCTCGTGGCGTCCGAGCGCCTCATAGGTTAGCACGGCCATGGACCGGGTGTCGGAATCATCCGGAGATAGTTGCAATGCCTGCGCAATTTCCATCGCCGCCCTGCGTTCATCACCAAGGCGGGCACAGATATAGGCGAGAAAGCTGCGCGTGTGGCCGGACCTCGGGTTCTTGGCCAGTTCCACTTCCGCCAGCATCATGGCTTTTTGATTGGCCTGCGCGGCCTCGCCGGCGCGATTGATTCTGCGGAAGCAAGTTCCCAGGTACATCCAGGAAAGGAAGCGGTCCGGCGAGAGTTGGAGGGCGCGCTGGAAGTAGGGAATCGCTTCCCGTTCCTGCCGCTGGTAGGCGAGCACGGCTCCCAGGGCGTGGAGCGCACTGGCGGTCTCACGCAACTCCACGGCTTTCCTAAGTTCACTTTCGGCCGCCTGAAACTGCCCGAGCCCCTTCAGAGCCGAACCCAGGGCAAAGCGCGGGGCAGCCTCCCGCGGGGCCAACTGCACGGCCCTGCGGAGCGGTCCAACCGCCTCGCTGAATCTGCCCCGGTAGAAATAGAATGCTCCCAGTGATTGAAAATTGCGGTAGTCATCCGAGGCCACTTCGGTGGCGCGAGTCCGGGCCGCTTCAGACTCCTGCAACTGGCCAATCTCCTCCAGCGCCTGGCCGAGGCGCCGGTAAGCATCACCGTGCCGGGGATCCAACTGAATAACCCGGCGAAATTCGGAGGCGGCCTGTTCGTGTTGCCCGGCATTGGTTTTCAAGATGCCTTCCACGTAGTGAACCGAAGCGGCGTCCGGATCGCGCAGTTCCGCCAGACGCAGGGACTCGGTGGCCTTGGCCAACCATTCCGGCTTATTGGTTTGGAAAAATTTCAACCGTTGTGCCTCGGCAAGAGTCGCAAGGGTGAGCGCTGTGTGAGGATCGGCTGAGGCGGCCCGCTCCAGAGCGATCATACCGTCATCTATGGTGGAGTCCTTGCGCAAGAGTTGCACACCTTTTAGGAAATCTGCCTGCGCCTGTTGATTTACCTTGTTTCCCTCCGGCAGGGGAGGAAGGTTCAGGGCACCAGTCACCAGACCGGCCAATGCTCTGGGAATGTACCGGGTCTGCTCCGGCTGATACTCCGCCCGCCATTCCCGGGATGGAACGCTGGAACGGGCATCAATGACCGCCGAGACAAGCTCAATCTTGCCGGTCTGGCGCAGTGAGCTCTTGAGAAGGTGCGTTGCCTTGGCGGCATCGGTTGAGACAACCGCCTCGAAACCAGTCTCCGAATTCCCGTGGATGCGCGCAACGGTGGCCGATACCTCGTTGAACAGGCGATTCCCGAGCGCGGCGGTGAGGGCGTCGGTCTGGAAGGGCAGTACGGCCAGCCGGACAAACTGCGTGGGCGCCGTGGCGCGCTGGTAGGTGATGAGACCTGTCAGGGCGGCCAGCAAGGCAGCGGCCGCCGCCACGAGAAACCATCGCCGCCGCTGCGACGGGGTCAGCGCCTTGGCGACCTCGTCGGCATCCGGATACCGTTTTTCCGGATCCTGGTCCAGGCAGCGGGCAATGACCTTGTCCCACCTGGGATGTACAGGGGGCGCTTGGACACCGCTATCGGGCGGGCCCGGGCTGGCGCTCCCAGCCACCGGCCTGGTAATGGTTGTTGCCCGTTCAGCAACCACGAGATCCAGCCGCCGGCCCTCCAGCATTTCAAAGAAAATCACACCCAGAGAAAAGATGTCGGAGGCTGTGGTGGCCTTGACGCCGCGCTTTTGCTCCGGCGCCATGTAGCCTGGAGTTCCTCCACTGCTGCCCGACCGTCCGGCCAGATGATCCGTGCCAGGCATGTGAGCCAGACCGAAATCGGTGATCACCGCCCGATGGGGTTTCTCTTCCCCGCTGGACACCAGAATGATGTTGGCGCCTTTGAGGTCGCCGTGAATGACTCCCTTGCGGTGGGCCTCGGCCAGGCCGGCACAAAGTTGCAGCGCGATGCGGCGTGCCTCCGGCTCGGCTAGAGCGCCCCGCCGGATGCACTGGTCCAGTGTTTCTCCGTCCAGCCATTCCATCGTGAGGAACTCCACCGGGCCTGTGGCGGTATCGGCGGTGTGTATCTCGAACGTCCGGCAGACGTTGGGATGGCTGATCTCGCTGGCGGTGCGCACTTCGGGCGGCAGGCGGTTGCCAAATCCCTCGCGCGCGCATTTGATCGCGACGCGGCGCTCCAGCTTTTCATCAAAGGCCTCGAAGACGACACCCATGCCGCCGCGCCCACACCGGCGAAGGACATGAAAACGCCCGCCCAGAACGTCTCCGGGTCGAATTTCGGTCACTGGCGGGTTATCGTTTCCCACTTGGCCGGACATGGAATGAGGAGGATCTCCGCTCGATCATATCATGGTTCATTTACGCCTTCGGCTAGGCCAACCCGGCTTCATTGCCTGGCGCGCCCGCCCCAAGGCGAGCGTGTCATCGGGCACTGTCTCAGTAATCACAGATCCAGCGGCGATATAGCTTCCTTCGCCGATCTCCACAGGCGCAACCAACGTGGAATTGCTACCGACAAAGGAATTTTTCCCGATCTTAGTCTGGTGCTTGGCTTTGCCATCATAGTTACAGATGATAGTGCCTGCGCCGACGTTTACTTTGTCACCTATGGAAGCATCGCCCAGGTAAGCCAAGTGCATTGATTTCGCGCCTGCGCCGAGACGGGTCTTTTTCAGTTCGACAAAGTTGCCCACATGTGCGCCGGACTCGACATGATTGTCGAACCGCAAGCGTGCAAACGGACCCACCTGCGCGCCGCGATCGAGGCGCGAAGTTCCGATCAGGGTGAAGTCCTCCACCCGCACGCCGTCCTCCAGGATGGAATCCCGGATAATGGAGCCGGTTCCAATGTGGCAATCTTCGCCGATGACCGTGTTGCCCAGAATCTGCGCGAAGGGTTCCACTGTTGTGTCCATGCCGATTTGAACGGCGGCATCAACGGAAACGGTCTCAGGCCGGACAATGGTCACGCCGGACAACATCAGCTCGCGCGACTTGCGCTCGCGCAGCAGGCGGTCCACCTCGGCCAGCTCCACGCGCGTGTTCACGCCGAGCAGTTCCCGCGAGTCTGCCACCTCCATCGGGACGATGTGATGTCCGTGCCCGTTCAGGATCTCCACCAGATCAGTAAGGTAGAGTTCGCCGGACGCGGGATTTGGGTGCAACTCCCCAATGTGTTTCCACAACAGGTCTCCCCGGAAGCAGTAAATGCCGGAATTGATCTCGCCGATCCTTTGCTGTTCCTCTGTGGCGGCCTTTTGTTCGACGATTGCGGCGACGTTGCCGGCCTCGTCGCGCACGATGCGGCCATAGCCGTGGGGGTCCGGCAGCACAGTGGTGATGAGGGTGGCTGCCGCCGGCGAGGAGGCCTGCCGGGCCACGAGTGCCAAAAGCGTTTCCGGACAAAGGAGAGGGCAATCTCCGTAGGCCACCACCACCAGGCCACCCAACGGCTGCAGAATCTCGCGGCAACAGGCGAGGGCATGGCCGGTGCCTTTTTGCTCTGTCTGTTCGGCGAAGCGAACACCCCTTCCGGCCAGCGCCACTCGCACCTGTTCGGCTTGATGGCCAACCACCGCGACGATTGCTTCCGGCGAGGATGCCACCGGAGTTGCCGCCTGCACCACGTGTTCCAGCAAGGTCAGTCCACCGGCGCGGTGCAGTACCTTCGCCTTGCGGGAACGCATCCGGGTCCCGAGGCCGGCCGCGAGAATCGCCACGCTGACATATTCACTCATTCAGATTCATGATAACCGCTGGCCATGCGGCCCGCACGCAAATAATCAATAGCGAAGAAGCGGTTTCACACGGGCGGCGATCTTGTCCGGATCCCCGTCACGAAGACACCACGGACTAAAACGCACAATGCCTGCGTGCACCTGGGATGGGTCCGCGTGAATGCTCGGGTCTCCTCGCTCCAATTCAACGCATAGCTCCATCGCAGTCCGGGGCGCTTCCATACTGAGGATGAGGTCGAGCTTGGGGACCGATCCGCCGCTTACCTGTATGCGGGCGTGATCGACACCGGCCAAGGCGGTTTGCAAACGATTCACCAGACCGAGGAGACGGCGGGAACGGTCCTGGTCGCTTTCGGCGGCGAAGCGCTGCAGCGCCACCAGGAGTCCGATGATGGTTTCCTTACCCACTTTGCAGGGCCGCCCGATGCCATGTTGCGGCGCGCCGCGCAGACGGTGCTTGTCGATGAGCGACTTGGGCGGGGCCCACTGTTCCCAGAAGATGTCGAGATCCAGATGTTGCAGCAGGGCGGACATGACCAGATCCCGCTTGCCGGCCAGGATGCCTGATCCCTGCGGGCCGCCGATCGCCTTGCCGCCGCTAAAGGCGACCAGATCGGCGCCCTCTTCGATAAACCGGCGCAGATTGGCGGCTGGGGGGAGTTGCCCGGCCGCGTCCACAAGAACAGGGACACCGGCTTGATGGGCCATGCGCACAACCGAAGGGAGATGAGGCTGCGCGCTTCCGGTGGCGACATAGAACACGGCTGCCGTCTGGCCCGTAATGGCATCCTGTATTTCCCAGGCTTCGGCATCGCGCACGCCGGCGCCGGCATAGCGGTCCGGAAGCCCTACCTCCACTATCCGCACGCCGCAGGTGCGCACGGCGTGGTCGTAGAAATTGCGCTGGCTGCGCACCATGATGACCTCATTCTTCATTCCGCTGGTGTCGGGAAGGCGGCCCATTTTGCCCGGATCCAGTCCCGTAATACAAGCTGCGGTACCAAGGAGAAGTCCTGCCGCCGCACCGGAGGTCACGATGCCCGCTTCCGCGCCGGTCACTTCCGCAATCACTTTGCTGGCGCCGGCATGGAGTTCGGTCATTTCGACGCAGTAGGTCCCGGCCTCGGTCATGGCCGCGGAAACCTCGCTATCGAGAAAGCCACCGGACAGTCGAGTGGAGGGCCCTTTGGCGTTGATGATGGTGCGGACGCCAAACCGATCATAGATGCTCATTCTTAGAGCCTACTGCCGTGTTAGACTTTTGTCGAGGTGCGCAGGGGCGCCTTCCCGCCGAAAGAAGCCTTCACCCTGCAGTGATTTCAATTGCAGTAGAAACATTACATGTTTTCCATGGCCAAACAGGAGCGGCGTTGGCTGAATGAAGGAGACTTGTAATGAGAGATGCTGTGCAAGAGATTCACGTGCGCGCGGAGATTGTTCATCACCGCGCGGCGGCAGGCGATCCGGCGACACTCCGGCGTTTCCGCAAACTTGCTGATTTTGACCCCACCTGCGTCCGCCGCCGGGACTGCCTGGCCGTGCTGGCCGCTGAAATGGGATTTCTAAACTGGCCGGAGGCTCGCAGAGTTCTCCGCGGCGAACCGGCCTCCAATTTTGGGACTCTTCTGTGTCCCAAGCGATGCTGCGGACACCTCAATCTGTGGTACAAGACACGCGAGGAGGCGGCCGGGATGCGGGAGCAGCGCGGCGGATTCCTGCTCGCCTTCCGGCATCAATTCCTGGTGGTGGATCGCTACTACATCGAAAGCCTGAGACTGGATCCGGAGGATCCGGACTGGGAGGCGATTGGTTTCGATTGGACACGCCCCGGGTGTGAGGCTCCACGGGCGCGGCTCTATTCCAAGCTTCTGGCGACACTGCCACTGGAAAAATAGACCCGCCCAAGGCCGGCTTCGATGGTTCCATTTCGCATGCGACAATTGGTGGTCAAGAAGCGAATATGGATCGTCAACTGAGGGCAATTCTCCTTTCCCTTGTTTCGTGTGCCGTTGTACCGGTATTCGGACAAACCACCGTTCAAGTGCAGAAGGTAGCGATGGCGATTCCATTTGGCGTCGCGGCGGGACGTCTGCTTGCGGTCGGTGACTACCTTGTCTTTTCCGATGATGAGCAGCCTGAGAAAAGTCTCATTTCGACTGGCTCCCACTTTGGCGCCGAAGCGGAAGCTATAGCGGGCCGGGTCCATCGATCCTCCGGAGGCCGCCATCATTGTCCCCTGCGTGGCCGAAGCCTTCTTGGTGATGACATTGATCACACCACTGACGGCATTGGCGCGCCACGTGAACGCCGGGAACCATTCGTAACGCCTCCGGTAAACTGGTGGCGGCGCTGCGCCGGATGTCGTCCTGGGTGATGACGTAGACTGCCGCCGGAGTACGGGACAGTCTTTGCTGACTCTTACGCACCGACACCACCTCGACCTTGAGGAAATCCTCCAGGCTCAGCGAAGTCAGATCTTTGTCTTGCGCCGCCAGTCCCATGGGTAGCAAGGCGGCAAGGCAAAGATTTCTTGGATACCGCATAACGGGCATATCGGCCGGGTTTGGGCCTGCTTGAGGAACAGGCGTGCAATCCTAGTACCTGTGCGGCACTGCACCTAGCCCTTTGATCCGCGCAAAGGGTCGAAACCAGCCTCCAGTCCCGCTTGACGGGCAAGCCCTTATGTGTAATTATTCATGTAGCTGAATATATATTCATTGACCCCATGAAGGAGAAACCCGTGGCCACGCCCGCTCCCAGAAGTCCGGTGCCTTTGATGCCTCGCATCGCCGCGGGCGATCTGCGCAAGGATCAGGACATCACACAGAACGAGCTGCGGCAACTGGTGGATCTGACGCTGGAAGTGAAACGGAATCCGCGGCGGTATGCCACCTCACTGGCCGGACGCTCGCTGGTGCTGTTGTTTGAAAAACCATCCCTGCGCACGCGGCTCACCTTTGAGCTGGCCGCGCAGCAGCTCGGCGGCATCGCCGTGAGCAGCATCGGTCCGATTGGGGAGCGTGAGCCGGTAAAAGATGTAGCTCGCAATGTGGAACGCTGGGCCGGCTGCATCGTCGCCCGCACGTTCGCGCAAGACACCGTGGATGGACTGGCCGAATGGGCCGGCGTTCCGGTGATCAACGCGCTGAGCGATCTGTACCATCCCTGCCAGGCCTTTGCCGACATGGTGACGCTGCGCGAACATTTTGGGGCCTTGCAAGGCTTGAAGCTGGCCTTTGTCGGCGACGGGAATAACGTGGCGCATTCGCTGATGTTGTCGGCGGCGCGGCTCGGGATCAATTTCGCGCTGGCGACGCCGCCCGGCTATGAGGCCGATCCGCGGATTCTGGCGGAGGCCGAAGGGCTGGCCTCGGCCCAGGGCACGCGAGTGGAGGCAACGCACGATCCGGCCGAGGCGGTGAGCGGCGCCGATGCCGTCTACACCGACGTCTGGGCGAGCATGGGCCATGAACACGAGGCATACCAGCGTAACGTGCACTTTGACGCCTATCGCGTGGATGAGGACTTAATGGCGCAGGCCGGATCGAAGGCGGTGTTCATGCATTGCTTGCCGGCCAAGCGCGGGCAGGAGACCACCGAAGCGGTGATGGAGTCGCCGCGATCGATGGTTTTTGACCAGGCTGAAAACCGTCTCCATTCGCAAAAAGCACTGCTTCTCATGCTGCTGTAGATCGACTGGCCTGTTACTCTAAAAACTTATGAACAACGCAAAGAAAGTGGCCTTGGCCTACTCCGGGGGCCTGGATACATCCATCATTATTCCGTGGTTAAAAGAGAACTATGGCTGCCAGGTGGTGGCCGTGTGCGGCGACATCGGCCAGGGCGGAGAGGAGCTGAAAGGTCTGAAACAAAAGGCGCTCAAGACGGGTGCCTCGGAAGTCTACATTGAGGACATGCGCGAGGAGTTTGTCACCCAATACCTGTGGCCCCTGGTACGCTCGGGCGGGGTTTACGAGAACAAGTATCTGCTGGGCACCTCCATTGCGCGGCCGCTGCTGGCCAAGCGTCAGGCCGAGGTGGCACTGAAGACCGGTTGCGATGCGCTCTCGCATGGATGCACGGGCAAGGGCAATGATCAGGTTCGTTTCGAGCTGACCTACATGGCCATCGCGCCGGAGCTTCCGGTGATTGCCCCGTGGCGCGAGTGGGACATCGTTTCACGCGAGGATGCCATCGCTTATGCGGCCTCGCGCAATATTCCGATTTCGCAGACGACGAAGAAGATCTACAGCCGGGACCGCAACATCTGGCACATTTCGCATGAAGGCGGCGCGCTGGAAGATCCGGCCAACGCGGCGCCGGAGGAGATCTGGATGTTGACGCGGAGTCCGAAGGATGCTCCGGACAGGCCTGGCAGGGTGACGATCGGGTTCCGCAAGGGGAGTCCGGTTTCCGTAAACGGAGTGGATTTACCGGCCGTGAAGCTGCTGGAAAAGCTGAATAGGATTGGCGGTGAGCACGCCATCGGGCGGATTGATCTGGTGGAAAACCGTTTTGTCGGGATGAAGTCGCGCGGCTGCTATGAGACTCCCGGCGGCACCCTGCTCATGGCCGCCTTCCGCGAATTGGAAGCCTTGACGCTCGACAGAAACACGCTGCACTACAAGCAAAAGTTGGCGCTGGATTACGCCGAGCTGGTCTACAACGGCTTCTGGTTTACGCCGTTGCGCCAAGCCCTGGACGGGTTCTTTGCCTCGGTCAGCCAGCCGGCCACCGGCGAGGTGACGCTGAAGCTGTACAAGGGAAACCTGGAACCGGTGAAACGCGTTTCCCCCCATTCCCTCTACTCGCTGGATATCGCCAGCTTCACGATGGGCGCTGAGTACGATCAGAAAGACGCCCGCGGCTTCATCAAGTTGAACGGACTGCCCATGGCGGTGCGGGCCGGAATGCAATCGAAAAAGAGGAGTAAGAAGAGGAAATGAAGCTTTGGGGCGGGCGCTTCGCGGATGGGCCGTCGGAGGTCTTTGAGCGTTTCTCCGGATCGCTCCGCTTCGAC
>Ga0080064_1003713_pt1 | contig 21295 bp, 23 predicted proteins | sample Subgrocontami54m_FD_69260 | JGI IMG/M metagenome (GOLD analysis project Ga0080064, IMG submission 69260) | Subsurface groundwater microbial communities from S. Glens Falls, New York, USA - GMW46 contaminated, 5.4 m (SPADES assembly) (version 2) ...
TCGACGCGCGCACGATGCGGGATGTGGTTTGTGCGGCCATGAGCGCCTCCTCCCTGCGATGCCGTATCCGGCACGGTTTGCGCTATACTGTCGCAAAATTGGCGGCTGCGCGAGCTTCTAGGCGTGGGCCCCTATGGCGCACTGTGGACCCATGCAGAACAAGCTCCTCGACGACTGCTTTGCCCACGACAAGAAGCGCCTGCGCCACGATGCGGCGCTGGCGATCCTGAAGCAGAGAGTGCGGCCGGTGGTCGAGCCCGAGTCGGTGGCCCTAGGCGAGGCCGTTGGGCGCATCCTGGCGACTTCGGCCGTCGCGCCGCGGCCGGTGCCGGCCCACACCAACGCCGCCGTCGACGGCTATTCCTTCGCCGCTGCCGACTACGATGCGGCGGCCGGCGCCGAGCTTGCTGTCGAGGGCCGGGCCGCGGCCGGCCATCCGCTGGCGGGCAGGCCGCCGCCAAGAACGGCCGTGCGCATCTTCACCGGCGCTGTCGTGCCGGAGGGGCACCACACCGTCGTCATGCAGGAGGACGTGCGCACCGGCGAGGCTGGCGGCCGGCTGGTGGTGAGGATTCCGGCGGGCCTGAAGCGCGGCGCCAACGTGCGGCACGCCGGCGAGGACGTGAAGGCGGGCGAGACGGTGCTGCCCGAGGGCGCCGTGCTGCGGCCGCAGGACCTGGCGGCACTGGCCTCGCTCGGTTTCGGCGAAGTCGCCTGCTTCCAGCGCCTGAAGGTCGCCATCGTCTCGACCGGCGACGAGGTGCGGCGGGGCGGCGGCGCGCTCGACGCCGGACAGGTCTACGACGCCAACGCGCCGATGCTGGCGCCGCTGATCGCCAGCGCCGGGGCGGCCGCCACCGACCTCGGCGTGTTCCCCGACAACCTCGAGGAGGTGAAGGCGCGGCTCGGCCAGGCGGCGCGCGCGTTCGACGTGATCATCACGTCGGGCGGGGCCAGTCGCGGCGAGGAGGACCACGTGGTCGCCGCGCTCGATGCGCTCGGCAAGCGGCATCTCTGGCAGCTCGCCATCAAGCCGGGACGGCCCATGTCGTTCGGCCAGATCGGCGACACCGTGGTGCTGGGGTTGCCCGGCAACCCCGTGGCGGTGTTCGTGTGCTTCCTGCTCTACGTGTGGCCTCTGCTCAGACGCATGGGCGGGGCGACCTGGCCGGAGCCCAAGCGCTACCCGTTGCCGGCGCTGTTCGCCTTCCCCGACCGCAAGGTCGGCCGGCGCGAGTTCTGGCGCGGGATGCTGCGCGAGACGCCGCAGGGCCTCGCCGTCGACAAGTTCGCTCGCGACGGCTCCGGCCTGATCTCCGGCCTGCGCGCCGCCGACGGGCTGATCGACATCCCGGAGGATGTTTCGGAGGTGAAGCCGGGCGACTTCGTCGCCTTCATCCCCTTCGCCGAGTTCGGGATTGTGGGGCGGTAGGCCCCTTGCGCGGCTTCCGCCCGGCTAGCGCGGACCATCATGCTCAATGCACCGAGCTTTTCGCTCGAGTGCGTTTACGGTGCAGTCGCGATGCCGCACCATGCCGTCTGGATAATGCAGCAGATACGAAACGCGATCGTCCGGAACCGGAGAACCTGACGGGACGTAGTAAACGACCAGCATTCTCTGATTGGTCCCCATACAGTGCTCATTGCCCGGCCTGGCCCGCGTCAGCGGGCGAAATTCGGATTTGAAAACGATCCTGGCATGCCTGGGCGCATTCCTGATCGCGGCGCGAGGGGGAGGGCGAGGCTCGCAGGTCCTCCTGCCGAACGTGTAGTACTTCCCGACTTCGATGGGCTCGAGCGATTTCTCCGCGTACTTTGCCGCAACCCCCCGCTCGGCTTGCGCGGCCGCAGCCGCGCTGCGCGCCTGTTCGGCGGCCGTCATTGCCACCTGGCGCTCTTTTTCCGCGGCGGCAAGGGCCTCGCGCGCCTTGCGCGCTTCCTCCAGCGCGTTCCTCAGCTCCTCGGCTTGCCTGCCCTCCGCAGCCTTGCGGCTCAAGTCTTCCTCTGCCTTCCTCACGCCGGCTTCGCGCGTGGTCACGACGGCCGTCTGCTCGGCCTCCCGCTTCAGCTTGTCGACGAGGATCCGCGCCAACGGCACGAAGGCGCCAGTGGGATAGGCATCGATGTAGGCCTGGATCGCGGCCGGATCGCGGAGATCCTTCACCGTGTTCCAGAACACCAGCTCCGTTTGCTTGTCGTAGTTCGGGCTCGACGGCACACTAGGGTTGACCGGCTCGGCGCGTGCCGCTGCTGGCGCCGAGAAGTAGAATTTCGCCCGCAAAGACGAGTGCTCCCACGGGATCTGCCGCTCCTTGGTCGCACTCATCACCGAGTTGCGCACCTGGATCAGCAAGGTCGAAAGGTCTTCCTTCGACTCGGCGAGTTGCTTGACCAGCGCCGCCGCGTAGGGAGAGTTCCGCCCCTCGCCGTCGAGGGCGACATTGCCCGGCTGCGTCGAGAAGCTGATCAGCGTCCCCACCCCCGACTCGACAGCCGCCAATCCCTTGCCGATGTCGGCGGTCCGCGTGCCCATGGCGCGCGCCAGGTTGCGCGCCAGCGGATTGTCGCGGCACGCGTCGAGGAAGATCACGTTGGTCTTCGATTCACGCTCCATGGTGCGGTGCACGAGCTCGAGCCGCACCATCTCGAAGTCCAGGCCCGCGGAGTTCGTCAGCTGCGCGTCCACGGGCACGATGTAGTTCTGCCCTGCCACCTGCAGACCATGCCCGGCGTAGAAGAACAAACCGACGTCCGCGCCGGCGATGGCCGTGGCGAAGTCGCGAATTTTCCTGTCCAGGCTCGCCTTGTCGAGGTCGAACCCTTCAATGACCTGGAAGCCGAGCTTCTTCAGCGCGGCCCCTACGTCGGCCGCGTCATTCCTTGGATTCTCGAGCTTCGGCGTGTGCTGGTAGGCCGAGTTGCCGATGACGAGCGCGACACGCCGCTGCGCGTGGGCGGCCGCAGGCAATAGTGCAAACAACAACAGAACAACGGCGATCCGCACCAGCATGTGCGTCCCTCCAAGAGCCCGCGCATGTCAGTATAGGAGAGGCAGCGCGGTTCACCAAGGCCTGCCCGCCTCGCCGCCCCTTGAGCCTCCAAACCCTCGGGCGGAAAGCCGCCGCGAGCGCCAAGGGGCTCGGCCTCGACAAAGCCGCCAAGACCGGCCATAGCAGCGCCGCATCAGCGCGCGGCGCAGGAGATCGGCATGCCAGGCAAAGGCGGACGGCGGCGGGCAGTGACGGCAAGCAAAAATTCCAAGCCGGCAATCGGCAAACCCAAAGCCGAGGCGGCGAAAGGAAAGGCCAAGCCGGCTGGGCTCAACCCTCTGCTCGCGCCTTGGACGACGCCGTTCGCGATGCCGCCGTTCGACCGCTTGGGCGTCGAGCACTTCGTGCCGGCCTTCGACCGCGGCTTTGCCGCCAACCGCAAGGAGATCGCGACCATCGCCGGCAACGCGGCGGCCGCGACCTTCGCCAACACCATCGATGCGCTGGAGCGGTCCGGCGATGCGCTCGACCGCGTCTCGGCCGTGTTCTTCAATCTCGCTGCCACCGACACAAATGAGGAGATCCAGGCCATCGAGCGGGCGCTGGCGCCGCGCTTTGCCAAGCACAGCATGCGCATCTACCAGGACGAGGCGCTGTTTGCCCGCGTCGATGCGCTGTTCAGGCCGCGCAGGAAGCTGAAGCTCAGCGAGGAGCAGGCGCGCGTGCTCGAGCGCTATCACCGCGCCTTCGTCAAGTCGGGCGCCGGGCTCGAGCCCAAGGCCAAGAAGCGGATGGCGGCGATCGCGGCCCGCATGTCGGTGCTGGGCACGCGCTTCAGCCAGAACCTGCTCGCCGACGAGCAGGCGTTCGTGATGGTGCTGGAGAACGAGAGCGACCTCGCCGGCCTGCCGGAGGCCGTGCGCGCGGCGGCGGCGCAGACGGCGAGCGAGCGTGGCCACAAGGGCAAGCACGCCATCACGCTCGCGCGCTCCTCGATCGAGCCGTTCCTGGAGTATTCGGCCAGGCGCGATCTGCGCGAGAAGGCGTTCAAGGCCTGGATCATGCGCGGCGCCAATGGTGGGGCGACCGACAACCGCAAGATCGTGGCCGAGATCCTGGGGCTCAGGGCGGAGCGGGCGCGGCTGCTGGGCTTCAAGACGGCAGCCGACTCCGCGCTCGAGTTCTCCATGGCCAAGACGCCAATGGCCGTGCGCAAGCTGCTGATGGAGGTGTGGGGGCCGGCGCGCGCACGCGTCGCCGAGGAGCGCGATCAGCTGCAAGAGGCCGTGCGCGCCCAAGGCGGCAACTTCAAGCTCGCCCCGTGGGACTGGCGCTACTACGCCGAGAAGGTGCGCAAGGCCAAGTTCGACGTCGACGACGGCGAGATCAAGCCCTACCTGCAGCTCGACAACGTCATCGCCGCTGCTTTCGACTGCGCCAGCAAGCTGTTCGGCGTCAGCTTCACGGAGCGCACGGATCTGCCGGTCTATCACCCCGACGTGCGCACCTTCGAGGTGAAGCGCGACGGCCGCCACGTCGGCCTGTTCCTAGGCGACTACCTCGCCAGGCCCTCCAAGCACTCCGGCGCCTGGATGTCGGGCTGGCGCAAGCAGGAGAAGCTCGCGGGAAACATCACTCCCCTGGTCGTCAACGTCATGAACTTCGCCAAGGCCGCGCCGGGCGAACCTACCCTCTTGAGCCTCGACGACGCGCGCACGCTGTTCCACGAGTTCGGCCATGGCCTGCACGGCCTGTTGTCGAATGTCACCTACCCGTCGGTGTCGGGCACCAGCGTGGAGAAGGACTTCGTCGAGCTGCCGTCCCAGCTCTACGAGCACTGGCTCACCCGCCCGGAGGTGCTCGGCCGCTTCGCCCGCCACTACCAGACGGGCAAGCCGGTGCCGGCGGCGCTGCTGGCGCGACTGAAGGCGGCGCGCAACTTCAACCAAGGCTTCAAGACCATCGAATATCTGGCGGCCGCCATCGTCGATCTCGACCTGCACGTGCTCGAGCACACCAAGGGCCTCGACGTCGACCGCTTCGAGGCCGAGACGCTTCAGCGCATCGGCATGCCGGAGGAGGTCGTGATGCGTCACCGCATCCCGCACTTCCAGCACATCATGGGCGGCTATGCGGCCGGCTACTACAGCTACCTGTGGTCGGAGGTGATGGACGCCGACGCCTTTCGCGCATTCGAGGAGGCGGGCGACGTGTTCGACGCGAACCTTGCGCGGCGCCTGCACGACAGCATCTACTCCGCCGGCGGCAAGCAGGACCCGGCCAAGGCCTATATCGCGTTCCGCGGGCGGATGCCGGCGACGCAGGCGCTGCTGGAGAAGCGGGGGCTCGTCGCAGCGAACGATCTAATTGACAATGGTCCTCGCTCGCGACTGCGGAGTTAGGGTGAGGGACAGTCCGCTCCTTGAGCCGCCCTCACGAAGAAAGAAACCCCCGGACAAATCACTCCTTGAAGCGATAACCAATGCCGTAAAGCGTCTCGATTAAATCGAAGTTTTCATCTATACTTTTGAATTTCTTACGCAATCTCTTAATATGGCTTTCGATGTCTACTTGGTCATCGTCAGCGGCGTCTATCAATGCATCGCGCGACTTCACCGAACCCGGATGAATAGCCAGGGCTTCCAAAATCTTGAATTCGACTCCCGATAGCTGCACCGAGCGGGTACCCCATTGACATGTATGGCGTTCAGAATCGAGTCTTAGCTTACCTCTTTCCAGCACGTGCGCCGCCCTGGATTCGTCCGTTAGCTGGGAGCGGCGTAGAACAACTTCGACGCGCTGTATGACCTTACGCACTGAGTAGGGCTTGCAGATGTAGTCGTCAGCCCCGTTTCTTAGGCCATCTAAGTGGTCGGTCTCTCCTGTCTTGGAGGTTAGGAAGATGACCGGCATATCGGTCAACTCCCGCAGTCGGCGTAGGAGCTCCATGCCATCCATGCGGGGCATCTTGATGTCCAGGATTGCCAAATCCGCGGGCTCGCGAGTCAACGCGTCAAGTGCGGAGACACCTTCACTATAAGTGCGGACTAGATATCCGGCCGTCGTCAGCGCCAGGCTGAGCGAGTTGAGTATGTTCCGCTCATCGTCGACGATCACGATGGAGGTCTTTTTTTTCATTGCGATACTCGGAAGAGCAGCTGCTGCGTGTGAGACTCTTGGGAGAAACAAACAGAAACGGGCATGAACGCTGAACCGGGAGGCCGGTAGGATTGGACAGATCAGGTACTTTTCGCGACAGCAAGGAGCGCGAGACGCAGTGCCGGGGCGAGTTTGCACGCCATGGCGGCGAATGCGACGCCAAGCAACGCATAGGCAAGAAGAATCCGCCAGGCCGGAGATACGGAGAATTCCCAACGCGTGCTCTCAGCTCCGGTGTCCTCGACACGATGATATCGTGTCAAAGTCGCGTCAGGAGGGTCCTTTTCGTTCGAAGAGAATTGGCCATCGTTCTTGCCGAGTAGGATATCCAGCCACTTTTTGATCATGGGTTCATCCTCGCGTTGATAAGATGACGTGAGATGGAACCATATGCGGCCATGAATCCGGCACAATTGAGCCACGAATCCGGCACAATTGAGCCATGAATCCGGCACAATTGAGGACAGCCACACACATTGACGCCCATACCCGGTGCCAACCATCTGCGCGAACACTTCGGATGGATGAGGCCGAGGAGGATGGGCTGACGCATCACGGCGCGCCTGTTGGCTTCGACTGACCCGTTCAAGCCCTATACGGCAAATGTGGCACCACACCCTCTAAACGGGACGACCGCGTTAATGGTGGAAAAGCAAGCAGGCCCCCTAAGAAAGAAGCGCTTGAAGACGGACTGCGCCTTGATGTGACGGCACGGCTTGCGGCTCATGAAACGCGCGTGCCATACACGCCCCGAGCCGCGCCAGATTTTCAGGACCAGCCCATGTTCGACCGCACCCGCACGACCATCGAGACTGCCCTGGAAAAGGCCCTGTTCCCCAGCCGCTGGCTGCTGGCGCCGTTCTATCTGGGTCTCGCCGTCGGCATCGGCATCCTGCTGATCAAGTTCATGCAGGAGCTGTTCCACCTGGCGCAAATTGCGATCGCCGGCACCGAATCCGATGCGATCCTCGGCGTGCTGACACTGGTCGATCTGTCGCTGACCGGCTCGCTGCTGCTGATCGTCATCTTTTCGGGCTACGAGAACTTCGTGTCCAAGATCGACCATTCCCGGCACCGGGACTGGCCGGAGTGGATGGGCACCATCGATTTCACGGCGCTGAAGATCAAGCTGCTGGGCTCGATCGTGGCCATCTCCGCCATCCAGCTGCTCAAGCAGTTCATGGCGGTCAAGTCGGCGACGGACCGCGAATTGATGTGGTACGTGGTCATCCACGTGGTGTTCGTGGTGTCGAGCGTGCTGCTGGCGCTGTCGGACCGCATCTCCGGCGAGGCCAAGGTATCGGCCGGCACCGCTGCGGAGCCGAAGACGAGGGTTGCGGAGCCGCCGGCGAAGGGCAAGAGTTGAGGGGCGGCGCACGGCTGCCGCTCGCGTTCAGTCGCTATCAGGCAGAGTAAGGGAGGTCGACAGATGCAAGCTACGATCAACGGCATCCGCATGAACTACGAGGTCGCCGGCTCCGACAAGGCGCCGGTGATCGTCCTGCATCACCCGCTCGCCACCAACCTCACCATCTGGGACGAGATCACGCCGGTGCTGACCCCCACGCATCGGGTGGTGCGGTTCGATGCGCGCGGACACGGCAAGACCGAGGCCACCAAGGGCGCCTACAGCTTCGAGACGCTGACCGCCGACACGGTCGGCCTGATGGATCACCTCAAACTAGAGCGCGCGCATTTCCTCGGGCTGTCGATGGGCGGCATGGTCGGCCAGTACCTCGGGCTCATGCACCCCAAGCGCATCATCAGCCTGCAGCTGGTGTCGACCAGCAGCCGCGTGCCGCCGGAGGGCGCGGCGATGTGGGACGAGCGCATCAAGGTGGTGCGCGAGAAGGGCATGGCCTCGCAGCCCGAGGGCTCGATGCAGCGCTGGCTGGCGGAAGCCAATCGCAAGAAGCCGGCGCTGGTGGCGCGGCTGTCGAAGATGATCGAGTCGACGCCGGCCGACGGCTTCATCGGCTGGGGCGGCGCCATCCGCACCCTCAACGTCACGGACCGCTTGAAGGCCATCACGCTGCCGACGCGCGTCATCGTCGGCGCGCTCGACCCGGCCACGCCGCCGGCCGCGGCCGAGGCGATCCACAAGCAGATCGCGGGCTCGGATCTGATCGTCATGCCGGGGGTGTCGCACATGCTGTGCGCCGAGGACCCGCCCGCGTTCCACAAGCACGTGCTCGACTTCCTCGCCAAGGCGCCGGCGAAGTAGTCTCAGCCCCACCGGTGCGGCGCGTTCTGGTGCTCGGCGGCTATGGCGCGTTCGGGGCGCGCGTTGCCGAACGGCTGGCGCGGGAGGACGGGCTCGAGCTGGTCGTCGCCGGCCGGTCGCTCGAGCGCGCGGAGGAATTTGCGCGGCGGCTTGCGGCGACGGCGCACGCGAGCATCGTCCCAGCTTGCCTGGATGCCGGTAAGATCACGGCCTGCGAGCTCACACCGTGGAAGCCGGACCTGCTGATCAACGCCTCGGGCCCCTATCAAGCCCGGGATTACCACGTGCCGCGGGCATGCATTGCAGCAGGCGTGCACTATGTCGATCTGGCGGACGCGCGCGGGTTCGTTACGGGCATCGGCGGGCTCGACGCGGAGGCCAGACGCGCCGATGTGCTCGTGGTCAGCGGGGCGAGCACCGTGCCCGCACTCTCCGCGGCGGTGGTCGATGCCCATGCGCCGCAGCTTGCCGCGCTGGCATCCGTCAGCATCGTCATCTCGCCCGGCAACAGCTTCGACCCCGGCCTGGCGACCACGCAATCGATCTTGAGCACGCTCGGCCGGCCATTTTCGGCGACGGCGAGCGCGGGGAATACGGCGCGGCACGGCTGGCAGGAGCTGCGCCGCCGCCACATCCCGGGCCTCGGCCCGCGCTGGCTCGGCGCCTGCGACACGCCGGATCTCGCGCTCTTTCCTGGGCGATATCCCGGTCTGGGCAAAGTCGAGGTATTTGCCGCGCTCGAGGTCGGCGCGTTCCATTTGGGCCTCTGGGCCCTGTCGTGGCTGGTGCGCGGCGGCCTGGTGCGCAAGCCGGAGCGGCTCGCGGCTCCGCTGCTGGCGGCGAAACGGGCGATGAGATTCCTTGGCTCGGATGTCGGCGGCATGGCCGTCACGCTCGAAGGCACAGACCAGCTGGGCGCGCCCAAGCGCATCGAATGGCGCCTGATTGCGAAGCGCGGCCACGGGCCGTACATCCCGGCAACGCCCTCGGTGATCCTGGCCAAGCGCCTGCTTGCCGGCACGCTGATGGCGAGGGGCGCCATGCCCTGCCTCGGCCTGTTCACGCTCGAGGACTTTCTTGCAGAGGTCGCCGATCTCGACATCGTGGGGGAAGCGCCATGAGCCTGCCGCTCTATCGCCGTGTGCTCGGCCGGCAATTCGACGAGCTGCCCGCCCGCGTGCGCGAGCTGCACGATCTCGACGGCGCCAGCGTATGGGAAGGGCGGGCCAGGGTGGAGCGCGGCAGGTCGCTGCTGGCCCGCCTAGCGGCGGCACTGTCGTCGCTGCCGCCGGAGGCAGACGATTGCCCGCTGCGGGTGACGTTCGAGCCGGCTGGCGGCAAGGAAATCTGGTCGCGGCAGTACGGCACCGCGCTGTTTCGATCGGTGCAATACGAGAGCGGCGGCCTGCTGCGCGAGCGCGTCGGCCCCAGCACGTTCGTGTTCACGGCCGTAGCCTCCGCCGAGGGCCTGGCGCTCAGGCTCGACGGTTTCCGGCTCCTTGGCCTGCCGATGCCGCGCACGCTGCACCCCAACGTGCGCACCTTCGAGCGCGAGCACGACGGGCGCTACCGTTTCGAGGTGGAGGCGAAGCTGCCGCTGGTCGGGCTGCTGGTGCGCTATGCTGGCTGGCTCGAGCGGGCGACGCGGACCCCTGGTGCTGCCGGTGTGGATTGAACACACGACCTCTCCCTTACCAAGGGAGTTTAAGCATCTGATATTGTTGCGTTTTATTTCTTGATGCCTCTGTTTCCACGGATACTCCACGCCAGATTCATCATGCCCGCGAGATAGTTTTTGGTGTCGGCAGCAATGCAGCTTTCTTCGACTCCTCGCTTACCACTACGTGCTCGTAGCGGTCGGCGGACTTGCGGTCTTTCCATCGACCCGTTGCAACCAACCCCTTGGTGTCGAGGCCGGCGAAGCGCCGCATCCAGGTCGCGTACGTGTGACAAAAAATATGGAAGGCCTGCCGCTCGGGAAGAGTGACGCCAGCACGGGCCGCAGCGGCGCGCAGTAGTGCGTAGAGGTGCCCGTTTTTTCGAAATCGAAACACCGGCTCTCCGGGACGATCCATGCCGCGCGGGTGATTGGCCAGTGTCGAGACTACGCACGGCGGCAGGAAAACCGCGCGCGGCTCGCCGTTCTTGGAGTCCGGAACGTAGGCGAAACCATCCAGGAGGCGCACGTTGTCAGTCGAGAGATTGAGTGACTCACTCAAGCGCATGCCGGTGTAACAAAGGGTGATGAGGAGAGCAGCGAACTCCTCGTCGAAATACTTCGCGGCTGTGAACAAGCGGTTGGCTTCCTCAGGCCACAACCACGCAGTCGATGTCTTTCCATCGGCGCCCTTCGGACGCTTGAGATGGTGATCGGCACCTACGTATTTGAGGATTGCCGAGGTCGGCGTGTAGACCTGTCGGTTGCGGGTCGCGGGTGATGCATTTGGGTAGAGTGCCTGCGCCGCCGCATCGATTGCAATCTGGTCAATCTGTCGAATGGTGGTCTCTTTGAAGTGGTGGAGTAGGGGAGTGACGAAGCGCCGTTCACCACCTGACTTCATGTAGGCGAGTGCGGCGGAAGCAAACGTGTGCGTGCCTGTAGACGCGAATTCATCGCGCTCGATCTCCCGCTCCCACTTCTCGAGGACCTGTTTGGCTACCGCTCGCTTGCCAGCTTTAGTGCTGCGGTCAACGAACTGTCCGAGGTAGGTCCCGCGGACGGACCAGTACGGCGTCTTGCCGGGGCGCGGCGGGATAAGTTTGAGGGGCACGGGAGGGCCTCATACAGGCGGGCGATGTCGTCTTCCGTGAAGAGCTTACGACGTCCGAGAGGGCGATAGTAGGGGTAGATGCGAATGAAATCTTGGAGCGTGCGACGGCTCACACGGAAGCGCTCGGCGACCTCCTCGATAGTGTAAAACGTCAGTGCGGGCGGCCCCTTAGCAGTGGGCCTTTCGATAGTCATCGGGAACTTCGAAGTTCAGCCCGAAGGGTGACCAGAAGAAGGGTTTCGGCGACGCCGGGAGCCGCGGCGGCTTATGTTTTGCTGGTGGATTGCGGCAGATGTGAAGTAGTTCATCGCTTTCGCGCAAGCGCTCGCGGAGATCGTCCTGAACCCGCAGGCACTGATTGCGACTTGCGTCAGCGGCGGATGAACGCGCTTTGTGTAGCTCTAGCTGTCGTTGATACCAGACCACCCTGTCTGCTGACTCCATGCGCTCTTGGCGCGCCTTCTCCAACTCGCTTTGCAACATTGTAGATGTCGATGGCGCCCACAGCTTCAGCAGGAGGTCGTAGGTTTCGCCGCGGAAGCCGCCATCATTGGCAATCAGTACGATTGCGATAGCGATGGGAATTTGTAGTCGGGGAAGAACATAGGAACACCAATTGAGCCAGCGGCTCTTCGGCATGTCAGGAACATAGGAACGCCGCCGATGGGGTTGCGCCTGTTCGCATAGGCAGTCGCTGACAAACGGCTGCTCTGTTGCAGAATTCGCAGGAACATTGCGCGAACGAACAATCTGATGTACAGTACACATCGGATTGGCTCCTTGTTGTTGAAGGACCTTTCCACGGCTTCGAGCGGTGAGACGCTCTAGGCCACGACCCCAGCTTTGCTGGGGTCTTTTTGCTTGTAGCGGACTTGGAGAGTAATGTCCATCCAAATCATACGATCTCTGTTATGATATGAGCAGCGACACATGGCATACTCTTTTGAGTGTGTCACCAACCGGGGGATGAGGATGGAGCGCGAAATTGAAGCGGTCCTGACTGATCCAACACGAGTGCTCTTTCTCGACGTAGAGACAAGCGCGCCCTGGCACGGCGCGCATATCGCAATCATCGGATGGTCGATGGACGGGCGCTATGAGTACCGCGCTCGCGGATGGAAGATGCGCCGGCTGGCGTTCGATGCGTCGCATGCGGCATGCCTCGTCACTTTCAACGGCAAGGCGTTCGATGTGCCTCGCATCCGCGACGAGCACCCCGAGCTCCAGATCCCTGAACTTCATCTCGACTTGGTGTGGCTCTGCAAAAGCATCGGGCTTGCCGGAGGTCTAAAGGCCATCGAGAGGGAAGTCGGCATCGTCCGCCCGGACGACATCGCGGAGCTGGGCAGCAAGGATGCACCGGAGTTGTGGAAGGAATGGGTGAATACGGGGGAGAGGAAACACCTACGCCGATTGGTGAAATACAACCGCGCTGACGTGATGAATTTGATACCGCTCCTTGCCTGCGCGTTGGAGCGAAAGGGCCATGACGCACGCGGAGTGCGGGGGTTGATGGAGGGATGGAGTTAAGCGGTCATTTTTGGCGCGGACAGCTTCACTGGACTTTCATCCGGGTGGGTGTATAATCAGCGTACAAACGGCTTCGGCCCTCCCCGCAAGGGGTAACAAACAAATCAGGCGAGCAATCGCCTGGTTTTTCGTTTTATGGCCGTGAACTCCTCGGTTGGGACGGTCCCTATTTTGTAGCGAAGCCGCTTGCCGTCGATCAGCCGCAGTTGGGACAGTATCGCGACAGAGGAAAGACGCGGCGCACATTCGACTTCGGGAAATACGATGTATTCGAAGGACGCGTAGTAGGGGCTGTCGGGCTTCTCCGTCTTCGTGAGCGGCAGGGCCCAAAAGATTTCGTTGTTGAATTTGCGGAGCACGAGCACGGGACGCAATGACTCGTCGCCGCGGCCATCCTGCTCAAAACCAATGTTCGTGCCGACGTGGGCGAACCACAGCTCTCGTTCATGCACGAACACGCGCGGGGTAGCGGCAGCATCCAGTGTTTTCTTTTTCTTGTTCCAGCGGTCGAAGTCCTTGTGCATACAAAAGGGGATTGTAGCAACTATCGCTCGGATTTACGAATGCGATATACTTGACCCGAGATGACTAAACGCTCCGCGGAAGAAACCAAGTATGTGCCAGAGGATGCGTCTTGCCGCGCACAAATTCAGCGTGTATACTACACTCTTATTAGGTACTAGCTTTTTAGAATCAATTTATGCCTGAAAGACCGAAGCGCAACGAAGAAGTGCCCAAAAATGAAAAAGAACTCATCAACCTCGCAGAAGGAGCAATGCGGGGCTACCTGACAAAGATGAAGCATGAAGATGCCACAGAGTTGCTACGAAAAGCTACTGCTTGGCTCGAGAAAGAGCGACAACAGGAACAGCAAGTTCAAGAGAAAAATGGCCCGACCTCATGATTTTTGAATTATTTTGATAGCATCGTTTTGAGCGGCAACTTCATTGAATGGTGGCAGGAGTGCAGTACTCCTGGTTTTCGCGCGCAAGCCATCATATATTTCTTGCAAACCCTTCCGCACAGTCCAAAGAGGATGATCGTCGCGGGCGCTCGCTGTAATACCCAAACATAGCGCGGCTGCTTCGACTTCGTCCGCTTTCGTCAACCGTTCCGCAACGTAGCGCACCTCTTCGACCAACATCCGAGCGTGCTTCTCCGTTAGGGGCACACCCCCCAGTGGTAAAAGAATATCACCCAAGACAAGTCGACCAAGGCGGCCGAGACCCTCAGGTGCAAATAAGGATTGTTCGCGAATCAAAAGTCGAGGACTGTCTGAGTGATCGTTAGTATCACGATCGGCCATTCCCATTACAACGTCAAAGGCGACGGGGAATTCTCGCACTTTGTCGTGGCACAAGCCGGTAGCGTCAAAAATACCGAGCGCACGGCATAAGGGAACCATGGATTTGGTGATCCCGTGGGCGTTCAGTAGTACGAGTGTTAGATGGGTATCCGAGGCGCCGGACTGGGCACCGTTCTTAAGAAGTGCTTCCCACACAGCGCTTGGCATTCGTTTAATAAATGCCAAATTTGCTAGCATCAGCAAAACGGTATTTTCCGTTTGCTCGACTCGGCGGTAGGCGAGGATAAGGCGCGCTGCATCCTTGGCTTTTTCGATTTCCGTCTTCGCTAAATAAAGCTCCGCCTCGATAAGTATGACATCTATGTCTCGGTCCTCAAGGGGCTTGATTGTTTCCCGCACGCTCTCGTAGTCACCCCTGTCAAGCTGTAAGTGGGCTATGTGTTTTATATCCTCTTCGTTTTTTCGCCCTACCAGCGCATTGACGAATCCAACGAGCAGCGCAAAATCGAAGAGAACACCAACAAGATTTGTAAGAACGACGCTCGGCGAAATACCCGCACCGGAAAGTATATTCCACCATTCGCGATGGTCGTATAAACTAGACGCCACTTTACGAAGAACTGTAACGTCAACTTGTTCGGGTTGAAGACCCAGAACGGTAATAGGAAGAAGAAGCACTATCCCGAGAAACTCGCAGCAAAACACACCAAGAAACAAGACGGGCGGGTAGCTACCGACAATGCGAATTTGTCGATGTAATTGGCCGGGGGTCAGTGCGTACGCCGCATAACGGCAACCAGCGGCGACCAATAGCATTTGGGATAGAAACAACACCCCAAACAAACCGCCAGCCCCGCTATAGGAAAGGATGTATGCAATGCCGATCGCTAATAAAGTGAATAGCGGAGGATCTATAGGGGAGTCCCATATCTCTGTTTTTGGAAGTTGGCGTACAAGTTCGCTTTCATTGCTGAGTTTAGCGCGCCTAGAAATTCGGATTAAAGTAATAATGCTCGCGGGCCATGTGAGGCAATTGGATACTAAGAGTAGCGTTTGCGATGCAGTTCGCAGCGACCAGCGTAGCCAAGTTTCCGGTTTAATGGTGCGTTTTGCTGCGTCAATTGTAACGCTCCATGCCGTTTGTTTGGAAGCGAGTTGTAATGATCTAACTAAATAAACAATCGCGGCCACTAACCCTACCACGAAATAGGCGGTCAGGAAACCAACCCAAGCTTGCCCCGTCAACAGCCACACAACGACAAAGGAAAGTGAAGGAGCTAATAGAGCTTTCATTGCGATCATGAGCCACTTCATGTAACGCTCCGCGCGGGTTGAGGACGAGATACTGGAGCATCCTATCTGGGAATGATGGCAACATGGAGCAGGCGCCGGCGTACCTTCGTTGCTGCTAGATCACGGAAGGAGGCCAGGAGCGTCGAGACCGGGGGCGGGGGAGGCGATCATTTCTGGCGCGGACAGCTTCACTGGACTTTCATCCGGGTGGGTATATACTCTGTATACAAACGGCTTCGGCCCTACTCCGCCGCGAGGTGGAGGAATAAACGGAAGAGCTCAAGGTAGCAGTGCCTTGAGTTTTTCTTTGAGCAGCGCACGTGCTTCTCCGGCTACTTCCACCAAGTGTCCAAAACTGTCTTAGCCACTACAGGTATCCAAGATGTCACCAGGACCACCAAGAATGAGCCAATCACCCGCGTCCTATGTGGGAGCAAACTAATTCGTTCTACCGCCGTCCGGATACGAACCAATCTTTCAACCTCGGCAACACTTGCCTCCACGTAACCAAGTTTGGGATCATACAAACCACACCTGACATGCCAATTTATTAGGCTCGCGATCCGTTCCAACAGTCGCGACCTTTGTTCGGATGCCCGCAAGACGATCGGAATATACGGCAGAAACATTGAAAGTCCCAGTATGCCAATCGCAAACGCTCCGTACGAAACTACAAGCATGTTAATTTGTAATGACGAAAAAACAATGCTCGTGAGGCTGGCGCTTACATACACTACTCCAACGAGCGCAATTAGATTGTAGGCATCAATAATGTACTTAGTGGTGGGGTTATCCATGTTCCAAATATCGACGCTCATTATTTTTACCAAATCAGACGTTTGTTTTATAAATTGAAAGAGTGACGTAAGAGCGGCGCCGGTGACGAAATTCACGCCGAATAAAAAGGCTGCTAGCCATGCTCCTAATCTCGGTTGATTCGCACGCTCATAAACAAAAAACGCGGCGCTTGATACGGCCGCCCCATAGATTATTCCAAATATGATTCTGGGAGCGGAAGACCATGTGCTATCAATAAAGCCCTGGTATCGTAGCAATTTCTCGTTGTTGTCGGCGATCACACAGTTCTGAAAGAAAAGTAGTCCACTCTTAATCATATGAGATCGCAATACATGCTCACCGACGAGAAGCATTGCAGTTGCAACAATAAGAAGAAGGATAAACCATCCATCCGCTACTGCACCGTTTTGTGCCATCTCATCGAAAGCATAGAACCCACCGACCGCAGAAACGACCACAAGCATCACTCTCGATAGCGCAAAGGAAAGCCGCGAACCTCGCGCCACCTCATTGAAAAAAGACCCTGACACCATCACTGGCAGCATCCTCTGGTGGTGCCATGTTTTCTGTCACTCTTCGCGCATCACTGTTCGTATTGCTTGTGCGTACCCATCAGGTTCTTCTATCATTGGTGTGTGAGCAGATCGACCAAGCTCGATATAACCCGCGCCGGCGCGGCGGGCCCATTCCTTTGTCGTGGCTTCCCCAGCAACACGATCGAATTTGCCACGCAAGAAAACACACCGCTGACGGCTCAGCGCATCCGATAACACAGGAGGTAGCCGCCTCTTCAGCTCGTTGAACAAAATAGCTGCTGTTTCAGGATCAGCTGACACTACTCCTTTGATAATCTCCGGTCCGAAGTTGTTTAGATTATAGATGGTAAATTTGCTGAACCAGCGGATAAGTCGATCCCGCAGTGATTGCGGCATCGTTCTAAGGCATTTAAGGCCCTGGATCAAAAAAAACGATGTCGGAGCGATGCGCATTGTGATAGGCAGTCCATCAAATGGGCACCCACTTATAAGCAGGTGCGTCCTAGGAAATGTTGGGTTTAGACCACAAGCGTGTGCAACAAGAACTCCGGAAAGGGAATCAGCAACGACAGCACGGAGTGGATATGTCGCCGATATCATCGTGATAATGTTCAGCACCAGTCGCGCGTATCCAGCAAGGGAAATATTTGGTCGTTCCAACGCAGCTGTCTCGCCAAATCCTGGTAAGTCAATCGCCACGAGCTTATACTCACCAGCCAATCTGGCAGTAACTCTGTTCCAAATTTCGCTTGAGTGTAACCATCCATGCAAAAATAAAACAGTCGGTCCATCGCCCTCGACGCGGCCTGCGATGGTTATTGACTTGTCGTCAAAAGGAACGGTCAAAAATTGTGTGGTCATAGTGTATGTACACCAGTTGCGCCGACAAGTAACCGGCCGTCAAGTTCCGCTTCGAGCAACTCCAACGTAGCGACCTCTCTCTGCATGGGCAGGTCACCATGCGCGCATTCGGTTGTTCCAACCGTGCCTATCCGGTTGTCACCCACACCTACTGTATGTAGAATGTTGCGCGAGGCTGCTTGGCGGGGGCATGGACGTTCTGCGGGGCGATCCCCGGGTGGCCGACGTATTTCTGCCGATCGTCCATCTCGTCTTTTCCAACCTGAAGTCCTGGCTGAACGGCATCCATCATGGCGTCAGCCACCAGCATCTCCAGGCCTACCTTAACGAGTTCACGTTCTGCTTCAACAGGCGGTTCTACCCGTTCAATGCCTTCCGCTCCCTGCTCGGCATCGCCGGCGACGTCACTGCACCGACCTATGCCGAGCTTTACTCAGGCGAGTGGCAGCACCCAAGATGTAGTGGGTGTGGGTGACAACCGGATAGGCACGGTTCCAACCTCAAAATCGTAGCATACGCACGCGGTCCCCATCAATCACCCAAAAATCCTGAATCGCTTTCGGCGGGGTGGTGTTTCCTGCCCCACATCCCGAAGTGCTTGCATGATGGCCGCGCGCTCGTCCTCCATGATGGTGTCCATCACTTCGTCGCGCACATCCTGCAGTGTCGTGGGTTCAGTGGTCATGTTCTTTTTTTGCGAACAGGTCGGGAACGCTTCGGTGTCTGTCGTCGTGGTCGCGCCGGTGCAACCTTAGCAGGCGTCGCCGCCGCGGCATTCTCCCGCTTCAACGCGCGCCACAACGTAGGATACGAAACGCCGATCGCCGCCGCCGCATCCTTGAGGGTGTGGTCCGGGTCTTTGAGCAGTGCGCGCGCCGTTCGCAGCTTCTCCGCTGTCATCTTGAACTTGCGGCCACCCTTGCGACCACGAGCTCGTGCCGCGGCCAGGCCGGCACGGGTTCGCTCGGAAATGGTATCGCGTTCGAACTGGGCCAACGCGCCGAACATGTTGAAGACCAGGCGACCGGAGGAGCTGGTCGTGTCGACCGGGTCGGTCAGCGACTTAAACCCTATCTTGTTATCAACCAGCCCGTGCACGGTCTCGATGAGGTGTTTGAGGTTGCGGCCGAGACGATCGAGCCGCCACACCACCAACACATCGCCCTCGCGGATTTCCTCCAGCAGTCGTGTGAGTTGCGGCCGGTCATTGTTTGCGCCGGACGCTGTCTCTTCAAAGATCTTGCGACACCCGGCTTTACGCAGCGCGTCCAATTGCAACGCGGTCGTCTGGTCGTCCGTTGACACCCGCGCGTAGCCAATCAGCATACGGAAACAATATCACAATCCAGTAGGGTGGGGGAGTTGTGAACTGTTGATAGTGAAACGGCTTGTGAAAGGTCAAAAATGGCTCAACTGCGTTGCGCCAGGCCGTCGCAGGGCGACAGTGCAAAAACGGTCGTTTGTGCAATGGTGCAGGAACCGGTATAGATCTGTTGCGTCGCGGCCCGGTCAAGAGTGTTCGGCGACGAACTCCTCGTCCCAAAAATGACACAGGTAGATGATCTCGATCCATGGTGGGACGTAGACACACTTCTCGATCCATGTTGAGTTTGTCAGAGACGGGTGGCGGCAGATGATACCTTATCGCTACAACATCCGGATGTTCGTATCTATCTCCGCAGTCCTTGCTATCATTACGTTTGCCGCCAGCACCCATTTTTTGCAGCAGTATGGGGCGAACTACATAGTAACCCCAAGCGCTATATCTGCGGTCTTGGCTGGTTTTTGGTGGGCATTTGATAAATACTTGTGGCGTCTACGCTTTGTCCGGGCGCTCAAAATATCGGAGCTGCCGGACTTGAACGGAACCTGGATTGGGACCATTGACCGCGCGGGTGAGAACAATCCCCACAAGATTACGTACGAAATAACACAAACATACACGACGCTAGCCATTAGATCGCAAACGCGCAGTTCCGAGAGCAATACAATTCTTGCAGCATTCAAGACCAACGAGGCGGGGACACAATATGTTATTATGAATTACTGGCTATGCCGGACCAAGGCCCGGGACGGAAGTGGCGCCATGGAAGAATTCAAAGGGTTGTCTAGAATCTCCATATGGGACGAAGACGGCAAGATGGTCCTGAAGGACTACTATTTTACAAATCGGAACCCCTCAACTGAAGGAACAGCGAAGCTAACTAAAAGGTTGATTTGTGAGGAACAGGATGGTGATTAGATTTAACACAATGTATGAGGCCAAAACAAGAGCGCTGACGAGCAGCTCCGGGAGAGCTTACGTGGGTCTCTCTGTGTCAAAGAAAATTATTGCTCCATATCTTACTGCGCTAAGGAAAGAGCTCAAAAAAAGATCATTTGAATTGGTCATTGGCAACCGAACTAAACGGGACGGAGTAGGTTACCATTTAACCGTCCTGTCTCCTGACGAGTGCGAAAAGATCAACCAGAAAAGCATATCTGATTACAAAAATAGGGCGGTGCAGATAACGCTGTTTGGAATTGGTAAAGTAGAGAGCGTTGATGGTGTTTCATATTTTATTGTGGTGAAGTCGGATGATGCACGAAAAATTCGCAAGGAAGCGGGCGAAGGCCATAGGGATTTTCATATTACGTTGGGATTTTTGGAGAGTGATGTTCATGGGGTCACTAAAGACAGAACAACGGAGTTTCTACGAGTGTAGCAAATTCCTCCGTAACCAGACACTGCCTTGACTCGCCTCCGACGGCAAGTAGCATGGTCGAGGATCTCCTCCGGCTTGGCCGGCGCTTTCATCCCGAGAGCTCCGGCGACGGCACGAGGAGAAAGAGATGTCCGACCACTCGAAGCACGACGCACTCGAAGAAATCTTGCCCAAGCGGCCGCAGCCGGCGCCCATGCGTCGCGGCAACGGGCGAGATCAGTATGCGGCTCCGCGCAAAGTTGGCCCCGACAAGTTCACCTATGCGCTGCAACAGTACGCAGCCGAGCGGCGGCCGAACGGATGGTATGTCGCGCCGACCGTCTTCGGCGATGAAAAGCAGAAGTGGACGGGCCCGTTTGAATCGATAGAGAACGCGTGCCTCGCAATCGCTCGCCGGCACGCGACCGAGCTCGCAGACCGGCACACGCGAAGCATCGAACATCACAACATAAAAAAGGGAGCGCCACTCTACGGCTTGAAGCCGACGACTGGCCTCACCTGATGCAACCCGACGACGCTCTCCCACCAGCGTCGTCTTTTTATTACGCTGCTAGGCGGCGATCTTTTTGTCGAGGCCCAGATGCTGCTCGATTGTATCGAGGCGTCCGCCGTGGTCGACAATTTCGGTATTGAAGCCCATGAGGTTGCCCACTTTTTCTTCGAGCGCGTCGAGGCGGCTGTTGATGGTCTTGAGTTCCGATTCGATTGAAAGAAGTTGTGCGCCTACTCGTACAAAATTGCTTCTCACTTCAGTGAAACCGGCGGCGGTCTCTTCCTTCGTCGCCATGTGTTTGACGATAAGGGCCACGCTCTGCGTGAGGTCATGAAGCTGGTTGCCGTGTGTTTGAATTTCTTTGCCCTGTTGCGCGAACCCTTCCGCCATCTGCACCGCAAGTTGTTCGAGTGTCATTTCTTTTGCCATAGGGTTTCAGTATATCAGTCGGCGGCGCGTTTTGCACCGCGTCAAGCGGGGATTTCTTTGTTGAGCGTGAGATGCCGTTCAATTCTTTCGAGGCGGCTGCGAGATTCGGCGAGTTCTTTGGAGTAGCGGGGGAACTGGGCGGCCTTGTCGGCGCCTAGTCGCTCGAGGTCTTGGCGGAGGGCAGCGCCTTCCTGGCGGAG
>Ga0080064_1003714_pt1 | contig 21290 bp, 24 predicted proteins | sample Subgrocontami54m_FD_69260 | JGI IMG/M metagenome (GOLD analysis project Ga0080064, IMG submission 69260) | Subsurface groundwater microbial communities from S. Glens Falls, New York, USA - GMW46 contaminated, 5.4 m (SPADES assembly) (version 2) ...
CGCGGGGGGGGGCGCGGCGCCCCCCGCGCGCGGGGCCGGCCCCCCGCCCCCCCCCCCCCCCCCCCCCCGCCCCCGCCCTGGCTCCGGCGCCCCCCCCCCCCCCGCCGGTGCGCCCCGTGCGACAGGCCGGCGCAGCACTCACGCCCGGTGACGCCATCCTCCAATCGTCCACCATGCGGTCGTCGTTCGCGGTGGACGGCGCGGGTGTGAAGGTGGGCGTGCTGTCAGACGGCGGCGAAGGGATAGCGGCGGCACAGGCGAGCGGCGATCTGCCGCCGAGCGTCGACGTCGCGACGTGCGACGTCATCGCCAGCGCGCCCGCGGGCCAGCCGGCGAACACCACCGACGCCGGCGCCGGCACCGAGGGCACGGCGATGGCGGAGATCGTGCATGATGTCGCCCCCGGCGCGGCGATCATGATCGGCTACTTCGGCTTCAACGTCTCAACCGCCACCGACCTCGACTTCATGGCCGCAGTGACCTGCCTGGCGCAGAACAACGACATCGTCGTCGATGACATCGGCTGGTTCAACCAGGGCCTGTACGACGGCACGAGCTCCGTCTCGCAGAACGCCGCCAGCGCGCTCGCCAATCCCTCGAACCGCATTCGCGGCTATTACACCGCCGCCGGCAACGAGGCGCAGCGCCACTACGAGGGGCTGTACCAGGACTGGGCGCCCGCCAGTTCATCGGACAACCGGCACACGTTCCAGGCGTCGGCGACGACCGTCGACGTGTGGAGCCTCGGCCCGGCGCCGGCGGACCTGTTCTCCATCAGGGCGCACGCGACCGTAATCGTGTTCCTGCAATGGGACGACACCTGGGGCGCGTCGTCGAACGACTACAACCTGTACCTGCTCCGGAACTCGAACGGGTCGATCGCCGCTTCGAGCACCAGCCTGCAGTCTGGTTCGCAGGATCCCGTGGAGGCGCTGGCGTTCACGAACAATGCCGGCACGGACCAGTGGTTCGACATCGAGATCAGGAAGGCCAGCGGCGTCGCAAAGAACCTCGAGTTTCACGTCATCTTCGTCGGCGGTTGCACGCGGCTGGGCGGGCCCATTGGGCCCTGCCTCGCCTACAACACGTACGCGTCGAGCGTGACGAACAACTCCGACGCATCGGGCGGCGTCGTCTCCCTCGGCGCGATCGACGCAGCGGATCCGGGGAACGATGACATCGAGCTCTACAGCAGCCGCGGCCCCACGAACGATGGGCGGCTCAAGCCGGAGATCACCGCCATCGATGGCGTCGCCATCACGGGCGCGGGCGGCTTCTTCAACCCGTTCTACGGCACGTCCGCGGCGGCGCCGCACGCGGCAGGCATCGCCGCGCTGCTGCTGAGCTGCAACCCGCTGCTGAAGAAGGGCGAGCCCGGCGACAACCCGGCGTCCGACCGCTCGACGCTCAGATCGGCACTGCTCAACTCCGCGACCGACCTCGGCGCAGCCGGCGCCGACAACACCTACGGCTACGGCCGCATGAACGCTGTCGCGGCGGCTCCCCTGGCCGGGTGCGCGCCTGACGTCGACGGCGACGGCATCCCGCAGTTCAGCGACAACTGCCCGGGCCTCGCCAACGCCGGCCAGGCCAACACCGATGCCGCGCCGGTCGTCACCGCCGGCATCGCCGACGACATCACGCGGGCCAACGGCGACGGCCTGGGCGACGCGTGCGACGCTGACAAGGACAACGACGGTCTTGCCGACGATATCGAGACCACGATCGATCCCGCAGGCATCAACCACGCCCTGTGCCCGGCCGCCACCGCTCCCACCGATCCGCTCAAGCTCGACAGCGACGGCGACCGCGTGACCGACGGCGCGGAATGCGCGCTCGGCACGGATCCCGCGTCCGCTGCATCGAAGCCGCCGGTTGCGCCGCTCGGAGATGCCGATCACGACGGGCTGACGGACGCGTTCGAGGCGACCCTCGGCACGAACCCGAATGCGGTCGATACGGATGCCGACAAGGCCAACGACGGCATCGAGTACAAGGGCTACGGATCGTCTCCATTAGTGGTCGACACCGACGGCGATGGTTGCGGCGACGGGCGCGAGATCGCGTCCGTGAACGCGGACAAGAACGTCAACTCACTCGACATGCTGACGCTGGCGCAGAACTTCGGCACGGGGTTCCGCTCCGTGCTGGACATCAACCAGGACGGCAAGATCAATTCGATCGACATGCTGATCGTCGCGAAGAACTTCATCTCCACGCCCTGTTGACCGCAAAGGGCGCGGGTCTTCACCTCGGCGCGGGCGGGATTCGCCTAACGCATCGCGCTCCCTCACGCGTGGTATATTTCGGTGCTCGACAAACATAAGACCCGGAGGTCTCGCCATGGGTGACGCACTGCCGAAGTTCACCGCGGCCGCGGTACAGGCCGCGCCGGTCTTCCTCGATCGCGAGGCGACCGTGGAGAAGGCCTGCGAGCTGATCGTCGAGGCGGGCAACGCGGGGGCCGACCTGATCGTCTTTCCCGAGACCTGGATCCCGGGCTATCCGTTCTGGACCAGTTCCGCGACCGTCTTCTCCGGCGACGTGTTCGCGCAGTTGTGGAAGAACTCCGTCGAGATTCCCTCGTCCGCCACGAACCGGCTGGCGCAGGCCGCGCAGCGCGCGTCAGCTTACGTCGTGATGGGCATCAATGAGCGCGATACGGTGTCGCGCGGCACGCTCTACAACACGCAGCTCTACCTCTCGCCTGAAGGCGAAATCATCCACCGGCACCGCAAGCTCATGCCGACGTTTACCGAGCGCACGGTATGGGGGATGGGCGACGGCAGCGACCTACAGGTGCTCGAGACGCCACTCGGCCGGATTGGCGGGCTGATCTGCTGGGAGCACGAGATGACGCTGGCGAAGTTCGCCCTGTACGCCCAGGGCGAGCAGGTGCATTGCGCGACGTGGCCCGCCTACTCCTCCCAGAACGCGCACATTGACTTCGGCATGCGCCAGTACGCGTTCGAGGGCGCCTGCTTCGCCGTCTCATCGTGCGGCGTCGTCACGCCGGGCTCGCTGCCGAGCGAACTCGGCGGCGACAGGGTCAAAGCGAACGGAGGCAGTGCAATCATCGGCCCGAACGGCGAGTACCTGGCCGGTCCCATCTACGACAAGGAAGAGACGATCTACGCGGAGATCGATCTCGAAGCGGCACTGCGCGAGAAGCACTCACGCGACATCGCCGGGCATTACGCGCGCCCGGACGTGCTGCAACTCATCGTTAACGCAGAACCAAAGCCGGTCGCCACGTTCACCACCGCCGCTGATGGCGAACTGCTGGAGGCGGCGACGGCCGAGGAAGTCGTCGACCGGCTCCAGACCGTGCGCGACTACCTCGGCAGCCTGATCGAGCGCATCGAAATCGACGGCGACTCCGAGGTGAACGAAGCGCTCGCCGAGGCGCTCGCATCGATCAACATGGCGGCGGCCGGCATGTGGAGCAGCAAATAGCCACCGTGCCAGAAACGCCCACGCCCGCGAACCGCACCGACGCCGCACCCACGATCAGCCTGCGCGCACGCATGCGCCGCCGCCCCTTGCCATACGACGCTGCGGTCGCCCGCAAGCACGTGGCGAAGTCTGATCCGGTGATGCGCGACATCGTGAAGCGCGTCGGACCCTACGCGCTGGAAGTGCGAGGCGAACCGTACCAGGCGCTGCTGCGGTCGATCCTCTACCAGCAACTCGCTGGTCCGGCCGCCGCGGCGATCGAGCGGCGATTCCTCGGCCTGTTCGGCGGCGCCATCCCCCGGCCGGCCGAGGTTGCGCCGCTCGCCGACGACGCATTCCGCGCCGCCGGCGTGTCGAGGCAGAAGGCCGGGTACATCCGCAGCCTCGCCGAGCATTTCGCTTCCAACGAGCTGACCGATCGCGCCATCCGCCGCGCCGATGACGATGCCGTGATCGAGATGGTGACGGCCGTCAAGGGTATCGGCCGCTGGACGGCTGACATGCTGCTGCTGTTCTGCCTCGGACGCCCCGACGTGCTTCCTGTCGGCGACCTCGGCGTCCAGAACTCGATGCGCGCTGCGTATGACCTCAAGGCGTTGCCCACGCCGGCGGAGATGACGGCCATCGCCGAGCCGTGGCGTCCGTACCGCAGCGTCGCCACGTGGTATCTCTGGCGACGCACCGACATCGTGACGCTGTAGCGCCGACTAAACCGGAGCGCACCTTGTACGAGATAGAGCGCGCGGAGTTCGAGCGCATGGTGGCCGCAGCTGTGGACGCGCTGCCCGCGACGTTTCGCGAGCGACTCAGCAACCTCGAGTTCGGCGTGGAAGAGTGGGCCCATCCCGAAGACTACGCCCGCACCGGGACGGCGCCGGGCGGCGTGCTCCTCGGCGTGTACCGCGGCATTCCGTTGCCGAAGCGCCACGCGGGCTACAACATGGCGCTGCCCGACCGCATCGTCGTGTTCCAGGGGCCGCTGCAGCGCATGGCGCAGGACGCCGATGACCTGGCGGAACGAGTGCGGCACGTCGTGCGGCACGAGATCGCGCACCACTTCGGCATCAGCGACGAACGGTTACGGGAGATCGACGCGTATTAGCGCTCGATCGGCAGGTCCTCGCGGTTGCCCCACTCCTGCCACGATCCGTCGTAGTTCTTGACCCGCGGGTAACCGAGCACGTGCTTGAGCACGAACCAGGTGTGCGCAGCACGGATGCCAAGCTGGCAATGGGTGATGATCTCCTTGTCTGGCGTCACGCCCTGCGCCTCGTACATCGCGCGCAGCTCATCGGCCGGCTTGAGCACGTTGTCGCCTGCCGTCGAGTCCGTCCACTCGACGTGCGCCGCTCCCGGTATGTGGCCGCCGCGCGCGGCGCGCAGCTCAGTGCCGTCGTATTCGCCCTGGGCGCGCACGTCCAGCACCACCTTGCCGGCCGCACCGATTGCGTCGCGAACTTCCTGCCAGCGTGCTTCGTTCTCGCGGTCGAGATCCAGGGGCGCGGGATACGCCGTGCGCGCGACCGACGGGACGGCCGCCGTCATCGGGCGGCCCTCGATGAGCCACCGCTCGCGCCCACCGTCGAGGACGTACACGGCGCCGGGATGCCGATAGAACCCCAGCATCCAGAACCCGCGGATGGCGAGCGAACTGTGCCGGTCGCCGTACCAGACCACGGTCGTTTCCGGCGTGATGCCGAGCCGGCTCATCAGCGCCGCCCACTCATCCGGCGGTATCACGTGGCCCGATGAGTCATCGCCGTGCAGCAGCAACTCGCGGTGGGTGTCCACCCAGACTGCGCCCGGGATGTGCGCTGCATCGTACGTCGCCCGATCGATGCTGGACTCGATGACACGCAGGTTGGCGTCGACCAGGTGCTCCTGGAGCCAGGCCGGACTGACGAGTGCGCTCATGGAACCACCTCCGGCGCGTCGGCGCGCCCGCTCCGGCGCGCCAGGTCGGACATCTCGTCCGCTATCCGGCCATCGAGCCGCATGAACGTGCCATCGCCCTCGACCAGGAGCGCGCCCGATTCGTCGCGGATCTCCGACCGCAACTCGATCAGCCGATGCCGGTCCTTCACAATCCAGGCCTCGATCCGCAACGGGCGGTCGAGGTAGACCGGTTGGCGGAATCGCACATTTAGACGCGCCGTCGCGCCCCACCGTGCGGCGTGGTACACGGCCCACCCCATCGTCTCATCGATCAGCGCCGAAACGACGCCGCCGTGCATGCGGCCAGGGTAACCCTGCTGGAAGTCGCACGGCGTGTAATCGCACACCGTCCGGTCGCCGTCCAGGCGGAACTGCATGTGCAGCCCCTGTTCGTTCTGTGTGCCGCACGCGTAGCAGAGGCGCGGCGGCGGCGTCTGCTCCGGCGCCTGATCTGGCGCAGTCTCGCCGGTCATGCGGCCGATACCGTCGCGCGGCCCTCGATCAGTACCTCGCCGCGCTGGTTGGCGCACTGCACGGCGTACTCCGCGACGCCATCTGCCTCTCTTGCAGCCTCAGCCGATGCGGTGACGGTGTCGCCGGGGCGGGTGGGCGCTTTGAATCGCACCTTGAGCTTGCCGCTGGTCAACCACCGCTCGCCGTACGCCGCGTGCATCATCTCGCCGACCAGCGCAAGCACGAGCATGCCATGCGCGATGGTGCCGCCAAACGGCGTCGTCTGCGCGAATGCCTCATCGACGTGGATCGGGTTGTGGTCGCCGGACGCTTCGGCGTAGGCGTTGAGCTGGGTCTGCGTCAGTGTCCGCACGACGGGCAGCACGTCGATGCTCATGCGCCGCCCGCCGGCGCCATGATCGTGGCGCGCGCCCGGACCGCGGCTTCGCCGCCGGCGGTGACCTCGAACTCGATGACGCTGATGACGAAGCCCTGGCGCTCCGACCGCTGCGCGATGCGGCCAGTCAGGACCAACTCGTCGCCGCAGCGAAGCGCCGCGTGATGCTCGGCCTCCTGGCCGGTGTGAAGCGAGCCTTCCGGCAACGCGATCTGCTCCTGGAGCGCGCGCAACCCCAGCGCGACCGCCGCCAGCGGCGGCACGTGGGCACCGTAATCCCCCGCATCGCCGGTGGCATGCAGGTACGCCGCGACCTGTTCCGCGCTGAGCGAGAAGCGCGAAGCGTCGAACTCGTGGCCTCGGGGAAACGCGGAAATGCTGGTGCGGGCGGTTGAGGTCATGGTCTTGTCAGACGCAGGGCGTCGACATGTAGGAGCGGCCCCAGCGCTCGAGGTCCAGCAGGGCTTCACCCAGTTCGTGGCCCTTCGGGGTCAGGTCGTATTCCACCCACGGCGGCATCACTGCCACAATGTTTCGGCTGACGACATCAAGCGACTCAAGGTTCTTGAGCCGGTCGCGCAGTGTCCGCGAGTTGCAGCCACCGACGTTGTGGGCCAGCTCGTTGAAGCGGCGCTTGCCCCCCATCAGCTCGTGGATGATGTGCGGCACCCACTTCTGTCCGAGCAGCGCGAGGGTCGCTCGCACCGGGCAGTAGATGTCGTTATCGTCGAGGACGAGCTTTCGTTCGAGCACCATGGTGATCCCGTTCTAACCCAAACGGAGGCTCCCTGTAAAGCAGCAGCCCGGCGCCAGCCTCCTGACGGAGACTGCCGCCGGCACCTTCAGGCACTGTCGCGAACCTACGCGAGGGCCTCGAGCGCCCGCTTCTGGTCCCGAATCTGGGCAGGGCCGTTGTGCTCGACGTAGGTGATTACCCCGTCCTTGTCGATGACGACTGTCAGGCGCTCGGCAACGCCGGCAGCCTCGATCCAGCAGCCGTACAGCTGGGCGACCTTGCCCTTCATGTCGGCCAGGAGGCTGTGGGTCAGACCTTCCTTCTCCTTGAACGCCTTGAGCGTCCACGTGCTATCGCGGCTGATGCCGAAGATCTGCGCGCCCTTGCCCTCGAACAGCGAGTAGTCATCGCGGTACGAGCACATCTCCGCCGTGCACGCGGGAGAGAAGGCGAGCGGGAAGAAGACCAGCACCACGGGCTTGCCGCGCAGCGCCGAAAGCGTGATCTCCTGGTTGTTTTCGTTCCGCAGAGTGAAGTCGGGGGCTTCCTGTCCCACTTCGACGTTTGCCATGGGATCGGCTCCTCCTTGAGAGTGCAGGTACTGACTGTGATGACTGTCTGAATCGATCCTAGCGAAGCGTCCGCGCCAACACTAGCCCGGCGCCCTTGCCTTCGATCCCGGCGACCTGAAGGCGCTCCCGCGCCTGCTCGGCGAAAGCATGCCGCCGCTTGACCCTGAACCGGCGAGCCGTGATGCTGTGCTCCACACTCTGAACTCACTTCAGGAGCCTGCCGTTGACCACATCCGCTGGCAGCTGCGCGTGTCTTTCCAGCATCGCCGGGGGGTCACTGTGACCGCCGAATTCGGCGTCGCGCGCGGCATCGATGCCCAGGCGTTCGGTCAGCCGGGGCAGCGCACGTTCCGCCTCCGCATCGTCGGCGGCGACGCGGAATCGGCATCGATCTGGCTTGAGAAAGAGCAGCTGCAGGCGCTGAGCCTCGCACTCAAGCAGATGATGTCGCAGCTGGAATACAGCGCCGAGCCGCCTCCCGCGGACGTGGGTGAGTTTCCGGTCGTGGCCGGCCATGACTTCCGCGTCGGCCGCATGGGCATGGGGTTCCACGCGTCCGACCGCACGGTGGTGCTCTACGCGTTCGAGTTGGGTGCCGATGAGGACGAGGAGGAGCCGACCCTCCGCGTGCGGCTCACGCAGGAGCAGTGCGCGTCGCTCGGCGTGCAGCTCGATGATGTCATCGCCGGCGGGCGCCCGGTGTGCCCGCTGTGCGGACTCGCGATGGAGCAATCCGGCCACTCCTGTGTCCGCTCGAACGGCCACTCCAGGCAGCCGATTCCGGACGAAGAGGATCAAGACACCGAGCCGTGATCAAGGCCACTGTACGCATCGACCCCGCGCGGCGCATCGGGGCGCTCGACCCGAACGTCTACGGCCAGTTCATCGAGCATCTCGGCCGCTGCATCTACGGCGGGATCTTCGAGCCGGGCTCGCCGCTCGCCGATGCCGCCGGCTTCCGCACCGACGTTATGGAGGCCGCCCGCCGTCTGCGCGTGCCCGTGCTGCGCTGGCCGGGCGGCAATTTCGTCTCCGGTTACCACTGGCAGGACGGCATCGGCGCGGCGAGCGAGCGTCCCGCGCGCCGCGACACGGCCTGGCGCAAGTTCGAGTCGAACCAGTTTGGCACGGACGAGTTCATCGACTACTGCCGCGCGATCGGCACCGAGCCGTACCTCTGCTTCAACATGGGCACCGGAACCATGGACGAAGCGCAGGCGTGGCTGGAGTACTGCAACGGGAGCGGCGAGACGCCCTGGTCGCGGCGGCGCATCGACGCCGGCCGCACCGAGCCGTACGGCGTGAAGTACTGGGGCCTCGGCAATGAGGTGTACGGCCCGTGGCAGATCGGCTACAAGAGCGCGGCCTCCTACGCGGAGCAGGCGCGCGAGTACGCGAAGTTCGTGCGCTGGACCGACCGCGATGTGCGGCTCATCGCCTGCGGCGGCGGCGAGCCCGAGTGGGACTGGGAGGTGCTGAAGACCGCCGGCCACTTCATTGACTACATCTCTTACCACGACTACTTCCGCCCCGACCCCGACGGCGACCCGTACGAGTCGCTGGTCGCACGCGGCTACCTGGGCGGCCGCTATCTGGGCGATCTGTGGGGGTTGATCGAAGCGGCGCGTCACCGTTACGGCGTGCGCCGCCCGATTCACATCTGCGTCGACGAGTGGAACGTCTTCTATCGCCGCAACGACTTTGCGAAATACGGCACGCTGCACGAAGAGCAGTACGACCTCGCCGACGCACTGTGCGTGGCCGCATACTTGAACACCCTGATCCGCAACGCCCACGCCGTGACCATGGCCAATATGGCGCAGATGGTGAACGTCATCGCGCCGATCTTTACGTCGCCCGAGGGCCTGTTTCTGCAGACCATCTACTACCCGCTGTTGATGCACGCGGAACACCGCGGCTCGATCGCGCTCGACGCGCTCTGTGAGTCCGACACATTCGACGTCGGCGGCCAGGCCGTGCCGTACGTGGACATCGCTGTCACCTACGATGAATCTTCCGCGGATGCGTACATCCACGCGGTCAACCTGCACCGCACCCAAGCGGCCTCGCTCGCGGTGATCGGCGGTTCCGGCCGGCATTTCGACGCGTCGGTCTGGGACGTCTCGGGGGGGTCGCCTGACCTCACAAATTCGTTCGCCGAACCTGAAAACGTCGTCATGCGCGAGCGTCCTCGTGCCACGACGGGAGCAATCGAGCTGCCACCCCTGTCCGCCAGTACCGTCCGGTTCAAACTTCCCGCGTAGCTTCCCGGGCCCCGCGTTACTTTCCGCGACTTTACACAGTTACAACCTGCGAAGGCGCCATAGCGCCGGACCGGACCGAGACTGAAGCCAAGGGGAGTAACTATGAGACAGAAGCTTATCGCGGCGGCCGCCGCACTGACCCTCGGCTCATTTGCCGCCGTGGGCGCATTCGCCTCGCAGGACGCGGTAGACCTTCGCTCCATCCTGTCCGGCGGGGTGCTGGGCACAGAAGTAGCGCCGCTGGCCAACGAGACGGAGACGGCTACCGCGACGGCGACCGAAACCGGCACCGCCACAGCGACCGAGACCGGCACGCCGGAGGCGACCGAAACCGGCACCCCCGAGTCTACCGGCACCCCCGAGTCCACCGGCACGCCGGATGCCTCGGCGACGCCAGACGACGACGAGTGCGACGACGACGCCGACGACATTGATGACGACGACGACAGCGATGACGAGCACGGAACACCGGCCGCCGCAACGCCCGCCGATCCGGCTAACGCCTCCTGCGACGACGACGACGACGACTGCGATGAGCATGGGACACCGGTCGGCACGCCGAACGCCTCGGCAACGGCAGGTCACGACGACGAAGACGACGACGACTGTGACGACGTGCACGGCATCCCGGACGACAACCCGAGCCACGACGCGGAGGATGACGACGGGGAGTGCGAGAAGCACGAAACGCACATCAACACTACCCCCGGCGGCCAGCAGGTCAACGTCCCCTGCCAGGCCGACCACGACGGCGAACACGGCAATGGCAGCGGTCATGGCCACGACGACAGTAACGAGGAGCACGACTAGAACAACCAGCACGACACCCGAGAACCCCCAGGAAGAGGCCTCCCGTCCCCGCGGGAGGCCTCTCTATTGCCCGGCAGCGCGACGCAAGCGCGCCTCTGCAAGTGAGGGACGTGCGCTCCCTAAGGGTCAGGCCGGTGTCCTCATCCCGAGCGGCACCGATACTACCCGCAGGGCAAAGAGCGTGAGATATACTCCGGAGAACGCGCTCGCTGCTCCTGGAAGACAGGCCGTTGGGAACCCGCTGCACCCTGCTCCGGCCCGGACCTACACCCTACCAGCACGCCTGGCAGCTTCAGCAGCGCATTGCCGGCGATGTGCGCGGCGGTGCCCCTCCGGCGCTCATCCTGCTGGAGCACCCGCCGGTCTACACGCTCGGCGTCCGCGGCAAGACAGAGCACGTTCTTCTCAGCCAGGAAGCGCTGCTCTCGCGGGGCGCCGAAGTGCAGCGCACCGACCGCGGCGGCGATGTCACGTTCCACGGCCCCGGCCAACTTGTCGGATATCCAATCATCGACCTGCGTGCCTACGGGCAGGGGCCGGTGTGGTACGTCCGCACGCTCGAGGCATTGCTGATCGACGTGCTGTCGCGATTCGGCATCGTTGCCGCCCGTTGGCCGGGCCGCCCGGGCGTCTGGGTCGCTGATGCGAAGATCGCGGCCATCGGCGTGCGCGTCTCGCGCGGCGTTACCACGCACGGCTTCGCGCTGAATGTGAACACCGACCTGGCGTATTTCCAGCACATCATCCCCTGCGGGCTGGCCGATGCGGGCGTGACTTCGATGCAACACCTGACGGGCGAGCAGTTCGCGATGAGCGAAGTCGAGACAGAGGTGGCGGACGCGTTTGCCCGCCTGTTCGCGGTGGAGTTCGCAGAGGAAGCATTGGCAGGAGCAGGAATTGGTAGCTGAGCCGCGACCGCTGTCACGCAAGCCGGAGTGGCTCAAGGTCAGGTTCCCCGCTGGCGAGCGCTACCAGGGGGTGAAGTCCCTCATGCGGGAGCAGCGGCTCAACACCGTCTGCGAGGACGCCCACTGCCCCAACATCGGCGAGTGCTGGAACGCCGGCACCGCCACCTTCATGATCCTCGGCGACGTCTGCACGCGCTCGTGCGGTTTCTGCGCCGTCACGACGGGCCGCCCGCTGGAACTCGATCTTCTGGAGCCGTACCGCGTGGCGCAGGCCGTGCGCACGCTCGGCCTGGACTACGTGGTCATTACGTCCGTCAATCGCGATGAGTTGGAGCTTGGCGGGGCGGATGTCTTCGCCGCCTGCATCAAGGCGATTCGCCGCGTCGACCCGAACGTGCGCGTCGAAGTGCTCATCCCTGACTTCAAGGGCAACTGGGATGCGCTGGCGATGGTCGTCGAAGCGCGCCCGTTCGTCCTCAACCACAACGTCGAGAATGTGCCGCGGCTGTACGACGTCGTGCGGCCTCAAGCCCGTTACGAACGGTCGCTCGAGTTAATCCGGCGCGCCAAGGATGCGGCGCCCGACATGCTCACCAAGTCCGGCTTCATGGTCGGGCTCGGCGAGACGGTGGACGAGCTGTTCCAGGTGATGCGCGACCTGCGCGCGCACGGATGCGACATCGTCACCATCGGACAGTACCTGCGTCCGACGGCGCAGCATCTCCCGATCGCCCGCTACTACGACCCGTCCGAGTACGAGCAGTTCCGCGTCCTCGGTCGCGAGCTGGGCTTCACGCACGTGGAGGCCGGCCCGCTCGTCCGCTCGTCGTATCACGCGGAGAAGCAATCAGCGCCGCGTGGCGGCGTCATTCCGCTGGAGCAGGTGGACCGTGGATAACTACGACATCGCGATCATCGGCGGCGGTCCCGGCGGCTACGTGGCGGCCATCCGCGCCGCGCAACTCGGCAAGCGCGTGGTCCTCATCGAGAAGGACCGGCTCGGCGGCCTCTGCCTGAACTGGGGCTGCATTCCCAGCAAGGCGCTGCTGTGGAACGCCGAAGTGGTGAATCTCGTGCGCGACGCGGCGACCTACGGTATCTCGCTCGACAACGTCCGCTTCGACATGGGCAAGGCAATCGACCGCAGCCGCGAGATCGTCGACCAGATGGTGAAGGGCGTCGAGTTCCTGCTCGCCAAGAACGGCGTCACGGTGATCAACGGCGAGGCCTCGTTCGTGTCGCCGCATACGGTAGCCGTCTCGGGTCTCGCCGAGACGATCGAAGCGCCGGCGGTGATCATCGCCACGGGCGCGCGGCCGCGGACGCTTCCGGGCCTCGCCACCGACGGCGAGACGATCATCGACAGCCGGCGCGCGCTTGAGCTGCGCGAGACGCCGGCGACGGCCGTGATCATCGGCGGTGGCCCGATCGGGATCGAGTTCGCGCAGTTCTGGCGTGCCTACGGCGTCGACGTCACGATCATCGAGGCGCTCGACCACCTGCTGCCGCTCGAGGACGAAGAGATGAGCACACAGATCGAACGCGCCTACAAGAAGCAGGGGATCAAGTTCGTCACCGGCGCCACGGTTGGCGCGGCTACCGCGGTGAACGGTCGCGGTCTTGTGAAGTTCACGTCCAAGGGCAAAGAGCAGGAGCTCGCAGCCGACAAGGTGCTGATCGGCATCGGCTTCGAGGGCGCCGTCGAGGGCCTCGCGCTCGATAAGGCCGGCGTGCAGGTCGAGCGCGGCTGGGTGAAGACCGACGCGCGGCTGATGACCACCGCCGACGGCGTGTACGCCATCGGCGACGTCACCGGCATCATGAACCTGGCGCACGTGGCGATGGCGATGGGCGTGATGCTCGTCGAGCGGCTCGCCGGCGAGGACGCGCCCGACATCAACTACCAGCACGTGCCGCGCGCCACCTACTCGCAACCGGAGGTCGCCAGCGTCGGCCTCACGGAGAAACAGGCGCGTGACGCGGGATTCGAAGTGAAGGTAGGCAAGTTCCCGGTGCGGGCCAACGGGCGCGCGAAGGCGCTACACGCAACGGATGGCCTCGTGAAGATCGTGGCGGACGCCGCGACGGGCGAAACGCTCGGCATTCACATGGTCGGCCCCATGGTGACGGAGCTGCTCGCAGAAGCGACGCTGGGCATTGCGCTCGAGGCGACGCCACGCGAGTTGGGCTGGACCATCGCCGCGCACCCGACCCTTGCAGAGACGCTCAAGGAAGCGGCGCTCGCGGTCAGCGGCGAAGCGATCCATTTCTGGACGGAGTGACATGGGACGAGTAACGCAACAACGGCCCGCGACAGATTCCGGCGACGCTCAGGTCCCGGACCGCCTCGCGCTGCTCCACATGATGATGACGATCCGGCGCTTCGAGGAGAAAGCGGCGGAGATGTACGCGCGCGGCCGCATCAAGGGCTTCCTGCACCTCTATATCGGCGAGGAAGCCGTGGCGACCGGCGCCATCGCGGCGGTGCGGCCGGACGACTACATCATCAGCCATTACCGCGAACACGGACACGCGCTGGCCCGGGGGCTGGAGCCGCGGCGAATCATGGCGGAGTTATACGGCAAGGAGACCGGCGTCACCGGCGGCCGTGGCGGCTCGATGCACCTCTTCGACGTCGCCAAGTCGTTCCTCGGCGGCTACGCCATCGTCGCCGGACACCTGCCGCTCGCCTGCGGCCTCGCGCTGGCCGAGCAATACAAGGGCACGGAAAGGATCGCCGTGAACTTCCTCGGCGATGGCGCCGTCAACGAGGGTGAGTACCACGAATCGCTGAATCTGGCGGCCATCTGGAAGCTGCCCGTGCTGTTCATCGTCGAGAACAACCTTTACGGCATGGGTACGGCGCTGAGCAGCGTGTGCGCACCCGAGGAGATCTACAAGAGCGCCGCAGGCTACGGCATCCGTTCCGAGCGCGTCGACGGCATGAACGTCACCGACGTCTACCGCAGCGTCGAGCGCCTGGCGCACCACGTTCGCTCGGGCGCGGGCCCCGCCTTCCTCGAGGCGCTGTGCTACCGCTTCCGCGGCCACTCCATGGCCGATGCCGAACTCTATCGAGCCAAGGACGAGGTCGAGCGCTGGCGCTCCATGGACCCGATCCTCCAACTCAAGAACGAGATGCTCGCCGACGGCTCGATCGACGAGGCCGGCATCGAGAAGATGCAGGCCGATGTCGAGGAGATGGTCCGGGACGCGGCGCAGTTCGCCGAGGACAGCGCGCCGCCGCCGATCGAGAGCCTGTGGCGCGGCGTCTACAAGGAGCCGGGCGATGCCTGAAATCACGTACCGCGAAGCGTTGCGGCAGGCGCTCCGCTACCAGCTCCTGAACGATGAGCGCGTGTTCTTCATGGGCGAGGACATCGGCGCCTACGGCGGCTCGTACGCCGTCACCAAGGGCTTCCTCGAGGAGTTCGGTGACCGCCGCGTGAAAGACACGCCAATCGCGGAATCGGTCGTCGTGGGCGCCGGCATCGGCGCGGCGATGGCCGGCCTCAAGCCGATGGTCGAGCTGATGACCATCAACTTCAGCCTGCTGGCGATCGACCAGATCGTCAACAACGCGTCCAAGCTGCACTACATGTCGAACGGCCAGATCAACGTGCCGATCGTCATCCGCATGGCCGGCGGCGCCGGCAGCCAGCTCGGCGCGCAGCACTCGCAGAGCCTGGAGGGCTGGTACGCCCACGTCCCCGGACTTAAGGTGGTCGTCCCGGCTACGCCGTACGACGCGAAGGGGCTATTGATGACGGCCTTCGACGACGAGAACCCCGTCATCTTCATCGAGCACACGGCGCTGTACACGACGAAGGGCGAGGTGCCCTCGGACCCGTACCGGCTGCCATTCGGCAAGGCCGAGGTCTACCGCCAGGGCAAGGACGTCACGCTGATCAGCTACGCCGGCAGCCTGCAACAGGCGCACGGTGCGGCGCAGCAGTTGGCTGCCGAGGGCATCGAGTGCGAAGTGCTCAATCTTCGCACGCTGCGCCCGCTCGACATCGACGGAATCGTCGCGTCAGTGCGGAAGACCAACCGCGCCATCATCGTCGAGGATGATTGGGAGTTCGGCGGGTTCGGCGGCGAAATCGCGGCGCTGATCCAGGAGCACGCATTCGACGATCTCGACGGGCCGGTGCTGCGTTGCTCCGGCGCGGACGTGCCGATGCCGTACGCGCACGCGCTGGAGCAGGCGGCGCTGCCGCAAGAGGCGGACGTCATCCGCCTGGTCAAGAGCATGGTATAGGAGCGCGAGGATGATCTCCGAAGTAGTGATGCCGCAGATGGGCGCCGACATGGTGGAAGGGACGATCCTTCACTGGCGGAAGCACGAGGGCGATCCCGTCGAGCGTGGCGAGATCATCGCCGAGATCGAAACCGACAAGGCCAACGTGGAGATCGAGGCGTTCGAGAGCGGCATCTTCCGTCGCGCGATCCACGGCGAGGGCGATGTCGTGCCGATCGGCGAAGTCATCGCCATCATCGCCGCAGCGGGCGACGACATCTCGAAGTACGCCAACGGGGCCGCGCCGACCGCAGCCGCACCAGCTGCCGTGGCCACGGCGACGGCGCCTGCACCGATGGCGGCTCCCTCCCAGGCTGAGGCCGTTGAACGACAGCGGGTGTCACCGGTCGCGCGCCGCATCGCCGAGGAGCGGGGCATCGACCTGGCGCAGGTGCGCGGCACCGGGCCCGACGGCCGCATCATCAAGCGCGACGTGGAGTCGTTCGCCGCCGCGCCGCCGCTGCCCGCTCGCGCGGCGACGCCGGTGTCCGCGGCGCCACAGCCGCTCGGCACGAGCCGCATGAGGCAGGCGATTGCGCGCCGCATGTCGCAGAGCAAGCGCGAGGCGCCGCACTACTACCTGCTCGTCGACATCGACATGACGGAGGCGATGGCGTTCCGGACGCAGGCGAACGAGGCGATGGCGGACGGCGCGCGTCTCAGCGTCAACGACCTCATTGTGAAGGCGTGCGCCACGGCGCTCCAGAAGCACCCGGCGTTCAACGTCACGCTCGATGGCGAGCAGATGAGCCAGTCTGGCGACCAGAACGTCTGCATCGCCATCGCACTGGACGAAGGGCTGATCGCCCCCGCCATCCTCGATGCGGGACGCAAGTCCCTCTCGCAAATCGCGGCCGAAAGCAAAGACCTGGCCGCGCGTGCGAAGGGCGGATCGCTCCGCCCGGAGGAGATTACTGCCGGCACCTTTTCGATCACCAACCTCGGCGCCTACGGCATCGAGACGTTGATCGGCATCATCCAGCCGCCGCAGACCGCGATCCTCGGCGTCGGAAGCGTGATGCCGCAAGCGGCCGTACACGACGGCGCAATCGCCGTGCGCGAGATGATGAAGGTGGCGCTCTCAGCCGACCATCGCATCACGGACGGAGCGCTGGGCGCGCAGTTCCTCGGCGAGATCAAGCGCCTGCTCGAAGCACCGCTGCTGCTCGTCCTCTGAGACAGCGGCTACTGCTGGACGAGGGTGATGCGGTTGCCTTCCGGATCCGCAATGCCCGCGATCGACGGGCCGCCGGGCACGTCGAACGGCTGTGCAATCACGCTGCCGCCGAGCGCTGTCGCGCGCTCCATCGATGCACGCAGATCCAGCACCTGGATGTACAGCGTGACACCCGGCTTCTCGGCCGCGAAGATGTGCCCGCTGAGCTGATCGGGCTCCGGTCCACCGATTCCGGCCGGAATCGGCATGATGGCGCCATCGCCGATCGCCCAGTTGAACATCTGCGAATAGAACGCCCGGATCTTCGCCGGGTCGCGCGCTTGAATGTCCCAATGCACGACCGGCCGCGCCCAATCCTCAGCCATCTTCACCGCCTCCTTTGCATTTCACCAAGATTGCCGCATGGTACGCGCCCTGCGCCCCGGGAGGCGAAAGCGGGCGCCGTCCCGGCGCCCGCTTTATGTTCGGCAATGGCTGTTTGCCATCAGTGTGTCGCCGCCAGCTTCGCTTCCACCTCGCGCAGCCTGCGGCTGAGGACGGGCAGCATGGCCACGGCCATGTGCGGGCTCGTCTGCAGCTCTGCCACAAAGTCCCAACGCGAGAGCACGAGGCAGGTGGTGTCGTCGAGCGCTTTGACGGTCGCTGCGCGCGGGCCGCCGTCCAGCAGGGCCATCTCACCGAAGGTCTGCCCCGGAACGAGCGTGTTGAGCGTCTGCGCCTTCTTCGACCCGCCGGCCTGCGTCACCTCGACCTTGCCCTGGATGATGATGAAGAACGCAACGGCTTGCTCGCCTTCCTTGACGATCGTCTCCCCCTTCTTGTAGGTGCGTTCGACGACGGCTCGCCCCAGCCGATTGAGGTCCTTGCTCGAAAGCTGCGAGAACAGCTGGACGTTGCGGAGCGCTTCTTCGTGCGGCATGCATCTGTCTCCCTGCTACGTGAGATCCTCCCCGAAGGTGGATTGGGCCTATTCTACGTTCGTCAGGCGCATCCTGCAATACGACTCCGTGTGCTGTGGCGTCCCAAATGGCGTCCGCCCGATATACTCCCGCAATGCGAGAGGCGACACCGGCATGACTGCACTCGTGCCCCTGCTTCACGTCGGACAGACGGCCTTGCGCGCGACGGCCGTCGATTCCCGCATCGCGGCGGTGTCCGCGAGCGTGTTCGTGCTCGTGCTCGCGGCGATCTGGCAGCCCGCCTGGCCATCGGCCGCGGCCGTCGTGCGGCGGCGCTTCGTGCGCTCCATCGGACGGCGCCTGCTCTCCGTGTTCGTCGTCGCGGCCGTACTGCCGGCCGTCCTTCCGTACGATCACCTGATCGTGCCGGCGCACATCGAAGACGGCGCCAGCGAGGCGGTCCATGTCGCCCACTGCCACGTCTCGCCCGGCACGTGCAGCGATGCTCCGATGAGCGCGGGCCTCGGCCAGTTCTTGCACACTGAGCCGCTCGTCCTCGTGCCGTCGATGCTGGCGATCTTGCTTCTCGCTTCCGTGGCCACACCGCGGACGACGTACCGGCGTCCGGAACCTCGACCGCCAATGGCCCTCGCCGCCGCTTGATCTACAAACACCAGTCGAGGAGGGTCCGACATGAAGCGCCTCATCAACGGGGCGGTCCTGGCCGCGATGGCGTCGCTGCTGGCGATTGCCGCAGCGGCGTGCGGCAGCGATAGCGCAACGAGCGAGAACTCCGCGTCCCAGGCGAGCATCGACGAGCTGGCCGCGCGCGTTCAGCGTAACCAGATGCTGAACGCCGTCCTGACCATCGCGGGACTGCCGATGCACGAGATGGACTCGGCGGCGCAAACCGGCAAGATCGACAACAAGTTCTTGCCGTCTACGCGCACACTCGTCCGCGTCGTCGCATTGACGGAATGGTCGCCTGAGCTTCGCGACGATGCCACGAAGCTGCACGACGACTCGGTGACGCTCTTGCAGGCGCTCGACGCGGGCAAGGACGTGGCCGCCATCAAGCCGCTGTCGCAGTCCATGCACGAGGATTGGCACATGTTCCTCGAATCCGCGTGGGATGTCGTCGCGAAGGACCTGCCGTCCGGCGCGGGCGGTCCGAGGGCCAAACCCGACGACGAATCGACGGGCGTTCCAAGCCCGACACCCATGAACCATGCAGACATGACGCCGGATGCCGGCGACATGCACTAGGAGGATTTCACCCTGTGAACAAGTTCATTCGAAACGCCAGCATCGCGGTTGCTTCGGTCGCCGCGGCGCTGGTGCTCGTATCGACGGCCTGGGGCCACGCACACACGGAAAGCACGACGCCTGCGAAGGGCGCCGTTGTTCAAACCTCACCGGCGAAGGTGGAGATCATGTTCGTCGAGGAGATCCAGCGGACCGCCGGTACGTACGGCATCACCGTGGAGAAGGATGGCGGCGCATCGGTGACCGCCGGCGCTGCAGCGATCGACGCCGTGGATGCGGCACACCTGTCCGTCGCCCTCAAGGCGAACCTGGCGGCCGGACGTTACGTCGTCAACTGGCACAATGTCTCGTCAGTCGACGGCGACGCGGCAGAGGGAGCCTTCTCGTTCTACGTGAAGACTGACCCCACGGCCGCGGACCTGGCGAAGGACGCTGAGCTGGAGATGATCGGCGAGGAGGAGCTGACGGAGCCTACCACCGAGCCCGCGGCGCCCACGGTGATCGCTCCAATATCGGCCGCCACCCCGCAGGCCGCCGCTTCGCCCGCAGCAGCCGCGCCCGCACTGCCTCGCACGGGTGACGGCGGCAGCGCGCACGGCCTCGCGCTGGCGGCGATGCTGGCGCTCGCCTCCGCCGTCGCGGGCGGCGCCCTGCTCGCGAGCGGACTGGGCATGAGGATCCGGCGAGGTCGCTGAGTTCCGGCCCCTTGGGCCGTGCAGGTGGTGTGATGTTTCGAGCGAGTACGTTGTTCGTCGCTGCCGTCGCCGTCATGGTGGCGGTCGCGTTGCACGCCGCGACGGCCTCGGCCCACGCGCGGCCCAAGAGTTCCACCCCCGCGAAGGGAGAGGTCCTTGCGGCCTCTCCCCCGCGGGTGGACATCTACTTCACGCAGGCGGTCCAGAAGATCGCAGGCACCTACGGCATCGAGGTCGAGCGCGATCGCGGCGGCTCGGTCGCGGCGGGCACCGCCGTCATCGATGAAGGCGACCGCACGCACATGAGCGTCGCGCTGCAGCCCGGCCTCAAGCCCGGTCGCTACGTCGTCCGCTGGAGGAACGTGTCCGATGACGACGGCGACCCGGCGGAAGGCGCCTTCTCCTTCTACGTCCAGACGCAACCGAACGCCGTCGACCGCGAGAACGATGCGCAGATCGAGCAGATCGGCGCCGAGGGTGAGACGCCGGCATCCGATGCCACGGCCGCGGCGTCCACCAGCGTCACCGGCTCCCCGGCGGCAGCTACCACGCGCCCGGCCTCGACGGCCGCCGCGCCGACTCCCGCGCCTTCCGCCTCGTCAGAAGACGATGGCGACAGCAACATGCTCTACATCGTAGGAGCGGGTATCGCGGTGGTAGTCCTCGCCGGTCTGGGCGGCTGGTGGCTCCTCAGGGGGAAGCGCGCATGAAGCCGGCTTCGCCGCGCGCCCGTACCTTCACCGGAGGCGGCTCATCTTGAAACAGCGCACCTTCAGGGTATGCGCCGTGGTGCTGTTGCTACTCGCCGTGGCGGCCGTCGCCTGGCCCAGGCCGGTCCAGCACGTCTACGCGCACGCATCGCTCGTCAGCGCCAGCCCCGCGAACAACGAGACGCTGCGGCGGCCGCCGGTGCGCGTGATCCTGCACTTCAGCGAGGCGCTCGAGCGAAAGCTCACGCAGATCGAGGTGACGGACAACAACGACCAGCGCGTCGATAGCGGCGACATGGCCTTCGACGACAACGACCCCACGCTGGCCTCGGTCGGCGTGAAGGTGCTCCCGCCGGGCCTCTACTTCGTGCGATGGAGCAACGTCTCCTCGGTCGACGGCCACAACCTGCAGGGCACGTACCCGTTCATCATCCTCAATCCGGACGGTTCGTACCCGGAGGGCGTCTCGCTGGAGACGACCGGCGGTGCGACGACCAGCGGCGGCCAGTTGCTGCCCAACAACGTCGATGTCGCGCTCAAGTGGCTCGCGCTGCTGGCCATGGCGGTCGTCGGCGGGGCCGCCTTCATGCTCGTCGCCGGCCTGCGGCCCGCCGCCTCCTTCCTTGAGGAAGACGACCACCGCAAGTTCACCGATGCGGCGGAGCGCTGGCTCATCCACCTCGCCCACGTGCTCATCCCTATCGGGTTCATC
>Ga0080064_1003717_pt1 | contig 21258 bp, 22 predicted proteins | sample Subgrocontami54m_FD_69260 | JGI IMG/M metagenome (GOLD analysis project Ga0080064, IMG submission 69260) | Subsurface groundwater microbial communities from S. Glens Falls, New York, USA - GMW46 contaminated, 5.4 m (SPADES assembly) (version 2) ...
TTGGGTTGCCCAGTGGCCGGAAGTATTTGAGGTCAAATTTGAAAATATTTTTCCTCAATAACAGAATGGTCTCTGCCTCCGTCATAAGCTTGAAACCCGGATCAAGACCGATATTCATCGCTTCATTTTGTAAGATACGATCGCAAAACGCGTGGAATGTGCTAATCCACATTTGCGTCGTCCCGTAGGGAAGCGCCATGTCCACGCGCTCTTCCATCTCGCGGCTCGCTTTCTCGGTGAAGGTGAGCGCAAGAATTTCTGAAGGTTTAGCAAGTCCGGAAGTGATAAGGTGTTTGATCCGTTCGGTGACGACCGTGGTCTTCCCCGTCCCCGCCCCGGCAATGATAAGGAGCGGGCCTTTCCCAAACATCACGGCCTTTTTCTGCTCTGCATTTAACTGTCTCTCTTCTACAGGAATTTTGGCCATTATGGACGTATTATAGACCACTATTCAATCGTTTTTTTATTATTTCGAGCAGTTGAGGAAATTCCGTGAATCCGGTACTCGTCGAAAAATGTTTTGCACCATGAACAAGAATTTGGTGGCTCCCTAATTGTTGTGCAAACTCTTGAGAAAGCCTAGTTGGGACTGCAGGATCATCGTCTGAATAGAACACATAAGAAGCAGGAATTTGTTTTCTAAGCTGATTAAAATCAAAGTCATTCTTATAAAATGTTTTATTTACATAATCAAACTCCCACCGACCACCGAGTTTTTCTAAAAATGGTGCGACAAAAAACGCACTATCAAGCGTGAGATTCCACCGACTGATAAGGTGCAAAATAAAAAGACATCCGACTGAATGTCCGACGAAACAAAGTTTTTCCGTGTTCTGTAAGCCTTTTAAATTTTCTTCACAATACGCCATCCACGATCTGAGGCTTTGCTTCACTTCAGAATCGGATCCATTTTTTAGTAACTCTTCGTGAGTCGTATAGAGAAAACTTGGAATAACAACTGTTTCCCCAATATCCTCTAATCCTTTCCGTATAAATGGAAACCAATTATCAACCGCTCCACCAAAGATTCCATGAAATAAAACAATAGACGTCTTCATTATGATTACTGATTTTCTTTCATATATTTATCTAGATCCCGATCAACGTCTGTAATTTTTATTGCAAATTTTCTGACGATTTTTTCTTCCTCTTGTGCAAGCTTTATCACTTCTGGTCTTCCGTCAAGAATTATTTCTTCCATGTCTTTCGTTGGTTGATAATGAACAAAACAAACATACTCGTCATCCCAAATCCCAAAATCAGGCTCCTTCAAGCCGTCCTTAATTTTATCAAACGGACAGAGCATTACATGAACACCTCCCTCAAGATCTGCTTTCATCTGCGTTCTTAAGATCGGCCTCTTCAGATCACTAACGTTCTCTACCATATAAACCCTTGTAATAGCCTTTGTTCTTTTAGCCGCTTTGCGGCATTCAGAGTAGTACACGTCAAACGGATTCCAGTTTTTTTCGCCGCTTCTGAATGTACAAAAACCGCCATATTTCAAATTTCTGAACTTAAAACGACCTTCATGGAAAAACCCTTCAGGTGGTATATGCACATTCACGTTAATCAAATTTTTGTGGTCTACCTGCAAATAATCAAGTACATTCTCTTTTTTCAATTCCGAGAGATACCGTTGATATAACGTTAAATCCAATCTTGTGTTACATAATTCAAACACCAACGGAAACTCATTTAAGTTAACCTCACTATTCATGTGTCCGGCTCGTTTAACGAATATGAGAGAGCTATCAAGCGCTTTGGAGAAAATAATCGAATGATTTCTGTCTACATAAGGATCGTTATCGGAGTGTAGGACGTAAGAAGTTGGAATAAGTTTCTTTAATTTTTCAAAATCCCAGCTTATCTTATAAAAAGACCCGTTGGCATGATCAAATTGCCAATATTTGTCTCCCAATTTGTCCATAAAGGGTGCGACAAATATGGCACAGTCCAACTTTATGTTAAACGTGGTTACTACGTGGAGGATAAATACGCAGCCAAGCGAGTGGCCGACAAAACAAAGCTTTTCTCTTTTTTTCAAACTCTTGTAAATCGGCTCAAATGCTTTTAACCAATTATCTAGGTTCTGATTTTTTGATGGAACGCGAGGACCTAATTTCGTAAATTCGTCCCAATTATCTACCGGAAACTGCGGAACGATTACTTCTTGTCCCAAAGCTTCAAGCTTCTCTTTCAGTTGAGGGAACCAATTCCCATCCGGACTCCCAAATACTCCGTGAAACAGTACAAATTTCATATGCCTATTATACCACCGCAGATACCTGTGCAAGAAAGTTACCTATTGTCAAAGTATTTCTTCCGAATATACGGAGAAACGAAATCTTTGATGCGTTTTTTTTCTTTGTCAGAAAGAAACATAAACCCTTGAAATTCACCGACACATAATACGATCCTCGTCGTACCGAAGGTTTCAAGCCGAAACTTATGCTTTGTCTTTTTGAATTGACGCAATGTTTCGTCTTTTTTCCTGTCGTTTGTCCAAATATTGACGAATTGCCTCCCGAATAAATTCGCTCCTGGTTTTCGATTGCTCTTTAGCAAGTCGATCCATTTGACGCAAAAGGGTCGTAGGGATGGAAAAATTTATCATTTGTGTATCCATATGGTGAGATTATATAAACTTTATATAACGTTTGTCAAGATTTTTGATGAGGATGAGTGTAGTAACGCCAAAAAATATTGCTGACAGGAGTACCGTCAGGCGGATTCCTATGGTCCCAACGCCCACGCTTCCCAGAAGCGCCCCGATCGGAGTTCCGCCGATAAGTACGAGAGAATAGTAGCTCACGAGGCGGCCGCGAAGGTGGTTGGGTACCTGCTCATACACCGCCGTCCGGACAAGTGTCATAAGTGTCGCGCCTCCCCACCCGCCGAGAAAAATTGCTCCCAGGGCAAGAACAAACAGCGGGGCATATGAGAATCCTGCCATCGACAAACTGATGATGATAAGAAGCCCGGAGAGAAATCGATGCTTATCCGTAATAGTCTGATACAATGTTGAAAATCCAAACGACCCGATCACCGCGCCGAGACCAAATGCCGCCTGAAGTAAGCCGAATCCTACTTCACCGACCCGAAAAATGTCCTTGGCAAATACGGGCAGAAACGTCACTATCGGCCCCGTAGATAGTGATAAAAGAAAAAGAATAAGAAGTGGAGTCCAGATGTGCTGATGCTCACGGATATACAAAGCACCGCTTTTGAGTTGTCTCCAGACGGAATCTGATTGTTCAATTTTTATGTATCTTGGAATATTCATAAGAAGGACACTTGCAATCACTGCGACAAAGCTTACACCGTTTATGAAAAACGCCGGAGCGATGCCTATCGAGGCAATGAGTAAACCCGCAACCGTCGGTCCGATCACACGGGCGGTATTGAATATTCCGGTGTTGAGAGATATCGCGCTTGCAATATATTTTTTGTCCACAAGTTCTATCATGAGCGCTTGACGCGAGGGCATATCAAAAGCAAATACCGCGCCCGTGAGAAACGTTGCCACAAATACATGCCACACTTGAATCGTTCCCGAAGAAACAAGAAAAAAGAGCGTGAATGTAACCAGAGCATAGAGTACCTGCTGGATAAAAATGCCGATCCGTCTATCCGTCCGGTCTGCGATCACCCCTGCATAGAGAAGAAGAACGATCGTAGGTACCGCATTCACTGCGCTTGCTACACCCAGAAGTGACTTGTTGTTTGTCAGCGTCGGGTACAAAAGCCACTGCTGGGCAACTGCTGCCATCCACGTACCGATAAGCGATACACCCTGGCCGAAAAAATAGAGTCGGTAATTGCGCGACTTGAGCGCCGGCAGCCACTCCGCAATGTGTCCTTTATCCATGGGGATCGTCATGAAACCAGTTGTTTTATTTCTTCGGATGACTCATGTAATGATTGGGTCTGTGAGAGTTTTTGGCCCATGAGGCCAAACGAGGACGAAACGCTACTCATACTGTTGTGGGCATTGGTAATGTGACGGCCCAAGACTCCCAGGTTTTCCTCGACCTTTCCATAATCTTTCTGGATCGCGCGGAGAAGTTGAAACACCTGTTTCGATTTCTGCTCGAGATCTTTTCCCTGAAAACTTAACAACAATACCTGCAGATGCGCATAAAGCGTGTTTGGGGAGACGGGATAGACCCGCAATTTCCTCGCATACTCCATCAACTCCTCCATGTTGGCAATTTCGTAATAAACGGATTCGGAAGGAATATACATGAGCGCAAAGTCCATGGTGCCCTCCTCCGGAAGGATATATTTTTTAGCGATATCCCCCACATGTTTTTTCACATCAGCCATGAACTCGCGCTTGGCGCGGGTTCGGTCTATTTCCGTCTCCCCTTTATGCATGGCGGTAAAGTTTTCCATGGGGAACTTGGAGTCGATACAGAGAAGTCCCGCGTCAGTTTTTAAGACCGCGTCCACTTTGACGCCGGATTTGAAAGAGTACTGCAGGTGAAACGAGTTTTTCGGAAACGTTTGTCCGATCATGTCCTGGAGGACTTGCTCGCCGATATTACCGCGTAATTTCGGCGACTGCAAAAACTCCTGCAGGGACCGGATCCCGCGGCCGACCTCGCTCATTTCTCCCAAGCTTTTCTTTAGATCTCCGATAACATTGGCCGCCGTATCGAGACGTGTATTGAACTGTCTTGTATTCTCCTGAAGCACCTTGGTTACGTCTGTGTTGGTATGCTCAATTGACGACTGCATACTCTTGAGCCACTCGGTAAGCGTCGTATCTTCCTTCTTATTGCCAAGCTCTTGCTTCACTAACCATGCCAAAATACAAAATCCGGTAACGATAACAACAATTAATATAACAAAGTCTATTTGCATAGCCGCCTCATTGTATCACTGGCTTACAAACGCCTACAATGGATGTTATGCACCGCCCACACCGTTCCGTCTGGTGGCTCATCATTGGCATATCCGGCATCAGTGGTTTAGCCTGGTTTGCCAATACCTATACCCCTGACTCATGGCAAAAAATTGTAATATTGTTTACTTTCATTGCCACGACCATCACGAGCATCCTCCTCTACTTCCTAAATAATGTGCGACATATTCTCCTCATCACCGGAGGGCTTCTCATTATTCTTTTTCTGCGTCTCTTGGGTCTTCGGGAAATCATCTACCCTCTCCTTCTCATCGCTTCCCTCCTCTCCCTTGAGCTCATGCTGAAGAAACGGTAGAATTGCCCCATGGCAAACAAGTTTTATATCACCAGTGCAATACCTTATGTAAACTCGTTTCCCCATGTGGGGCATGCGCTCGAATTTATCCAAACCGATGCAATTGCTCGTTACCACAAACTCCTTGGCGAGGATGTTTTGACCCTTTCCGGTGGGGATGAGAACGCCCTCAAAAACGTCCAGGCTGCCGAAAAAGCAGGCGCCCCGGCGCAGGAGTTCATCGATAAAAATAATAAACTTTTTAAAGAGCTCACTATCAAGCTCAACGCACGCTACGACGTGTGGCAAAAAGGAAGCGATCAAATACATCATTTCCCGTCCAGCCAAAAACTCTGGAAACTGTGCGCACGAAACGACGATATCTACCAGAAATCCTATGAGGGGCTCTACTGCGTAGGATGCGAAATCTTCTACGAACCGGGAGAACTCAACGATCATGGCGAGTGCTTTGAACACCCCGGAAAACCATTACAAAAAGTGAAAGAAATGAATTGGTTCTTCCGATTAAGTAAATATGAACAACAAATCAAAGAGAAAATTCAAAGTGGCACATTGGACATAGTTCCCCAAAAACGGAAAAACGAGGTATTGGCATTTCTTGAACGTGGGCTCCAGGACATCAGTATCTCCCGATCAAATGAACGCGCGAAAAACTGGGGTGTGCCGGTACCGGGTGACCCCACTCAACGGATGTACGTCTGGTTTGATGCCCTCAATATTTATCAAAGCGGTATCGGCTTTGGATGGAACGATGCGCTCTACCAAAAGACGTGGCCAGCAGACCTCCATGTTATCGGCAAGGGTATCACCCGATTCCATGCTATTTATTGGCCGGCATTCTTGCTATCCGCCGGACTGGAACTGCCCAAAAAAATCTTCGTCCATGAATATTTCACCGTCAACGGACAAAAAATGAGCAAGACCCTGGGCAACGTCATAGACCCCACGATGCTCATACATAAGTACGGCGTCGACCCTTTGCGATACTACTTCCTCGCCAAGTTCTCACCGTTTAACGACGGTGACTTCTCGGAAGAAGAGTTCAAAAAAACCTATAATGCCGATTTGGCAAACGGACTGGGTAACTTAGTCGCGAGAGTGGGAAAACTTGCAGAAAATTTAAACTTTAAACTGAAAACTTTAAACTTTTCTGACGTAAACGAAGGTGAATACAAAAAGGCGCTTGAGGAGTACCGGTTCAACGATGCACTGGCTACTGTTTGGGAAAAGATCAAAGCCGCGGATAAACATATCGACGAAAACGAGCCATGGAAACTCACCGGTGACGCGCTTAACAACGTCCTCAAGCAAGCAATCAACAGAATCCTGGAAATCGCTACTCTCCTGCAGCCATTCCTCCCCGACACCGCCCAAAAAATCCTTACGCAATTTTCCAATAAATCGATCAAACCGCAACCGCCGCTGTTTCCAAGACTCCAGTAAAATGTACATCGACACCCATTGCCATCTTAATTTCCCCCAATACGATGCTGACCAGGCGATGGTCATCGGTAACGCAAAAAAGGCCGGGGTAAAACAATTTATCAATTCGGGAGTTGATCTTTATTCATCCAAACAGGCTATCGAACTTACCCAAAAACATCCCGGCGTCATCTTTGCTGCAGTGGGCATCCACCCTTACGAAGCCCAGCATGACCCGGAGGTTAGCGCTCTCTATAAACTTTATAATGATTACGAAAATAATATCGTAGCAGTCGGCGAATGCGGGCTTGATTATCACCAATATAAAGGCGAGGCAGCGCTGGGAAAAAAAGATAAACAGAAGCAGCTCTTTGCCGCGCAACTGGAACTCGCACTCAAATATGACCTCCCCGTCATTTTCCACTGCCGCGATGGTTTTGACGATTTTTTTGATGTGCTGGATACACTTCCCTCTCAACCCAAGGGCGTGATCCACTGCTTTTCCGGCGGGCTCCAGGAAGTTCGACAAGCTCAAAACCGCGGCTTTTTCGTTGGATTTGACGGTAACATCACCTACTCCAAACATCTCCAGTCCATCATTCCCCAGATTCCTGTTTCTATGATTCTTCTTGAGACCGATGCGCCATACCTGACCCCGGTCCCCCACCGTGGGACAAGAAACGAACCCAAATACATACCGCTTATCGCACAAAAAATTGCCGAGCTTCAGGCGGTATCAACGAAAGAAATCGAGAAAATGACAACCATAAACGCACAAACACTGTTTTTTTCTCAATGATGCCTATTTATATATGGTTTCAATAATTATTCCAGCATTCAACGAAGAGCATTATCTTCCCAAACTTTTAACCTCTCTAACATTGCAAACAGTGAAAAAATTTGAGGTCATAGTTGTCGATGGAAAATCCACAGACAACACGATCAATATCGCAAAACAATATCATAAACAAATTTATAAATTACGCATTATTCAAAATCAAAATGCCAATTTATCGGTTCAAAGAAATTTAGGTGCTCGTTTCGCCACTGGAAAGTGGCTAATTTTTGTTGATGCGGATTCTGTTTTGCTTCCATCATGTATACATACAATTATGGAACACCTCCGTTCCAATAAAACGATAGTAATGACATCATGGACCAAATCAGACAGCAATGTTTTCATTGATTATTTCATTGCGTGGTTTCAAAACATTGTTCTTTTTATCGGAACCCTGATAAACATGTATATTTCACCTGGTTCATTAACCATTATACGGGCTTCAACGTTTCGTGCTATTGGAGGGTATGATGGTACGCACGAATATGCAGAGGATATTAATTTAAGCCAACGGCTCATGCAACAAGGTGTAAAATTAACACTACTACGAAGACCGCTCTACATTCAATCGCTACGACGATTCCGAAATAAGGGATATCTAAAAACGCTCATGATATATACTATAACAGTCTTTTCTTCATTTATAATCAAACGAATACCAAAAGCGTATAAAGGGTATGTAATGGGAGGTCACAACTATAAATGAATATCCTATTGGTCACTGAAACATATCTTCCATTTATCGCAGGCGTTTCCACATCTTCAGATTCTATCGCCCGGTTTATGGCAATACGCGGACACCGCGTGTTTCTTGTAGCCCCAGCTCCAACAATACAAAAATCTCTTGAATCTACAAAAAACCTGACCGTCATCCGTACCCCTTCGATACCGGATATAGTCTATAAAGGAAAATCCATGACGCTGTTTCCGCTGGGAATTCCTGCTATTTATTCTTTGCTTCACAAAGCATCAATAGATATTGTCCACATTCAAGAACCTGCTTCCCTTGGTATTTCCGCATTATTGCTCGCAAAAATATTTCATATCCCGGTCGTTGGAGCACTCCATTTTACACCAGATCAAGTTGCGCGGGTGCTTCCAATTTTACCAAGTATTTTCATTGAGAAGGTAACTAAATTTTATATCCGCATGATCTATAACACCTATAATGCAATTATGGTGCCAACCCAAACGTTCGCTAGGTTCCTTTCTTCAACTGGCGTCAAAACTCCAATCACGGTCGTATCCAATGGCGTTGATACTACTCAATTTATACCAGCAAAAAATAAAATATCAGCCCGCAACCATTGGAACATCAGCGATGATTCGGTAATTTTTTTCTTTCTGGGAAGGCTTGATAAGGATAAAAACGTTAGTACGCTTATACACGCCCTTCCACTGACCATAAACAGCGTGAAGCTTCTCATCGCCGGAAATGGAAAAGAGGAAGCATATCTACACGATCTTGCAACACAGTTGCATGTAGAGAATAAGATCACATGGCTCGGAGAAGTCAACCACCAACAAATGAAAGAGCTATACCATGCAGCTGACTGCTTTACCATCATGTCACCGTATGAAGTACAAAGCATTGTAACTCTTCAGGCTATTGCATCAGGGCTTCCCGTCATTGCTGCACACGCAGGAGCTCTCCCTGAGCTTGTTCAGGAAGGAAAAAATGGCTTCTTAGTCAATACATATGACTATAAAACTCTGTCAATCAAAATGAATGAAATCGCTAAAAATATAAAATTAAGAATAATAATGGGAAAAGAAAGCAGACATATAAGTCTCGCTCATGAGAAGTCAAAAGTACTCTCCATTCTTGAACACCTATACGCAAGCCTACTATGATACAATAGTATCAGCTTGTCCGTATGCGCCAACTCTTTACCCGCTATCCAAACAAAACACGACGGATGCTCGAAATTATCATACCGGGTCTCAGCTGGCTCCTCATCACCATGCCGCTTTGGCTTTCCTTCTCCCACCCCGCGATGGTTGCCTACCTCATCATTACCTTTGACGTCTATTGGTTTTATAAATCGTTTACCCTGGCTATCCACGCAATACGGTCATTTCTTATCCTCCAAGCTCATATTAAAGTCGATTGGCTCTCTCAGGCGCGGACGCTCCCCCAATTTAATAATCTGTATCACGCTGTGATCATTCCGCAATATCGCGAGCCCATCCATATCCTGCGACGGACTCTTGAAAATCTCGCCAAACAGGATTTCCCGCGTAAACGATTGATTGTCGTCCTCGCTTCTGAGGATAAAGATCCTCATGCCCGGGAAACAGGAACGCTTCTCAAGCACGAATTTGGAAAGTCGTTCGGCCATTTTCTCGTCACACGCCATGTTCTCCATCATGGAGAGGTAGCCGGAAAATCCAGCAATATGGCTTGGGCTGCCAAAAGACTTACGGAGGCTTTAATAGATTGGAACATATCCGTGGATCATACGACGGTAACTTCCTGTGATGCCGACGCGCTTCTCCATCCAAAATACTACTCAGCGCTGTCGTATCAATTCCTGACTGATCCGGATCGTGCGTATCACTTTTACCAGGGAGCGATCCTATTTTATGCCAATATTTGGCGCATTCCATTACCCACTAGAGTTCTCAATACACTGGGAAGCATATGGAATCTAGCGCTCCTCTCGCAACAAAGCCGGTTCATCAATTTTTCAACATATTCCTTGCCGCTTGCCACAGCAGTAAAAGCCGGCTATTGGGATGTCGATGTGATCCCCGAAGATTATCATTTATTCTTTAAAGTATATTTTGCGCTGGGAGAAAAAGTTGCTACACGCGGTATATTTTTACCGGTTCTTGTTGATGCAGCCGAAAGCCATACGTTTATAGGAACGCTGGTAAATCAATATGAGCAGTCCAAACGCTGGGCATGGGGCGTATCAGACATCCCCTACGTCATCCGTGGCGTCATTCTTAATGGTCAAATAGCCATAATAGATCGTCTCAGGCGGCTTCTGTTTCTCATGGAACATCACATATTCTGGCCGTCTAATTGGTTTATATTAACAATCGGCAGCGCCATCCCGCCTATTCTCAATCCTGCATTCGGCAGAACGGTACTCGGGCACAATCTTTCCCAAATCTCCTCCGGGATACTCACATTGTCTGCTGTATTTCTTTTAGTCGTCGTCATTATTGATCTCCGGATCAAGCCCCCGCGGCCAAAAGAGTTTGCGTCCTGGAAACTTCCGTTTCTCTACCTTCAATGGCTTACTCTCCCTATCGTTTCATTCTTCTTAGCCGCCCTCCCCGGCCTTGATGCCCATACCCGTCTTATGCTTGGAAAACGATTGGAGTATCGGGTGACGGAAAAGGTATAATGGGTATATGTTCAACTGGATTTTGAACCATTCTCCCTTACTCTATTTCACCCAAAGCCTGTGGCGTGATGAGGCATTCTCTCTATTGGTCGCTCAAAAACCTCTTTCCTTCATCCTCCAAAACCTTACCTTTGAACCTCCCGTCTATTACCTTCTCCTCCACTACTGGATCCGCGTTTTTGGCACAAGTGAAATAGCGGCGAGAAGCTTGTCGCTCTTAGGATTTACATTGGCAACCGTCGTCGTAATCTCCTGGAGCGAAAAGCTCTTTAATAAGCATTGGCTCTCATGGGTCACACCCCTCCTTTTTTTTACCAATCCCATGCTTCTCTATTATGCATTTGAAATCCGAACGTATGGTTGGTACATATTTTTTATTGTCTTATCCCTTTACGCTTACAGCCAATCTAAATGGCGTCTGTGGGTTGTAGCCTCTGTCTTAGGTTTTTATACTCACACGTACTTCCTTTTCTTTTTTATCGCACAGTCGCTCCACTGGATTGTTCTACACAGAAGAAAACTTCTCAAACCGCTTACGCTTCTTCATGACCCTATGATTGCAAGTTCGATTTTAATCGTTTCATCCATGCTCCCTTGGCTTATCCGTGTTATGAAGGAAACGGCTGTCCTTACAAATTCCTGGTACTTCCCCGTCAATTTTAATTTGGTCAAATCGGTATTGGGTAATATGTACTTGGGATACGAAGGAACCCCATGGCATCTGTGGGGGTTTACTGCAAATGTATCGCTTTTCCTCCTTATTTCTTTTTTCCTAGCCGTCTCCAAAAAGAAAACCCGCGCGCGCAACACCTTCTTTTTGTTTTGCGTGATTCTTCCTCTTGCGATCGTTATTGGTGTTTCTTTTTTCAAACCGTTATTTGTCAATCGATACCTCATCGGTGTCACTGTTGCGGAAGTATTCCTCATGGCTTTCGCAATAGAGGCTATTGGGCCCTCGTGGCTTCAGAAAGCGTTCACTTTTTCCTTGTTCCTTTTTACTTTTTCCTTTAATCTCTGGTACCCGTCCCAGCATGCCAAACTCAACATCCGCGCTACCATACAGGAAATCAACGCGCTTAAAGGAAAAGATGATGTCATATTGGCCCAAAGCCCGCTCATATTTTTTGAAACCATATACTACGCGGATAAAGGATCACACGTTTTTCTCTACAATCCACAAAACAGCCCGTTCCCTTGGTACGTGGGCGGGGTATTAGTCTCCAACAATCAGATGGCCGCTGACTTGCCGGTATACCCAACGCGGGCGTTTCTCGTTCGTGAAGACGGATCGTTTACTGTCACCTATCGCACTCCGATATGACAATACTCACACCAAATTGGGTCTTATCAACGAGCAAAAAACTCATTCTTTCAAGCATTGTTGTCTCCGTAGTGCTCCTCATTTGGCGCTACAGGACACTTCCGCCGCTTGTGCCCCTTTGGTACGGAAAACCCTGGGGGGTCGACCGGCTTGCCCATCCGTTGTGGCTAGTTCTTCTCCCCGCCGGAAGCCTGATTGTCCTCATCATAAACACCACCCTTTCCCGCATTCTCACCCGGGACATGCTCATCTTTACCCAGATCCTTGCCGCAACTGCCCTTATCGTCGCCATCCTCTCCCTTGTGACATTAACCAAAATTCTATTTTTAGTTTCATGACGATACCTGTTCAAGCTTTCATCACGGCCACTCTTATTACTCTTCTTGCCACTCCTATCGTACGCATGCTTGCCATGCGATGGAAACTTGTAGATGATGTGCGTAAACGTCCGCACCCGGCACATACTCACGTCGGCATTATTCCCAGAGCCGGTGGTTTGGCAATTTATCTGGGCACTATTGCAGCAATTCTTATTTTTCTCCCGCTTACCAAACTCATCATCGGGATCATCATTGCTGCCACAATCCTCACCCTCGTTGGACTTCTGGATGATAAAGGAGATGTCAGTCCGTATTTACGACTCGCTACCAATATAACCGCAGCTATTATTGTCATCGGCACCGGTGCCGGCATCCCGTATATCACCAATCCCATAACCGGCGGCGTCATCCAACTTGATACCTGGCGCGTATCGTTTACGCTATTTGGTACACATTCTCTCTTGGTTTGGGCGGATCTTTTCGCTTTTGTCTGGATCCTTTGGACGATGAATATCACGGGCTGGTCTGCAGGTGTTGATGGTCAGATGCCCGGGTTTGTTACCATCAGTGCCTTTGTCTTGGGATTATTATCACTCCGTTATAGCGCTGTCGACCCGTCACAATTTTATGTTACGATCCTTGCTTTTTTAGTATCGGGAAGCTTCCTGGGTTTCCTGCCGTGGAACGTTTTTCCCCAAAAAATCATGCCGGGCTACAGCGGTAAAATCTTAGCAGGTTTTTTTCTGGCAATCCTAGGCATTCTTTCTTTCGGCAAGCTAGGCACTGCAATTCTTGTACTGGGAGTCCCGACAATTGATGCCGGCTACACCCTCATTCGAAGGCTCGGGAAAGGCAAATCACCCGTCTGGGCAGACCGCGGACATCTTCATCACCGGCTTCTCGACTTAGGATGGGGAAAAAGAAGAATTGCCTTTTTTTACTGGGGGGTGTCTGCTATACTTGGATGGATCGCGCTTACGGTCACGAGTCAGCAAAAATTATTCACATTATTGTTGGTTGCCGTTATCATTGGAGGATTCCTCACATGGATCAACTTCTTTTCGCACTTTTCAAATCCGCCCGACCCCGACAGTGGTTGAAAAACTTCGCCATCTTCACGACCATTGTGTTCACGGGCCAACTTTTCAACGGAGACTTGTTGTGGCGCACGATTCAGGCATTTGCTGCGTTTTGCTTACTCTCTTCATCTAACTACATCGTCAACGACATCCTTGACGCACCCAAAGACAGGAAGCATCCGTTTAAACGATTCCGGCCTATTGCCAACGGTAACATATCTATACAGCAGGCGGTTCTCATGTCCCTCGTGCTTGCCGCAACCGGATTATGGATAAGCTATCAGCTTGGACAATTATTTTTTATCTTTGCAATATCATTTCTGACACTCCAGTACGCATATTCGTTATTTCTAAAACAGTTTACGGTCGTTGATATTCTTACCATCACTATGGCGTATATCCTTCGCGTTTATGCGGGTGAAGCAGCTACCGGATACCATATCTCCATTTGGCTTGCTCTTGCCGCACTTTCACTGGCTCTTTTTTTGGCTATCGGAAAGCGACGCGCGGAACTCACGCTCATCCAAAGTTATGAAGGTGTGCTTCCCCGTGATACGCGCGCTTCACTCTCGCACTACTCGGAGAAACTCTTAGACACCTACACGGCTATGTTTGCCAATTCAACATTTCTGACCTATTCATTTTTCACCTTTCTTGCCCGTCCTTACAACGAAGGATTTTTCTTGCGAAACTATACGGAGTTTTTTGGCGATATCCCCGGCCGGAAATGGATGATGGTCACGATCCCCTTTGTCCTTTACGGCATCATGCGCTATATGCAACTTATCTATGAAGGTAAAGGCGAGTCACCGGAAAAAATATTGACATCAGACCTGCCGCTTCTGACCACCGTCATCCTCTGGGTGGGCATGGTCCTCGTGGTGGTATATGGGATTGGAGGATAGTTTTTATTCCGTCTTCGTGGCATATTGCCCGGAAATCCAGCCAAGGTTTTTCGCATCGTATTTGATCTGATACCAACCTGTTTTTTCACTCTCGACGCGATACTTCTCACCGGGGTTGACGCGCGCCGCTTCGGAGGCTGACGTAGACGGCTCCATACGAACCCGTAGAAAACCGGTTGGAGTATCCTTTATGGTAACAAACGGTTTAGTAGGATCAGCGGAAGACGTGGGCTTTGTCGTGGGGGTAGGTGTCGTCTTGCCTGTCGGTGTTATTGCCTCTCCATTCGGTGTGGGTGACGGAGACGCGACCTCGGGTGTTTCGCCGGAAAGCGCGAGCTTGACGATAGCATTAAGTTTATAACCAGCCGTTGTTTTGATCTTTATATTCCGGGGGAGAAATCCGGATGAAATAATTGCAAGCGCATGATCGCCGGCTGTAATGTTTGGTATGGAAATCGGCGTGATGCCTTTAGTTTCTCCGTCTATACTCGCCATCGCCCCGTCGGGGTTGGTTCTGACAGCCACTTCCGCGAGTTTACTCGAGATTTTCTCAAGCCACATGGTCTCCACAGACGTGGTAAACTCCGATTCGGCAAGATTTGCGTTAACGTACGTGAGAATGTCCGGTGTAATTTTGATACTCCCCTGCCAGGAGGCGAGAGTCTGGGTTGTGGTCTCCGGAACGAGCCGGATCGTGTAGTCGCCTAAGGCGACTTTCGTCTCTACCGGTGTCCGGCCTACATGCTTGTTATCTAAAAATACACTTGCTGTAGGATTACTTGCAACTTTAAGAACCCCTTCTTTGGAGCCCCCGCCACTAAAAAGCTTGACGCCTCCCACAACAAGAACAATAAGAACGAGGATACTGACAAGAAAACCGATTTTCCGCTTCATAGCACCCACGATCATAGCACAGGGGTCAAATAGCCGCAACGTAAGAGGAGTATTTGACTTTAGAGCGTATTTATGCTACAATTATCTTCTTGTACGCCACTCCGAAAGGAGTGGTATTTTTATGAACTATCGCGGAAGCCATATCATAAGCTTCATTCTCCGCAAAAAGCTGGAGCGGATGCCCCTGCGACAGGTCCTGGGGGTTAATCTCGCAAGTTTTGCCTTTGTCGCAGCCATCGTCGTGCCCCAAGTGGACGCCATCACCTCCGAACTTGAAGTGATGCGGGAGACCGACGAGACTATCGTTGAGGTCATACCTACCACAACGCGATTTCAGTGGCCGATCAGCCGTTTTGCCCTCACCAGCCGCTTTTCATCTGGCCATCCCGGGCTTGATCTCACGGCTCCCAAGGGAAGCCCAATCCAAGCTATCGCTCAAGGCCAAGTCCAAATGGTCGCATCATACCCTTTTGGATTCGGCAAACACATCCTGATTACACATGATAAAGGAGCTTCATCCCTCTATGCTCATTTATCTAAAATAGAGGTCAAAGAAGGCCAAATAGTAGAAAAAGATACGGTCGTGGGAGAAGTAGGCTCCACCGGCTGGTCCACCGGCAACCACCTTCATCTTGAAATATACCAGGACGGCGCCCCCGTCAATCCGCTGGACGCCCTGCCAACACTCTCCTTGCCTTTGCAGTAAAATGACATTGCAAAAAGTTACGTCTTTTTGTTCCACCACATGTGAAATTCTTTACACAACCCTTCTTTGTCCAACACAACAACAAATATACCATCTAATTCAACCCTCATTCCGTTTGAAATATTCGTATATGACGCAGCCCAATGGGCTATACCTGTCCGGGAAACTATAGCAATCACATCATGGCTAAAATGAATTTCTTTTTGTGTTTTCGGTACTTCTTCCCAAACTTTTCTAACCGCATCTCGTCCTTTTAACGGCGCTTGAAATGGATCTTCATAATATGTGACTCGTTCAGCGCACAAGCTTGCTGCTAAATCCGGATCCCGCTTAATCCAGGCTTTTCCTAATTGCTCTACCCACGAAGATAATTCAGAACGATTCATAAACTATTTCAAACTATATCCCCCATCGACCACCAGCGTGTGGCCGGTGATGTAACTTCCCTTGAGGTCACCGTCGCCTGCCCGATCCCGCGCGAGGAACCGGTAATGATGGCAACCTTGTTTTGTAGTTTCATAGTCTTTAGCCTAACACATGCTCCAATGAATACTCCATATACGTCCGCGGCGTCGGTTGACCGTAGGCTATGTGAGCGACCTTATTGGGCATGTCAAAAATCACGGATCCGATGGTCCCCTCTCGGCAAATACGGGGGTCAGTGCTATCGCTTAATAGTTGTTTGATGTCTTCTACAGAATTGACACCACCTAATCGCCTCTGAACCTTAGCATATCTCTTTTCCGATTCTTGGTTTCCTCTATCTATCCATTTAAGCGCGGTCACGTAATGATTGGCATGAACGTATTTTTGTAATTCGACTTTTTCAATGATATACTCCTTGGCAGAAGACTCGATATTCCATAATCGTGGCCCTTGAACAAGCACGTGGTTAAACCCTGCCGCGCGCGGGACTGTCTTCATTATTTCTTCCGCATCCTCGAGCGTCTTGCAGTCAAGGATTGCCCGGGCGATAAACTTTTTAGGAACGCCGAGCTGGGTATCGTGATGCTGAAGATCGTTGATCGCCTGTATAAGCCCGTGGCTCGTCACGGACACAGAATCTCCCATGACGCTGTCTCCATAATTAAGCCCAATAATATGTACGCCGTCCGTAACCGCGTCAAAAATGTATAGAATCTCAAGCGACTCGGCATCCCAATCCTCATTGTGACCCACAATATATTGATTGCCCTGAGGAATAGCAACTATTGTGCAATGGTCTGCTGTACTTGTCGAACCCGAATAATCTACAACCTCACGACAGTTTGTAAAAAACAATGTTTGAAAATCCACTCCTGCGCCGTCTGCGATACCTCTCACTTCATCCATATATTGCGGGAAGTAACGCTTCGTAACGTCGATAAACGGCGGGAGCATATCTACGTAGTGAACGAATGTATCTCCAAATTTCGCTTTCTCTCGATCAAGCAAGTTTCTGATAGGTTGGCGCATCGTTTTCCCAACGGCGAAGCCCACCTCATAATGCGACCCTTCAGCTCGGACGATGGGAAATTGTTTCATCATTTACTCGTCGGTCCGGCACTCCCGAACCACCACCCCTTCGGATTCGGAATATGCGCAGATCCAAGCGCAGAAATCGCCTCTACTACTAACGTTTTATATTTCTTCATATCTGTCGTTTGCTCTATTTATTCTACGATACTAAACTATTTTACGATCTGATAACTCTATAAACTCACTCTATGTGTTCGTTGTTGACACTTCTACACTTGAATCTATCTCACGAACAAATCTACTCAAAGCTTTTTTCGGTCCGACTTCAAGATATGTACGATATCCATCTCTAATCATTTGTTGAATCGTAGCTACCCAATCAACCCCACTCGTAAGCTGATCGATAAGCAGCGCACGGATAGCGATTGTCGAATCAACCCTTCCTCCTGTAGTTGGTGAATAAAATGGTACTCTGGGTTCAGAAAAAGAAATACTGTCTAATACGTGTATCATATCCGCTACTGCCGGTCTCATGAGCTCACTGTGTCCCGCTATCGTAACAGGAAGCCTCAGTACCATTTTGGCGCCAAACTCTGTCGCATAATCAGCTGCGTTGCCAAGCGCTGCCTCATCACCGGAAATAATTATCTGACCTGGACTGTTAATATTTGCTATTTGCACAATAGCGCCTGGTGTTTGCTCTCTTAATCTTGCACATAATTTTTCTACGAGAGACAAATCTAAACCTACGACAGCGACCATTCCACCCGGCCGGATTTCAGCAGCCTGCTTCATCAACCTACCTCGCTCCCCAACCACCATAACCGCGTCTGTAAATTTCATGGAACGTGCAGCTACATTCGCCGCGTACTCTCCGAGACTATGCCCGATAGTAGCGGCTGGATCACGACCGGAACTGGCAAGGTCTTCCCAGGTAGCGACATCCACCGTGAGAATTGCCGGTTGTGCATATATCGTATCATTGAGCCTGTCAGCAGGGCCATTGAAACATAAATCTTGCAGTGATATATCATCCCACCAGCCAAAACTTCTGAGAGCCTCATCAGCTTCTAAAAATACATCCTGCGCTGCTCTGCTTGACTCTAACTTCCGTCCCATTCCTACATATTGACTACCTTGACCGGGAAACATGAGAGCTTCGTGATTCGCCATACTATCATCTAAAAAAATTAAAATCGTGTAATCATTAATTATCTAAAGTAGATTGAAACCACAACACAACTTCTTTAAGAAATTCCTCCCGCATCGGACGTGGTACATCGGTGATGCCGTGGTCGCCGTTTTTGAAAATCTTCAGTTTCTTTTGCTTGCTGATCACCGCATCAAAAAATCTTTTTACGTCGACGGTGTCGATTTTATCATCGCAGTCTCCATGAATAACCAATACTGGCGCGGTGAGTTTTGGAGCAACGATAAGTGGGTCAAACGCATCAATGGATGGCCAGAATTCCGGCCCGACTATCGTCTTTCTTCCGCCTGATCGAGGCAATTCCGTGTCTTTATCATAATAAATGGTAGCACCCCGTCCTTGGAATTGTTTTCTAAACTTGGTAAGCCAATAAACACCACTAACAAACACAAAAGATTTAATGCCGGCAGTATTTATCGATAATGTCGTGGGAGCTCCAAAGGATGTGGCGTGGATTCCAACCCTGTCTCTCACAATATTTTTGTTTTGCTTAACCCATTTCACCACAGACGCTAGTTCTTTGGCTCTATCCGGCAATGCAAGTTCTCGCTCCGTTCCCACGACACTAAAATTAAACTGTACGGTCAAAAAACCGACATCAACAAGAAGAAGAGAAACTTCATCATTAGAATTTTTGTATTCGTGCAGATCCATTCCAAAGCCTGACACAATGATAATTGCCGGAAACGGACCACCACCTTCCGGCCTTCGGATCAAACCGTCAAGCGCAATCTCGTCCCGTACGGGAATTTGAACAGATTGTTTTATCATAAAGATTTGAGTTTCTGCAATAAACGGTGGACAGTTCCGTGACTTGACGCAATAAAACTGACATGGTAAAAGTTGCCTGCTTTTTTCTTCTTTTCATCGATCCATACTTCAACAGCGCCACCGGCTTCCTCAACTATTGCCCACCCGCCAGCAAGATCCCAAAGCGCATTATTAAGGCAAACATACAAATCGTAATGACCGGCGGCAGTATGAGCCAACTGAAATATAGCACTCCCTATGCGAAGCATAGGGACGTTGTCTTGAGTAAATATATCATGGAGATTCTGTTGTTGATCATCACGTAATTCTGTGTAACTCAAAACACCCACCGACTTCGTGGGGTAGTCACGCATAGCGACATGAATTTGTTTTTTTCCTGAATATGCACCACTGCCCTTCTGTGCATGAAATAGGTCATCAAACTTCGGAAGATAAATAAATCCGGCAACGGGTTTCCCTTGCCTCATGAGTCCCACGGAAACGCCAAAAAACGGCAAGTTGCGAGAAAACTGAAGCGTCCCATCAAGAGGATCTACTATCCAAACCAATTCCTTCTCTAATTCCTTTTCCGACTCTTTGGCGGTTTCCTCGCTATAAAATCCAAACGAAGGGAATTTTTTTGTAAGCTTGGTTCGTAAAAATTCTTCACTATCAAGATCCGCCTGGGTGACGAGATCAAGAGCATGGCGCTTGGTGTGAAGAACTGCATTGCTCGTTTGCAGCAATTTTCTACCGGCTGCAACGACTGCCTCCTGGACATACGCATAATCAGCTGGGAAAAGAATTTGGGGCATAGTGAGGCGATTATATCAGAGTTCTCTCACCCAGCGAAAAATCGTGCCGACGACCTCTTCCTCTTTCCCGTTGAAACTGTGGTGGGCGCCGGGGATAATTGTACTTGCAAAATGAGTAGACATTGTGTGTTCTTTATAAACCGATAACACACCTCCTACTGATCGATCTAAATTCTCATCCTTCTCTCCAATGATAATGAGTAATGGTTTTTTAATGTGAGAAAATACTGTGAGCGTTGATTTCTTATCTCCATAATTAAATACATCCTCTGCTGAATGGGTAGAAAAAATACTTAAAAATCTTCGTGGCGTCATGGGAAAAAAGTGATAGCCCAAAACAAGATCGTCTCCTCTCCCTTCATCTACAAGCTTTTGCATAGTTTGCAGATCGCGCCTTAGCTTCCTTTTATCGATATCCTTACCAAGGCGATCACTTAATGGCCCAACAAGAATGACACCCACAACGCGTGAGTCATGCTTGATTCCCGCGTAGTAACAAACTTTGTTTGCTCCCGTACTGTGACCGGCAAGAATAATTTCAGAAAATCCTTGATTGTTAAGAAAGGATATCCCTGCGTCAATATCATAAATACAATCTTTAAACTCTTCGTATCCTGCCCCACCCATCACGTAATCAAATCCTTTAGGCGTGCGCGTATTGACCTTTCGTATATCGGTAATCATGTCGTGCCCACGATTATTAAACATCACAAACCCGCACCTCTCTTTTTCACACGCCTCGGCAAATGCATCAAAAATCTTTACATTTCCATAAAACGTGCTCGTCAACCCATGCACCCAAAGAATTGCTTTCTTGGTGGGCTTTTTTGGCCGAAAGAAAATCCCCTGATGGATAAGTTTGTCTTTCGTGACGATTTCAGCAAGATAAAATTGCTTCATGGTTTTCTGGAAAAGCTGGATATCCACCAGAGATCGCGGTGATCTGGTCTACGATC
>Ga0080064_1003722_pt1 | contig 21230 bp, 10 predicted proteins | sample Subgrocontami54m_FD_69260 | JGI IMG/M metagenome (GOLD analysis project Ga0080064, IMG submission 69260) | Subsurface groundwater microbial communities from S. Glens Falls, New York, USA - GMW46 contaminated, 5.4 m (SPADES assembly) (version 2) ...
GATTCTGCGCCGGATGCCAACCCGGCTCAGACGGAGGTCCAGCCCCCAGCCAGAGCCCCGCCGGCCGCCGCCGGCGCTGAGCAGATCGGGCAATACATTGACGACTGGGATGCCTACAATGGGACCGACCGGAAAGAACTGTTCCGTCAGTGGATGGAGTTGGAAGTCCAATCCGACCGTCCCTTGAAAGAGGTCGCGCAGTACGCGCAGGATCCAGCCGGTTTCCAGCAGAAGTTCAAAACGCTAATTCCGGATCTGTTCTCGCTTCCGAAAGAGGCCTTCTCGGCTCCCGATACGACGGATCTCCCGATGGATGTTTCCGGCTGGTTTTCCGGCCCGGATCCGTCCGAGGTTTCCAAAATGCGGGATTTGCTCAACAACACGGTCTTTGTCATGCTTTCCGGGGGAGGCGGCACGCGGTTCAAGAATGGTGTTCGCGAGGTCCCGGTCTACCAGCGGGATTTGGAGGCGGCCGGCCGCTTTGAAAAGCCGACAGCGATTCTCCACGGTTCGGGGAAATCCCCGCAGGTCCGGTCGCTGGAGGCGCTGGAGAAGGTCAGCCGCCTGCTGGGGGCGAAGCCGAAGCTGGTCGTCGTGGACTCGGAAGAGGCGAGCGAGGCCGTGAGGAAAGACCTCCGCGAAAACGCCCCCTGGCTGTTTACCACTCCACACATCGAGACCCATTTTGGCACCACCATCGTCTACCCGTCCTTCCATCAGGGATCCCGCAAGGTGATCACCTACCGGGACCCGGAAACGGGACTTCCCCGCATCGTCACCAGCCCGAATGGGACGTTCGGGGCTTACCAGGCGGCCTGGAAAGAGATCGGCAATCGGGACCTCCGGTATTTCATTGTTCACGGGGACAGCCCCGTGCTGTTCACCCCGCCGTTCCTGCTGGCCGCGCTCCGGCAGGTGGCCCAATCGGACCGCGCCGTGGATTACCTGGAGATCGCGACTCTAAAGAGGAGTCTCACTAACCCAACCGGCGGAACCGTCATGAACGTCAAGGTCGGGAATGCAGTTCTTCATCTGAACGTTCAACCTTCGCAGCGTGAACGTGAAGATAAGGAAGACAAAAAGAAAAAGATCAGGGCCGAAGGGTTGGATGAGGCGGAGAAGGCCAACCCGGGTTTCTTCCCGTTCGATACCGGCTGTTGCTACCTTTCCGGGCAATTGATGGAAGCGGCCATCCAGGGAGGCGTGCTGTTGAACAAGTCGGAGGACCGTCCCATGGATCTTCCCGGGAAGGAGAAGATCAAGGCCTTCCTGCCGGAGCAGTACGGAACCGACCCCATCCTGTACACGAACGATCCCGACATGTCTCTTCAGGTTGTCCGCCTGCCGTTGGACGGCGCGGTGGCTTCCTCTTACCGCGTCACCAAGCTGTACCGGGACAAACCGGAGTTCGGTCTTCAGGGGGTTTGGGACAGCGTCCAGTTCCTTGAAGCCCGGGACGCCGCGATCTTGAAACAGGTATTTTCGACTCAAGGAGCACAGGACCGGCTGGAATTGGGGCCAGCGGTCTCCGTTGAGGTCAGCTCCCGGGTCACAGGGATTCAGGTAGGCCCCCTGGGCGCCCTGCGGGTGAGCGGGCCGGTCGTCATCGAGTTCTCTTTTGAAGGGATCCGGGCCCGCCGGTTCCTGGGCTGGTACAGCCCGGGACATCCTCGCTGGAGCCGGGAGTTTGTGGAGATTCTCCCCGCTCAACCGGATGGAACGATCCGGATTGACGAAGAGATTACGGTGGATTCGGAAGCCATCGCGGCTCAGTTGACCTCCGAGGCCTATGAGGCGGGGCGGCAGAGGATCCTGGATCTCAAGGGGACCGTGGACGCTTCTTCCCGGGTCCAATTCTCCAACTCTTTCGAGTGGGAGCAGCCGACCTCCTCGGCGATGATCGGCACCGGGATAAAGATCAGCGGTCCTCTGGACGTCCGGGTCGAAAGCGACCGGGTGGTCGTCCAGCGGCTGGGTGAATCGGGGCAGCCGGCCGGGTCGCCGGTGACCCTGTTCCAGGCGCCTGCCGGTTTTTCGGTCATCATCCCTCCGGGTACCCGGTTGAATCCGGACACCCTGGAAGGATTGTCGCAGTTCTCGCCGCAGCCGCCGGCCGGCTCCCCTCATGAGCGGATGGAAAGGGTGTTCGCGGAACTGGTCGAGCAGCAACAGGCGGCCGGCGTGGTGCCGGCCCTGGGGGATGTCCTGAGAAAAGAATATCCGGGGACTCCCTATGCCTTGACCTACAATCTTGCCCGCCAGACGAACATTGTGAGCGTTGCCGCCCAGCCCGGGGAGAGGCCGTGTCCCCTGTGCGGCAAGAACTGGTTAGAAGGGGAAGAGGGGTATCTTTCCGGGCAGAACATGGTTACGGCCAATATTCGCCCCACCACGGCGGGGGCGCTGGTGGCCGGTTTGGCCGTCCATCAGCCGCAGGCGCTCACCCCTGTCATTTTGCGGGACATGGTGGTCCGGTCGGGCGGGTCCGGCGCCGATCCGGCGATCGAGGAGGCCGTCCGCCTGATCCGGCGATTGCAGTCGAAAGCGGCTGAGGATGCGGCGGACAAAAACAAAAAAGAGAAAGACTTTGCCGGCCTGAACATCATCGTGACCGGACCGGGGATCTACCGCGGCATCTACGGCGATGCCGGAGTGGGGGCTTCCGTTCCCGAGCACGCCCACACCCACGCGATTCCCCGCGCGCTGCCGATCGAAAAAGCCGACATAGAGGTTGCTTTCGAAAGAGATCAAGTGCGCGTCGGTTTCGTGAAGGATTGGTCCGGTCCGGTCATCGCGGTCCGTTCCGCCGGGGTGGGAATCTACATCGGTTCGAAGGCGACCCACAAGGTTGCTCCCCCGATGCCTGACGATCCCAAGGCCTTCATCCAGCTGTCCAAAGCGGAACGGGACCTGTCCGGCCGGTTCCTGATGGTCCCCGGAGCCCTGGAGATCGGCGGTGAATTTATCACCTCGGATGACTCCACTTTCGAGCGGGCCGGCCCGGAGGTCTTCCAGCAGATGATCCAGGGCGCTCTGACCCCGAGAGAGAAGTTGGAGCCGATCCTGAAGTCGGCCGGTCCACAGGTTGTGGCGGCCGGCGCGGAGGAAAGCCGGGCGGCTGGAGTGAACGCCATGAGTCCCGGGGAGATAGCGGCCGTGATGGCGGCGCTCCGGGAGGTTGCCGAGGGGCCGGATGTTGTCGCGGCGATCCGGGCCACCACCTACCGGATTGGGCTAAGATCGGGGGTTTCCCGGGCCGCCGGGGATATGCTCGGATCGGACCAGGGGATTTACTTGCCGGCCGATGCCCCGGCCCCGGTCGTCTTTCAGTTTGACCACCGGGAGACGTGGGCCTTCGCGCCGTTGGTGGCAAAGACCGGCGCCCGGGTGGCGGTGCTGGTGGATGAGATCGCCGTGGCGGCCGGCATGGAGGAGCTGTTCCGCCGGGCCGGTGTTCCGGAGGGACAGTACGCGGTGGTCTCCCGCGAGGCGTTCGGGTGGGACGATGAGGCCGCGCTCAATGCCTTGAAGAGCCGGTTCCCGGCCGGGGTGGATTTTGTGACGGTGCCGCCGGGGACGGGGCTGGCCGACGTGGAACGGTTCCTGCGCGAGCGAGGCGTGATCTTCTACACGAACGCGGCGGCCGGAGCGGAAGAGATAGACCGGTACATCGAGAGCTTGGCCTAACATGCTCAAACCCAGGAAGACGCTGGCCTTTTTCTTAGCCCTTTTCGTAGGGTTAGAACCGGTCTATCCCGCCTATGCTCTGCGGAACGAGCAGGTGCAGCAGAACAAGGCCGGCGCCGAGGAGCTGGGGGACCGGTTGAAGAAGAACGTCCGTTTGAACGTGGAACGGCTTGAGGACCGGACGGTGCCTTCGGTGGTAGGCGGGTCGGCTGTTGTTCAGAAGCCGGATCTACTCGATGTTCCGGCCCAGGAGGCGCCCTCGCCGGTCGCTCTAGATGTCGTCCGGGCCGATACAAACCAAACAATTCTCTTGGCCGATCTTCCCCAGGCGGGACAGAATTTCCTTAAGCTCGCGCATCCCGTTACGGATTGGCGGGTAGGGGACCGGCTGAAGTTCGTTGGGGCGGCGGAGGGGGCGGACCAGCAGTTGAAGATCCGTTCAATTTCAAGAGATGGTTTGACGATTACCCTCGAACAGCCTCTCAAGTCTACACCTAATCCTAGTCCGGGCGCCGCGCTCTCGGTGAGGAACCTTTCTTCCCAGGATAGGGTGTTGGTGGCCGGTTTCGGCCTTTCCGGGAAGGTCTCGGCGGCTACCCCTCTTGCGAATGATTCCGTTTCGAAAACAGCGTCCACGCTGCCGCTTCCGGTTGTCGCCCAGGCCTCTCAGGATTCCTCTCCGAAAGGACCTGTATTGTCTGGGACCACCGGTGCCCGGGAGGACGAAGCCTCTACGAGGGAAGAGCATCAGCCCAACCTACCCGATGATACGCAGCTTCTAGACTTGGTTTTGCAGATTCCTTCTTTGGCCCGGACGGAATCCGACGGGTTGGTGGTGGCGGCAGACAACACCCCTATTCCGACTCATGGGGTCTCCTCCCAACCCTTGCCGGTCCCATCGGAGGAAGGTACCCCCCCCATGCCGGTGGTCGAAGGTAAAAGATCCACAGACCTGTCCGCCGCCGCGGTGGTCACCGGGGTCGTCGCTCTTTCCGTAGCGGCAGGGGTGGTGGCGAAGTCGGCCGATCCCGAAAAGACTCCTGACGCGAAGGGGACGCCTTCCAGCAAGGGAGGACAACAGGACGGGAAAGTCCCGGCCCGGCGTTTGGGCAGGGGCTGGCTGCCTTCGCCTTGGGTCGGTTTGGCTGCGACGATACTGCTGGGAGTTTCTTCCGCTCTGCTCATGTTCTCTGATTCCGACAAATCCAGTCTCGTGCAGTCGAACCCGGTTGTAGTTCCCGAAGCGCCGAAACTTTCCGAGAAGGTTGTTGAGGTAAAACCGGTTGAAGAGGTAAAACCGGCTAAGGCGATTTCTTCCGAGAAGCCGGTGCCTCCGCTGGTGGTTTCGGAAGCAAAACCGACGGGAGAAGACCCCCACGCCCTCGCCGCCTACGCCAAGCCCATCCAGCTTCCTGCACTGCCACTGCCGGGGGAGGCGCGGCTCGCGCCCGGCTCCGCGGTGTTTCCGGGGAATGCCAAGGAGGGTGCCGCCGCATCGGGCGCCGCCGCGAAACCGGCGCAACGTTCGATCACTCCGGCGGGAGAAGCCAAGCTATTTCCGCTTCTCGGCCGGGCGGATCAATATGAAGGCAAAGGCGGCAGGATTTATCAGCCCAACACCGACAGCGCCAATCAGCGGCTGGAGCTTCTTACTCGGAAAGGTTTGCTTCCGCGGGGAGCCTACACGCCTCGCATTGAGACGGCGGAACAGGGAACGGACTACGCTTGGGCCGGGTACTTCCTTAACTTTAATACGCCGAGCGCCCAATCCTCCCTGGTCATCGTCGCGAGCGGGGAAACCGTGATTCGCGTTGAGGAAAACAAGTGGCTGTCCATCCCGGCATTACGGCGGGTGATGATTCATTGGGACCAAGCCACCGGGCGGGTGAGCATCCCGGATGGTCCCGGCGTTCTCCTGGATCACCTGCCGGCCGCGCCGGCGCAGGGCCCCGCAGCCGTCGTCAAGGGGGTCGCAGACTCGAATTTGGCCGGTTCCGCGACAGTGCTCACCTCAGAACGGCCGGTGGAGCTTGCCGCGGTGAAACAAGCCGGCGGCTTGACCCTCGGCGAGGTTAGGGGAGGTCCCGGGCCGGTCGTCGGCGTGCCGCCGCCCCCTCCTCTCCAGGTGCAGAGTGCGCCTGTGGTTTCCAACATCGCGCAAACCCGGAAGGCGCAGGCCGACCAGTTCGGAGCGGTGGCTCGGCGGGTTGCCCCTCAGGTTGACGTGATAGAGAATCACGCAAAGATCCAGTCTCAGCTGTGGTGGCAGAAAGCGACCAGCTGGGTTGAATACCGGGATGCGCTGCAGACGCTGCAGAAGCTGCCGATCTTGAGAGTGGAGGGGAAAATCCTGGAGCTTTACCGGCAGGCATGGGAGACAACCGACCCGGCGGAGGTGGACCGGCTGGCGAAAGAGATCCGCAAAGCCGTGGACGCGCACTTCCATGCTCAGGAAAACGAAGCCGCCGGACTGCTTAGAGTACGGGAAAACGACACGAAGATTGCAAACCGGATCTATGCTTCTTTCCCCGCTCCAACCTATTTCAATGATCTGACCAGAGCCCAAATCAGCGAGCAGATGACCCGGATTCATCTGGAGCGCATTCAGACCTTGCGGTCCATGCTCCCCGATCTTTACCTGCTTGGCTCTTCGTTGCCGCTGCCCGATGGTTTGACGGGGGGCGACAGTCTTCTGCAGATCCTCCGCTCGATCCCGACGCCCCAACCCAAGGGAGAGGATGCTTTCCCCGCGCCGAAAGAGGCCCGGGCGGCTTTCGGTCGGGTGGTGCGGAAGATGGCGGCCATCCTGGGCCATCGGGCGGATCTGCTGGAGCAGGAAAACAGACTGCTCTCCCTGAATCGCGGGATTGTCGCGGCTCTGCAAAGGGAGGGTGCCGTCGGCCGGTCGGAGGGCAAACCGGCGCTGAGATTGCCGGGAAAGCGATTCGAAGTTCTGAAGGCGGAGATCGCCCGGGTCAACGCGCAAAGGGCGGTGTTGTTGACGCTGGATCCCGATTATGCTCTCCTGCAGGCAACGCTGTCCACTTTCGATCCCTACCAGTTCTCCGCTTTGCCAGTGGCTAAGATTGCCGAGAGAGCCATGCAGGCGGCCAATGAAAAGCATCGAAACGCCGTTCTTGCCCTGCAGGCCGCTCAAAAGGATGAGCTGGACAGCAACGCCCAAATTCTTAACAACATCCCGTCGTCGGCGATTTCGCCGCAAGAGAGATACCGGGCGAGCATAAAAGCAATGGCGGAAGGCAGTGAGCTTAAGTTGAGACAGGCCGATCGGGACCAGCAGGATCACATCCGGGCGCTGGGTCTTCCGCCTTCATTGGTGGGTTCTCCCTCCGCGACGGATATTGAGAGGGTTTTAAGAATCATCTCTCCCGGTGGAGAGTTCACGACCCCTACCGCGTCATCCTCCGGCTACCAAGGAGAATTCTCAGGAGGCGACGATTCTTCCGGCGGAACGGCGATGAGAGGCGCCGGTCCCGGTGTTACGGTGTTGCCGAATGGTCGGGGTAAGGGAGGTGTCATTGAAAGCGGGCTAAAGTCGGGAACGGCTATTCCGTTTTTCCAGCTTTCTCCCGAGCAGAGGAACCCCTCCTTCGCAGCCGATTCCCGGTCGGTCCTTTCGTTGTTGGCGCGGGGTCTGCCGGAACCTCTTTCCAACAAAGAAGCCAAGCTTCACGCGGCGGCCATCAAGGAAAGCCAAAAAGATCAGATAAAAAATCGGATCGCCAAGTTGGGAGCCAGAATCGGCGTTTTGGAGGATACGTACGAGCGGGCCAAAGCGGCTGATGGGGATACACCCGGGAGCGCCACGGCCTGGAACGACCCCGAGAATTTCCTGGCGGGGATCCCGAACCAAATTGCCGAGCTGAGGGCCGACCAGGATCTGTGGAGGGTTGAGCTGAAGATTCTGAACAAGGGAGATCCGCTCCTTCAAATCGAGAGCAACAATGCCATCCAGAAATTTTGGAACGCGCGCCTCAACAGCGTCGTCCACCACAGGGATTTCCTCATTCGCTACATCGGAGACGCGGAGGGGAAAGGATTTGAATCTCCGCAGAAGCTGAATAAGTACCGGGACGACGCGGAGGAGCTTCGCGCGGAGGGGATTCGTGTTCAGGCAAAGATTGCGGAGAACAACCGGCGGCTTGCCCGAGGGGATCCGGAAAACGGGGTGATACCCGTGCTGCCGCTGCCCGACTCGCCGGCGTCGGCCGGCTTGCCGGACGCCCGAGCTCTCCTGCGGGCGGTGGAGCAGGGAGGGTTGCCCAAAGCCCAGGTGGCGCCGGTGCGCACCAAGGAGGGGTACTCCTCCGCGTTTGTTCGGGAAGGGGTTGCCGTTCTGCCCCCTCCCACCTGGGTTGTACAGGACAAAGCCAATGAAAACCGCTTTTGGGAGAGCACGGGAGTGCAATTCGGAAAGATCCCGTCGGGTTGGCCCAATGCCGGGCGGTATACGGTGTTGCCCCGGCTTGGGCTGATCGACGTGGACGCGGGCCACTCCATTGAGGGGCTCTTGCCTCAGGATGACGGCAGTCTCACCCAGGTGCTGGCCGAATTCTCAGGTCCGGTCCGGGACCGTTTCCTGGAGGGTGGGTTGTACTGGGTGTCCGGCGCTCCGAACAAGGACAGCATCAGCCCATGGGCGGTGGAGATTGTCTCTTTGGCGCGGATGGACGCGAGCGGAGAGCCGGTGGAGCCGGATTTGACGCGGTTCGCGGTCATTTACCCGATCTACCGGATGGCGCTGGTGGGCCACCGATACGAGCGGCGCATGGTCGGGGCCCGGGTGGAGTTCGCGCAGCGGTCCCGCGTGGATGAGATCCTGGCCGATCGTAGAGACAAACGGGTTTCGCCCCTGGCATTTGACGGGAAAGACAACCAGGGCCGGGGTTACTTGGACTCCGCGAATCTCTTTTACTTCCAGAAGGGCAGCAAATCCACCGGGCCGCTTCCTTTCTGGGCCACGGTGAGGGGCCGCGCCTTTGCTCAGTTCGAGCTTAAAGAGGGGAACGAGAAACAGCCGGTGATTGTGGACTACATTCAGAAGTCCATCCGGCCGCTGCAGGGGGGAGCGCCTGCCGGGAAGAAGCTCGGCGACGCGCGGAGGGGGCCGGTCCTGCACGATTTCTCGGGGACGTGGGGTGCGAACGGGGAGGCGATGCCGCTGACGGCCTCGGCGCGGAAAGAGTGGGACCGGTGGGACGAGATGCTCGCGCGGAAAGAACTGGATGGGGTTGTGGTGTTGAGCTCGGCCCCGGCGGAAACAGAGTTGGGCGGAGCGCACGCGTTTGTGGAGCGCTCTCTGCTGGAGGGGATGGACCTGGGGAACTTTGTCCGGTCGGCGGCGGCGGCCGGGGTGGCTCAAGAGAACCTGCATATCGTGGAGAGCTACGACTGGAGCGGGACGCGGGTGTTGGGAGAGGTGGAGGATCTTTTAAGCAGAGGGGAACAGGTCGTGATGGTGGTGGGCCCGGATTACCGTGAACCGGTGCGGGCGCGGTTCTTCGCTGCCGGCGCGGAGGAGGGGTTGCCCCGCCCGAGCGTGGCGGTGCTGGAGACCGGTGTATTGAACCCCGCCCAACTGTTGATCATTCTGAAGGGGGCATTCTTGAAGCAGAGCATGCACGAGTTCTTCCCCGTGGCTGCAGGGGCGGAGGAGGACCGGAGCTCTCAGGCGCTGGTCTATCGGAGGGCTGCTTAACATGGTCAAAATGGCGCGGAATCTGCTGGCCTTTTTCTTAGCTCTTTCGCTGGCGCTGGTTCCCTGCGCGCCGGCCCACGCGCTGCGCCCGGAGCGGGCCGGCGCCGAGCAGATCGCAGCCGAGCTCCAGCGTGCCGGGGCGGAGGCGGATCCGGCTCCTATCTCTGCTTGGGACGCGATGCCGGAATCGGCGATCATTCCGCTCAAGAATGAGAAGGTCAAACCTGCGGTCGAGCAATATCTCCACAATGTGGATTTGGCAAACAAGATAGCGGCGCAACTGGAAACCCTGGTGGATCAGGGCGTGTTTAAAAAACGGGAAGATATTGAGGCCTTTGTAAAGCGGTCCATTCTCATGGCCGACCAGAGCGACCCTGACAAGAATCGCTTAGGAGAAGCGGTAGTTTATTTTGAAGCTCTTCAGGTCGTTTCTCCTGCCGTTTTAAAGGACACGCGGAGCCGGGCGCGGGAGATTTACCAGTTCATCTATCTGCTTTCGCCGGGGGCCCCTCTGTACATCGAAAAGCCGGTTTCTCCGGCCCAACTGGACGCGGCTCCTGAGGCAGAGGCCGATGTGGGCATGAGGTGGGCCGACCGCTTTGAAAAAGCCGCTCAGTTTTACACGGGGATGAGGACCCGGAAGTGGATTGTCAAGAGCTTGAAGGAGGGCAGGGATTGGGATCCGCTGAAGGATCTGGGGAACGGGGTTTCCATCTTCGATTCCTTCTTCCGGCCGCCGCAGGCCGCTGTTTCGGCTGCCGCGCCTGTTCCGGCAGCGCGGGAAATGCCCGCTGTTGCCCCGGCCCGCCGTTCGTGGGTTTACAAGGGGGCGGCGGCGTTGGCCGCCACGGTGCTGATCGGAGCCACGACCGCTTTCTTCCTGATGGGAGGGCGCGGTCCGGCGGGGCCGGAAACGCTGCTGCCTCTGCCGCCGCAGCCGCAACAGCAGCAGGTTGTTCAATTGAACCCGCAAGCGCCGGAGAAGCCGGCGCCGGCCCCGAAGATCGAGGTCGCGCGGCCGGCCCCCGCGCCCAAGGCGCAGGGACCGCAGGCGGCGGCCAAACCGGTTTCCGGGCAGGCCGTTTGGGATGGGGTGGCTTCCAAACCGGGGGAGGTGGCGCAGCAGCCCGCTCCGACGGTTGAGGCCAAACCCGGAGCAACGAACGGCGCCGGCCCCTCCGCGCGGGCCAAGCCGGGCGTCCGGGCCCCGGTTGCGGCTCCGATAACACTGCCCGCTGTTCCGGAGGGTTATGACCGCAGCCCGGCGGATGTTTTGAACAAGCACTTCACTGGGGAAATCGCGCGCAACCATCTGCCTCGTGGGGCAAGCGCGCCGATCCTGCGCGCGAGCGGCCCGGTGGATTGGAAAGGGGAATCCAACGGCGACCCGGTCTCCTCGGCCAGCATGGTGCTGGTTCCCCGCGGAGCCGGCATGCTCCTAAAACTGGGTGAAGAAACCTACTGGGTCCAGAAAGACAGCGAGGTTCGGGTGAATTGGAGCGCGGGAGGGGGAGGGACCGTCACGGAGGGGTCCGGTGTCCAGCTTCTCGAAGGCAGGGTCCAGGGCCCGCGCGGGCTGGAACAGTATCTGCAGGATGTCTCGCTGCCCCAGCGATCCATCCCCGGCATGGCGCGGTTCGGCGGGATCGCCCGGAATATCGCCGTGACGGAGGTGGGAAGAACCGAAAACAAGGGAAGAGCAGATACCGTGAGGATGCGGATCGTTCCTTTGGACGGCACGCTGGAGATGCAGTCGCAGGAACAGAAACTGACTATGCAGGCAGGGCATGCCTTCGAGGTGGTCATCAATCCGGGCGGCCAGCAACTTGGGTTTAATATCCCCGATGGGCAGGATTGGGATTCCGTCGAGCAGGTGACCGGTTCGGACAAAGGATTCGGCTTCGGCCCGGTCCCGCCGGCGCAGGCCCTTGGCGTCGGCGGTGCCCCCCCGCCTCCACCTGTGGTGATTGCCGGCCAGGCCAAGCCGGGGGACCCGAGGCAAGGCGAAGTGAAGGCAGGGGGAGGAGTGGTTTCCCCGGCGGCCAGGGGAGTTCCCGATCTTACCCCCAGCCGGACGCCTGTTCAGCCCCTTACCGTTTCGCAGGGGGAACGCCTCTTTGAAAATCTTCAGGATTTCAACGACTACATCCGGGCAAACAAGGACGGTCTTCCGGCCACCGCCCACTTGCCGACCTTCTTCGGGAACAGCCGGATCAAGGTGGTGGTGGCCCCCCTGGCCCCCGGCGTCATCCGAAGCGGCCCCGGCTACATTGTCGTGGCCACGGAACGGGATGTGCTGTTTGAGATGGGAGGGAAGTTCTACGCGGTCCGGGGCGGCACCCAGTTCACCCTCTACTGGGACAACGATGTCTACCGCCGCGGAGCCGTCCTCCGGCCGGCCGCTCCCGGGCAACCGAACCTGGTGGACGGCAACGAGGCCCCCTCCTCCGAGATCCGGCATCTCTGGAACAACTTTCGAGACGAGTGGGAGCTGGAACAGTATTTACAGCGGCTTCTCGGCCGCTCCGAGCAGTTCAGCGGGATTGATTTAAGAGGCAAGGGCCTGTTCGCGGCCGGCGGGTTGGATCGAGGCAAGGAAGGGATTTTTGTTCAGATAGCGTCCGATAGCCCGGCTGTTTTGACGTCGGGCGGCCGGCAAAGAACCCTGGAGGCGGGGCGAGTCTACACGGTGATCCTCAATTCGGACGGAGTCCAGGGAAGATTTGAAATCCCGGAGAATCAACCGTGGGGCTTCGTTCAGCCGGTGGCCGGCAACTTCAAACTGGGCACCGTCGGGGCTCTGGATGCGGGTGTGGCGCGCGGCATCGCGCCGGCCGGCGGCAAGGGAGTCGGGGGAGCCCCGCCGCCCCCTCCGGATGGTTGGCTTAAAGGAACGATGGATCTCTTGAAGAACGGAAAGTTCTCCATGGACCAGGCCCTGGAGTTGGCCGCCCAGTCGTCCGAGGCGCCGCCATGGTTGCGGTGGAATCGCCCGTTCGCTCCGATAGCGGAAGAGGGGGTGTGGGAAGCCATCCAGCGATTCGAACCCGGCACGTTGCCGGCGGCTCGAGAGGCCCTGCGCCGGGTCAATCGGGAGATCTTGAAGCTGCAGCAGGAGATGGAGGCCTCGGGACCGAATCCCTATCGGCAGACGAACCTGAACGACCTGCGGGGGTACGCCCGCTCCCTGAACTGGTATATCAACGGGATGGAAGCACTTGTCCGGGCGGAAGGGGTCTGGCCGACGTATCTCCTTCCCACTCGGGATGGGGATATAGAAATCATCCAGGAGACCCGAAGGGACTTCGACCGGGTCCTCCGGCTCGGGATGGAAGTGGATAGAATCAATCAGCGGCTGCGGGGTCTCGGCGACTCGCATCCGGACCGGCCGAGATGGATTGAGGAGCGGACTCAGTTGATGGATCACTACAACAGTCTCTACGACGATATCGCCCGCCGGCTGAACAGCGTGTTGGATCGCCGCTACCCGGGCCAGCCGGAGTTCACCCAAGAACAGCTGGAAGCGATCCAGATGTTCCTGGCCGCCCGCTTATTCAGAGCCCAGGTGGTCCCGCTCTGGCATGTTTTTGATGAGGTCGAGAGGCGGCGGAAGGCGGCATCCTCCCCCGCTCAGAAATCCTCCGCTCTTTTGCTTGAAGGGGTATTGCCGGCGATTATTTTGGAAAAGGCAGGCCTGGGAGATCGGCTCTTCCCGTACGATTTCTCCACCTCGGTTCTGTGGGAGATGACTCTGGAGCAGCGGCAGGTTTCCGGCATCGAACGGTTGGATGGGGAAATGGCGCGAAACGGTTACAGCCGCCTCCTGCTCGCGAGAAAAGACAGGAACAGCCTGGACGCTTTTCAGCAGGCGATCCTCCTGCAGCCGGGCAACGAAACCTTCTTCGTTCAGGACTCCTTGATCGGATCGAAGGAAGCCCAGCGCTTGTTCCTCACGGAGTTCCAGCAAGCGGTGGAAGCGGCGGGACTGGAGGGAAGAGTCCAATTGCGGGTGATCGGCGACATCCCGCAAGAGGTGGAGAACGCTTTCCAAGAGGCGGAGCGGATCGTCGCGTCGGGCCGGCTGGCTTCCTTGGTGGTCGCTTCCAGCTACGAGGAATGGATGAGAGCCAACATGCTCCGGATTGAGGAAGAAGCGCGCCGTCCTCGAGTGGCGGTGGTGGATGCCTCCGGGATCAGGATATGGGATGTCTTGGAAGCCCTGATGAGCGGCCTGCGTGGCCCCCTGGTGACGTTCGAAAGCGTGAGCGCCGGCCTGGAGCAAGGTGTGACCGTAATGGCGGTCGGGGAATCGGCGTAAACGTAGGGCTAGAATGATATCTTTCCTCGTTGATTTTGATATCGTTTGGTGATATCTTTTCTTCAGGAGGATCTTCGATGAGCCGAACGGTAATTGACGTGGATGACCGGTTGTTAAAACGGGTGCAGTCGCTGACCGGCCTCAAGCGAAAGGCGGACGTGGTGAACTACGCCGTGGAGCGACTCGTCCATACCAGGGAAATCCGGAAGCTCCTGGAGTTGCGGGGAAAGATTCAGCGGAGAGCGAAAAGATGAGCAGGAGGATGATGAATCTCCGGGACGATCTGATGCGAGAAGCGCGGCGAATCACGGGGGTCAAGAAAAAGGTTCGGATCGTCAACCTGGCCCTTGAGGAGGTTGTCCGGCAGAGCGAGGCCAGGAAGATTCTGGATTTGGCCGGGAAGGTGAAGTGGGAAGGGGATTTGAAAGAGATGCGGAAGGACCGGAAGATTGATTTTAGTCGATAGCTCCGTCTGGATACAGCTTTTCCAATCCCCTGCGTTAAGCCAAACGGCCGCCGTGGGTGATAGAGTGGGAGAGGAAGCCGCGACATGCGGCATTATCCTCCAGGAGATTCTCCAGGGTCTGCAGCCGGCCCGTTATCTTGATCGGGCGCGAAGGAGCCTGATGAGGCACTATTATCTCGACGCTCCTCAGTCTGTTTATTTCAAGGCGGCGGAATATGTCCGCCGCTGCCGCGCCGGTGGACTCCAGTTGACCACTGTTGACGCGCTGATTGCCGCGATTGCCGCTTCTCACGGGGCATCCCTATGGACGCTGGACGAAGGCCTTCTCCGGGCGGCTCGATTTCTTTCGATCCGTTTGCATTCGTGAAAACCGAAACCTCCTTCACCCGGCCCGCCCTTCTGGCGGGCCTGGTTCTTCTATCATTGGCCGCCGTCTGGTGGGCCTTCCGGCCCGCTGGAAGAACATCGGTACCAGGTACCGATCTCGCCTTCAAAGGGGGAGAGGGAAAGGGTGAGGGGGTAACGGCCTCCGCTTCCGGCCGGCCTGAGCCGGTGCTGGTGGATGATTTTGAGACCGGGCAGACGCAGGGGATCTTCGGCGAGCGGAAGAACCGGCTGGACGCCTTCCAGGGGACCTGGGCTCGCCGTCCTTCCTATACGGTGATGACCAAGGTTCTGGACACCCGGCCCGGGTCGGTCGGCTACGCTCTGCGGATGGAGTACAACAAGGAGGGCGGCTGGTGCGGCTGGTACACGCTGTTGAACGGCATTGATGTCTCCCGGCACAACGCGCTGACCTTCTGGGTGAAGGGGGAGCACGGCGGTGAGCGCTTCGACATCGGGCTGGCCGACCATGAGATGCAGGACCTGGAGATTGACGCCGTCTACGCCGGCTCCATCCTGGCCTTCCTGCCGCAGGGGATCACCACGCAGTGGCAGCAGGTGAAGATCCCGCTGCAGGGGCTGCGCTCCGACCTGGACCTCACCCGGCTGGGCTCCCTGGTGCTCTGGTTCCGCTACGAGGGGAAGGGTTCCATCCAGATCGACGACGTGGCCTTCGCTTACGATGAAGAGGTGGAGAAGATCCAGAAGGAGAACACGCCGCGGGCCGCGGCGGACCCGAAGTCCCCCCGCTCCATGTGGATCTGGAAATCGGACCCCATCAACAAGCCGGACGTCCGCAAGGAGATCTTCAGCTTCTCCGAGAAGACCGCCATGAAGAAATTCTACATCTACCTCGGCGAGGACCCGATCCCGCAGACGCCGGCGGGCTACCAGAACGGGCTGGCCCAGTTCCTGAAGGAATGCCATGAGAAGGGGATCGAGGTCCACGCGCTGCAGGGCAACCCCCTCTGGGCGCTGAAGCCCTACCATTCGAGGGTCTTCAGCTGGATCGGCGGTTTCCTGGAGTTCAACCGGAGCAGGCCGCCCGAGGAGCGGATGGACGGCGTGCACATGGACATCGAGCCGTACCTGACGCAGGAGTGGGAGACCGGCGACCGGGAAAAACTGAAGGGGGAATTCCTTGAGCTGATGGCCGAATGCCGGCAGCTGATTGATAAAGAGACTTCTCGCTCCGCTCGAAGTGACGATTCCAAAATGTCATCTCGAGGCGAAGCCGAGAGATCTCGTCCTTGGGCGACGGGCATCACGGCGGCCAAGCCGTTCGTGATGGGGCTGGCGATCCCCCTCTTTTACACGCGCGAGCCGGAGATGGAGGAGAAGCTGCTGAAGTTTCTCGATTACGCGGCTCTCATGGACTACTACGACGCGGCCGTGGATATCATCGAGCAGGGCCGTCCCCACGTTGAGTTGGCCGACAAGCTGGGGGTCGAGATGGTCATCGGTGTGGAGACCCAGGACCTGGTCCAGATGAACCAGGGCAAGCGGCGCAACACCTTCATCGAGGAGGGCTGGGAGGAGATGGAGCGGGAGCTGTCCAAGGTGGCGGAGGCGTTCAAGGGCTCCCCCAGCTTCGGCGGCATCGCCATCCATTACTACGACAGCTACCGGCTCATGCAGCGGGGCCGCAATGTCCCAACGCGGGAGCGGACCGGGAAGGCCCCTCCGATCCAGGCCACGCAGCGGACCGGAGCCGTCACCGTGGACGGGGACCTGTCGGACTGGGTGGGCGTCGCCTGGAACACCGTGGACCAGAAAAACCAGGTGGTGTACGGGGTGGGGGCCTGGGGCTGGGACAAGGACATGTCGTTCAAGTACGCGGTCCGCTGGGAGCCGAAGGGGCTGCTGCTGGCGATGGATGTCTCCGACAACCTTATGGTGCAGGAGAAAAAAGGGGCCGACATGTGGGAGGGGGACCACATCGAGCTTTGGGTGGACGCCGACCTCGAAGGGGATTACAACGAGGCGGTCAACTCGGCCGACGATTTCCAGATCGGCTTGAGCCCCGGCAATTTCAAAGATTTGAAGCCGGAGGTCCACATCTGGGTCCCCTCGGTGGACAAGGAATCCATCCGGGAGATTGAATTGGCGGCCAAGCAGAGAGAAGGCGGCTACACGATCGAGGTTCGCCTGCCGGCCTCCTTCCTGTTCCAGAACGTGGAGAAACGGGTCGGCGTGGACCCCTCTCCGCGGACGCTCAAGCGGATCACCAAAGAACAAATGGCCCTTCAGAGCGGCGTCCTGGCCTCCGGGGAGCTCAAGGCCGGGTTCCGGCTGGGGATCATGGTGGATGGCTCGGACTGCGACGCGGCCCACCAGCCGCAGAAGTGCCTCCTCTCCACCTCGCCCGAGCGGCAGTGGGGCGATCCGACGACCTTTAACCTCTTGGAGCTGAAGTGAAAACCCAAAAGGCAGTCGGCAGAAGGCAGAAGGCAGGCTGGGTGATCACTGCCTACTGCCTACTGCTTTCTGCCTACTGTTCCCCTGTCTTTTCCGCCGACGGCGGCGTGGTGCTCAAAGAGGTGCCGCCGATGCCGGCGGGCACCGTGCTGTTCGAGCATGAGGCGAAATTCGCGAGCCGTGGCAAGATCGGCGGCTACGCGATGAAACCCTCCAAGTACGGGCTTTACCCGGACGCGAAGGTCCATATCGAAGGATCGCGGGAGGGGACCTTCATCCGCTACCGGAAAAAGCCGGACCCTTCCTTTTGCGGGGCCTACATCATCATCCTGGGGGATCTCTCGCAGTTCGCCACGATGACCTTCTGGATTAAGGGGGCCAAGGGGGGCGAGACGTTCGAGATCGGCATGAACGATACCATCTCGAACAAGCGGGAGGACGCCGTGATGGTCGGCTCGATCCACCGGTACTTGGGCACCGGCGTGACCACCGAGTGGCAGCAGGTGGCGGTGCCGCTGCAGGATTTCTTCGGCGCGGACCTCACGCGCGTCTTCAGCATCGTCTTCAACTTCAACGAGGAGGGGGAGGGGAAGTTCTGGATCGACGGCCTGAAGTTCCATATGGAGCAGCTGGTGGACCCGGAAGCCAAGATCCAGCAGGCGGGGGAGCTGCTGCTGGACAACTTCGACCACAGCAATCTGAACCTGCTGGGCCGCAAGGCCAACACCTACAAGCGGCTGCCCTCGGTCGCCGAGTTCAGCCGGGTGGATGGAAGGCTCCGGCTGGACTTCGAAAAGCAGGCCACCGGCTGGTGCGGCTACTACACGCTGCTCAACCAGATCGACGGCGAGTTCTTCGACCTGACCCCGTATAAGGAAGTCCGGTTCCGGGTGCGCGGCGAAAAGGGAGGGGAGACCTTTGAGATCGGCATGGCGGACCGCTCCTGGCTGACGATCGGGGACTCCGTGAAGGCCGGCCCGGTGGAGAAGTTCCTGCCCGGCGGCGTGACCACCGGGTGGCAGGAGGTGGTGATTCCCCTGTCCGATTTTGGTAAACTGGATTGGAGCCAGATGGGCTCCTTCGTGATCAATTTCTACAAGCAGGGCAAGGGCACCCTTTACGTGGATGACCTGCGTTTTATCCGTAAGAGCGACAAGGACTTACTGACTGAATGGGGGGATTGAAAATGATAGAAAGCAGTAGGCAGAAGGCAGTCGGCAGTCGGCGGTGGGTGGCAGGCAGCGTTGGGTTTCTGCTTTCTGCCTTCTGCTTTCTGCCTTCTGCTTTTGCAGCCGCCACGGCTCTCATTGACGACTTCGAGGACCAGACGGCCAACAAGGTCGGCGGCCGGTCCAACACCTACGTGATGGCTCCTTCCCGCGCCCTGGCGGTTAAGGTGACGACAGGAATGCACGGGGGCGCCAAGGCGCTCATGCTCAAGTTCGACAAGAAGGGCAAGGGCGGCCCGTACGACTCGGGCGGGTGGTGCGGCTACTACACGATGGTCAAGACCGGTCCCCGCTACTTCGACGCCACGGCTTACCAGGCTCTCACCTTCTGGGTGAAGGGGGCGGCCGGGGACGAAAACTTCATGGTCGGCCTGGCCGACAAGCATTGGGACGAGGTGGGGGATTCGGTGAAGTCTGAAGAGATCGGAAAGTACCTCCCCTCGGCCAAGGTCACCACCGAATGGCAGAAGGCGACGGTCCCCTTGAGCGCCTTCATGCTCGAAAAGAAGGAATTGGCCTCGGCGGCCATCTGCTTTGAAGGGTCCCTGTTCCCGGGCGGAGAAGGAAAGGGAACCGTCTACATCGACGACATGATGTTTGAATAATAATAAAAAGGAGAACTCCCCGATGAAAAAACTGAACGTGTGGCTGGGTGTCTGCGCGCTGGCGCTGTCCGCTGTTTGGGCGGCGACGGCCTCCGCGGCGCCGGTGATAGTGGATGATTTCAACAGCGGTGAGATCAAGAATCTGCTGGGCAACCGGTCGAACGTCTTCATCAAGGCCCCGTCGAAGGCGATGGTGAGCTTCCGTGAAGACACGATCAAGGGCAAGAAGTCTCAGGTGCTGATGGTCCGCTACGACAAGCGCAACAGCGGCGGCCCGTTCGATTCCGGCGGGTGGTGCGGCTACTACACGCTGCTCAAGTCGCCCGCGGCGCTGGTGGCCCCCACCGCGGAGAACCCGAACCCCGAGCCGCAGCCGGAGCAGTACATGGACGGCAGCCAGTACAAGGCGATCACCTTCTGGGTGCGCGGCGAGAAGGGGGACGAGAACTTCGTGATCGGGCTGTCCGACCGCCACTGGGATAAGATCGGGGATTCGGTCAAGTCCGAGGAGATCGGCAAGTACCTGCCGGCCGGCAAACTGACCACCGATTGGCAGCAGGCCAAGATCCCGCTGGATGAGTTCTTCCTGGACTACACCCAGCTGGCCTCTGTCTCCATCGTGTTCGAAGGGGACCTCTTCCCCGAGACCGGACACGCCGGCGTGCTCTACATCGACGACCTCGCTCTGGAGTGACGCCCGCAAAGGTAGGGAAGGCCCTGCTGCTGATGGGATTGGCGGGGCTTTCCCTCCTTTCTTTCCTCCCCCATTTTTTATCCCGCCGCCCCGCGGTCTCTTTGCCGCCGACCGGGATGTCCCAGCCGGCGCCGCCCCCCTCCCCTCAACGGCCGGTCCGGGCCATGTGGGTTTGGGACGCCCGGGTCGCGTCCGACGCGCAAGCCCGCTCCCGCCTGCTGAAGTTCTGCAAGCGCCACCGCGTTGACACGCTCTACCTCTCCGCCTACGACCTGCGCCCTCCGATGGAGGAGCGCTACCGCCAATTCAACCGGCTGGCCCATCAAAGCGGCATCACGGTGCACGCGCTGGCCGGCGACCCGCGGTGGGGCAAGCCGCAGTACCACCACGTCCCGTTGGAGTGGGTCGCCTCTTTCCGGCGCTTCAACGCGGCGGCCCCGAAGCCGGAGCGGTTCGACGGCCTCCACACGGATGTGGAGGTCTACCTGCTCACCAAGACCTGGAAGGAGCAGCCGGCGATGCTGCTGGGCGGGTACCTGGACCTGAACGCCAAGATCGCCGCGGAGATGGGCTCCGGCGCGGACCGGGCGCTGTTCGGCGTGGATATCCCGTTTTGGTTCGACGACGACCCGGCGTACCGGATCTCCTGGCACGGCAGCGTCAAAGCCCCCGCGCAGCATGTGCTCGACACGGTGGACTCGGTCACCGTGATGGCCTACCGCAACTTCGCCGAGGGGGAGGACGGCACCGTCCACTTGGTCTCGCTGGAGATGAACTATGCCGACCGGATCGGCAAGCCGGTGGTGATCGGCCAGGAGACGCAGGAGAACCTGTACCCGCCGTATGTCACGTTCGGGGGGACCTCCTGCGACGCGCTGCACCGGGAGATGGACAAGATCGAAGGTGTTTTCGGCAAGCGCCCCAGCTTCGGCGGGTTCGCGCTGCACCATTACGACAGCTATAGAAAGCTGTGCGGAGAATGAGAAAGCAGTTAAGAGTTAAAAGTGAAAAGTTAAGAGTTAAGGCCGTTATAATGGCAGTCCTCGTTCAACTCTTAACTCTTAATTCTTCACTCTTAACTGCTTTTGCGGATGTTGTCTACGATGCCTCGGGCGGCACGCTGAAGGGCCTCGTCGTGGAGGAGCACGCCGACCGGGTCGTGCTGAGCACCGAGGAGGGGGAGCGGACGATCTTCCGCAGCCAGATCGAAGAGGTCTTTTACGCGGAGCCGGAGCGCAATTACCTGTATCTGGGCAGCCAGGCGCTGGAGCAGGGGGATTTCGGGGCGGCCCGCGGTTTTTTCCAGAAGGCGCTCCAGATCAACCCCGATCTCTCCGAAGCCGCCGACGCGCTCGGGCGGGCCGCGGATGCGGAGAAGAAGCGGGAATGGGTGGACGAGGGATTGGACCTGCTGCAGGCGATGGAGAAGCAGTGGGGGATCACGCTGGGGGAAGGCAAGGATCTGCCGGTGGTCCGGGAGAGGCGCCCCGGCTCGCTCGCCGAGCGGGCCGGTCTGGCTGTGGGGGACGGTTTGGTGGCCGCCTGGAGCCGCTCCCTCGCGTTCCTTCCCACGGGCGCGGCGGCCAAAGAGCTGATCGGCCCCCCCGGAAGCGTCATCAAACTGACGCTGCGGCGGGAGGTGAAGCGGCCCGCCGGCTCCCCCGAAATCAAACTCAGCATGGAGCGGTTGGGGCTGACGGCGGCCGCCGC
>Ga0080064_1003724_pt1 | contig 21227 bp, 20 predicted proteins | sample Subgrocontami54m_FD_69260 | JGI IMG/M metagenome (GOLD analysis project Ga0080064, IMG submission 69260) | Subsurface groundwater microbial communities from S. Glens Falls, New York, USA - GMW46 contaminated, 5.4 m (SPADES assembly) (version 2) ...
CCAGGATCGCCGCCGCTTCCTTGCAGCTGAACCCGTGGATGGTCGTGAGGATGAGAGGCGCCCGAAATATCGGGTTGATCCGGGCGAAGACATCCTGGACGTCCTCGTCGCGAAAGAGGCGAAGGAAGTCCAAGTGCAGTTCGTCGGAGTAGGGGAATGGGTCTTCGATGGCGAGGGTCGTGAACAGTGAGAAGTCGTCTTCTCCATCGCCGTCATCGAGCGAGACCGTGGCCAGCGTGCGCCCCCGGGCTCTGCAGACGTCGCGCCAGGCATTCGTGGCGATCGTGAAGAGCCAGCTCTTCACCTTGGTCTCGTCTCGAAGCGCCGGGTATGCGCGCATGGCCCGCAACAGGGTGTCCTGGACGAGGTCCTCGGCCTCAGTGCGATCCTTCGCAAGCCGGACGCAGTAGCCGTACAGGCCGTCGAGCTGCTCTCGGGCCACATCGGCGAAGGCGCGATCCGGCGCGCCGGGCCCGCCTTCTGCGGTGGCCTGGGTCTGCGCGTCGATCACGTCAGCGATCATCGCTCCCTTGCTGGCTGCGTGTGATGAGACAGGGTCCCTCCGGCTTGGACGTAGGGGCCGCGCCGATTATTCCCCTTTCGGCCCACGGCCTGGCGTAGGAATAACCTCCGTCGGTTCGGCGTCACAGCCCTCGTAGTGGTCATCCGCCCGAGGTGACCGTGCGACAGGAGGCAGACCGATGGCCACGATCACCGCCCGAAACGGGGTCAACGTCGAGCAGCTCATCGCCACGATCGGGGCAATCCAGCAAGACCCGAACGTCGCCGCATTCACGTTCAAGGCATCGAGCACGTGGCGCTCCGGCGCAAGCAACGACGGGGAGATCAAGGACTTCGTCCATGCCGGCCAGCCGGCCGTGCGGCCGGAAGCGTTCCGCCTCAAGGGCGATGAGCCGGGAGTCCTCCTCGGCTCGAACTTAGGCCCCAACGCGGTCGAGCTGTTGCTCCAGGCGCTCGGCTTCTGCTACGCGGTCGGCTATGTCTACAACGCAGCAGCTCGCGGTATCGACATCAGCGAGCTGCGCTACGAGATCGAAGGCGATCTCGACCTGCGAACCTTCGTGGGGCTGGAAGGCCCGCGCGCCGGGTTCACCGCGATTCGGGCCACGAGCTGGGTGAAGAGCCCGAATGCGACCGCGGAGCAGCTCGAGGAGCTCTGCCAGTACGTCCAGGACACCTCACCGGTCCGCGACTGCCTGGCGAACCCGATCCCAGTCACGACCGATCTCATCGTCGTCGACTGAGGCGCATGGCGCTCGCGTCCCGCCCGGCATATTGGGACGCGAGCGCTGGACCGCGATGGGTTGCGAACGCGCGACGCTCCGCCGGTCAGTAGGGCTGAGCGCGACAGAGCGGGCTGATTAGACCATGCGTCATGTCGCGTCCGACAGGAGTCAGACGTGCGGGTATCCACTCGGAATCTAAGGTGATTCCGATCGAGGGGGCTGCAGACTGTCTGACATCGAGCGAGAGGGCCTGATCCAGATGCCTTCGCGGTTCACTGCTACCGGCGACAGCCAAGCCACGACCGGACCGTCGTCATCAACTGGACTCGCTCAGCAACTCCCGGATCACCTGCTCCGAGCCGTCGTAGTCGCCCTCGCCGACGTGGGTGTGCCGGATCCGGCCGGACCGGTCGACGAAGAAGAAGGCGGGCCAATAGCTGTTTCGATAGGCGTTCCAGGTCGCGTAGGCCGGATCGAACGCCACGGGGTACCGGATGTCTGCCTTCGACACGGCATCCCGGACATTGCCGAGATCGCGCTCGAACGAGAGCTCAGGCGTATGGACGCCGACGACCACGAAGCCTGCCGAGGCGTACCGGTCGTACCACGCCTTGACGTACGGCTGGACGTGTTGGCAGTTGATGCAGCCGAACGTCCAGAACTCGACGAGGACGACCTTGCCGCGGAGCGACGCGATCGTCAGGGGGTCCGAGTTGATCCAGGCATCGATCCCTGCCAGCTCGGGGGCAGGTCCGAGATCCTCGAGGGCGACGCTCACGGGCAGTGACGTCGCGATCTCGGTCGGGAGGCCCGCGGTGCTCGACGGATCGGCAAGTGCCTCCGCACCGCTGGCCGCTAGCGGGGTGGTTCGAACCGTTCGAAGCATGTCGAGCTCCTGCTGGATATCCGGTTGCTGCTCCACCGCGAGGAGGGCGCCACCCCATCCGGCCGGCAGGACCCCGGCGATCCGGTCTTCGACCGTGAAGTCGAGGCCAGTCGCGACGAGCGTGGCCGTCACGAGCATAGCCACGCCTAATCCGCTCCGGAGGCGTCCGCCGCGCACGGCGCCTCCGAGGGCGCGACTCGCGCGACGGCCCCATCCGGCGACGATCGCGATCGGGACGATGGCGCCGGCGACGTAGGCGAGAGCGATGGCCACCGTCTCGAGACTGGGGCCGTGGCTGACGGCGGCTGCGATGACAGCGGCCATGATCGGCCCGACGCAAGGCGCCCAGACGAGGCCGATCGCACCGCCGAGGACGAGACCGCCGATCAGTCCGTCGCCCGGTCGGCCATCGGCCAGGCTTGTTCCGAACGCGGCGACTGGTGCAAGGCGTCGCCCGGCCAGTGCTTCGATCCGACGCGACACAAGCGTCAGACCGACGATACCAAGGACGACCGCGCTCGCGAAACGCAGTTGATCCGTAGTCACGCCCGCGGCCGCCAGGGCTGACGCGAGAACGACCGCGGCAAGCACGAACGTCAGACCGAACCCTGCCACGATGCCGACGGTTCGCCTGCGACCCCCGGTGGCCGCTGCGCCGAACACGAGTGGGACGACCGGCAGCGTGCACGGCGCCAGGATCGTCAGCACCCCGGCCAAGAAGGCGAAGCCAAGGACGATCAGCACGTCATCGCTCGCCTCGACGAGTCTCTACGCGGGACCTGAAACAGGTCCTACTGGAGGGGTGCCGCGGCGATGGGGTGGGTCATCTCCGTGTCCCACAGGACGACCGTGTGGTAGGTCATCGCGTCAGCCGACGCCGGCACGACGAAGTCCTGCATCCCGCTGGTGCCCTTGAGCGGACCCAGGTCGACGATCGCGGTCTTGTCGATGTCGCCGTCGCCCGTGACGTCCTTGTTCGTCACGAGGATCACGTTCGTGTGGGCGTTGCTGGCGATCGAGAAGTCCTCGAACGTGATCGCGAACGTGCCGTCAGGCTTGTGGAACAGGGCGACCGTGCCCTTGGCGGTGCCATCGACGGCGTGGAAGGTACCCGTGCTCACCGGCCCGGCGACACTCGGGGCCGCGCTGTGCTCCGTCATTGCCGACGCCGACGGCATGGCGCTATGCTCCACCATCGCCGACGCTGCGGCGGAGGCTGGCACGCTCGCCCCGGTGCTCGAGCAGGCTGCGAGGAGGACGATCGCCGACAGACCGATCGAGGATGTCCAGAGGGTGGCGATGCGAGGACGGCGCATGACGACTCCTTGACGCATGGATGCTGAAGTCGCTCACCATGACCGTCGCCCGTGACAACCCGATGACGCGGAATCGCTCGCGCGATCCGAGACTTCTCGATCGGGCCGCGGCGTAGCGTCCGGGACGATCGACGGCCTCCGCAAAGCGGGCGCTCGCGGGATCACGCGACCAACTGGCAGGACACCCTGAGAAGGCTCAGGCCCTGGCCGCCCCAGAGGCCTTGGTAGGAGTAACCCGTGGACACCGACGCGCTCAGAGCACAATTCGCCGAGCTCCTGGACGGGGTCGGCGCCCACATGCCGTTCGAGCAGGCCGTGGCGGACTTCCCGGACGACGCGATCAACCGGCGAGCACCGAACATCGACTACACGCCGTGGCACCTCATCGAGCACCTACGCCTGACCCAGGCCGATATCCTCGACTACGTCACGGATCCCGCGTACGTCGAGCCGGATTGGCCGGCCGCCTATTGGCCGGACTCAAACGCGACCGCGACCCGGCCAGTGTTCGACGCGTCGATCCGCGTGTTCATGGCCGACAAGGCGGCCCTCCGCGCCATGGTCATGGACCCTGCTCGCGAGCTGTTCGCGGTCATCCCCGGGACGCCTGGCCACACCCTCCTGCGCGAGGTCCGGGTCGACGCCGACCACAACGCCTACCACGTCGGCGAGTTCGCGATCCTGCGGCAGATCATGGGGACGTGGCCGGCGGGACACGAATAGGCCACCTGGTTGCCAGGCGTCGAATAGCACATAGCTGTGGGTCGCCATGCGCCGAGAGCATGTCCATCCGGCCGAACGCCATTCGTAGCGAGGTGAGAGGCTGGACCGACTGGCCACCACAAGGAGCAACACATGCCGCGATACCTGCTCTCGACGCACAGCGTCGCCGGCGCGACCCGGGAGCCCATGACCGACGAGCAGATGCAGAAGGCATGGGAGCCGATCCAAGCGCTCGAGTCCGAGATGAAGTCGGCTGGCGCGTGGGTCTTCTCCGGTCGCCTGCACGACGCCGATACCGCAACCGTCGTACGCGTCTCCGGCAGCGAGATCCTCACGACGGATGGCCCCTTCGTCGAGGCCAAGGAGCATCTGGCCGGCTTCTACATCATCGAGGCGGCCGACCTCGATGCCGCGCTCGGCTGGGCGTCAAAGGTCACCAGGACGATCTCGGCGCCGATCGAGGTTTGGCCGTTCGTCGCTACCGAGGGTGGTTGACCGCTTGCCGATCGTCGACGACGCCTTGATCGGCCGGATCTTCCGCGAAGAGTCTGGTCGGTCCGTGGCCACGCTGATCCGCACCTTCGGCGATATCGACCTCGCCGAGGACGCGGTCCAGGAAGCCTTTGGCGTCGCGCTCCGGAAGTGGTCCCTCGAGGGCTTGCCGCCGAACCCGGGCGGCTGGGTCACCACGACCGCGCGCAACCGGGCCATCGATCACCTCCGGCGTGAGTCGCGGGGGCGCGAACTGCTCGCGCAGGTGGCCGAGATCGCTGACGAACCGACCGGAGAGGAGTCCGGGCCCGTGGAGGACGATCGACTCCGGCTCATCTTCACCTGCTGCCACCCCGCCCTGTCCATCGAGGCGCAGGTTGCACTGACGCTACGGCTGCTGGGTGGCCTCACGACCGCTGAGGTGGCCCGTGCCTTTCTGGTCCCCGAGCCGACCATGGCGAAGCGCCTCGTCCGGGCCAAGCACAAGATCAAGGCGGCCCACATCCCGTACCGAGTCCCGTCCGAAGCCGAGCTGCCGGAGCGGTTGCGCCCAGTCCTTGCCGTCCTGTACCTGACCTACAACGCAGGCACCAACGGACCATCCGGTGACGAACTGCGCTACGAGGCTATCCGCCTCACTCGGTCGATGGCCAGCCTGATGCCCGATGAAGACGAAGTCGCAGGACTGCTCGCGCTCCTGCTCTTGACGGAGTCGCGCTGGCCGACCCGGTTCGCGGCGAACGGCTCGCTGATCTTGCTTCGCGATCAGGATCGCGGCTTGTGGGACCGAAGTCTGATCGACGAGGGCCATGCGATCGTCCGTACCTGCCTGCGTCGCAACCAACCAGGCCCATACCAGATCCAGGCGGCGATCAACGCGGTCCATTGCGACGCTCCCTCGTTCGAGTCGACCGACTGGTACCAGATCCTCGCCCTGTACGACCAGCTCCTGGTGATGACGCCGACCCGCGTCGTTGCGATGAACCGAGCCATCGCCTTGGCCGAGGTCCAGGGTCCGGAGGCAGGCCTGACGATCCTCGACGGCCTCGACCTCGACGAGTACCACTTGTTCCACGCGGCCCGCGCCGATCTGCTGCGACGGCTCGGGCGTCCAGATGCCGCGACCGTCGCGTTCACCCGGGCGGCCGACCTGGCCACGAGCGATGCCGAGCGCGCCTTCCTGGTTGCCCGGACGGGGATGGCCCGGTCAGACATCCAGTGAGTCGCAGTGCCCGGATTGCTTCCCGCCCGATGGTGCGCCGATGCAGGCGATGCCCGTCCGTCACGCGTTGGTCCGTACCGTCAACCGGCAGACCCCAGTCAAGGCCCGGTCTCCTCGCCCTCTCGGGGCTCCCAGAGCGCGTTCGCGATGAACCACCGGTCGTTGAGCTTCGCGATATGGAGGTAGTCCATGTATGGGGTCGAGAGGACCCTCACCGTCGCGATGTGCCGGAAGACATCATCGATCGTGATCTCGAACTGCCGCTCCTCGGCAACGGTGGTGCGGCCCTCCCCGGCGCTGGTCCAGCGCACCATCATCTCCGCGTCGGCCGGACGGGTCAGCTCCCAGTCGCCGGTCGCCGGGTCACGGTAGATCGACCGCTTCACGAGCTCCGGGTGAAGCGAACGGCGCATGCGTGCTTCGTCGCCATCGAACCAACCCTCGGTGTAATCGCGGGCGACCGCCGTGATCGCCTCGAGGTCCTCCGGCGACGGCGCTTCGATACTGCCCTGGATCGCGTCACGCTTCATCGTGGGTTCACTCCTTCGGGTCCATCCGGATAACCCCGCTCGCCATACGGGAACCCGCTGAGCTCGGAAATGGGTTCGCCGGGGATCCACCGGTAGTAGGCCCGCACCCCGGCGATGCGGCCGACGCGGAACGAGTACCACTCCGCGCCGCGCAGCCGTTGTCCGGGCCGGCCGTCAAGGAAGCTGACGAACATGGACCATTCGATGACCGCCTCGTCGCCGTCGACCATGGCCCGATCGACTGTCCAGGCAGTGCGCCGATCACCGGAGTTGTCGTTGACCCAGTAGGCGGCGAGCTCCTCGGCCCCGCGAACCGGATCGGCGCCGGTGAAGTAGTGCACGACGTCCGGGGCGAGCATCGACGTCATCAGCGCTGCGTCTCCGGTGCTGCAGCCCCGGTAGTAGGTGCGAATCGTATCGAGGTGCGTCGAGGCGCTCATGCCTCGGCAACGATCGCGATCGAGATCCGCAGCCCTTCCACCTCGAGCGGATGCTTCGCGCCCTGGCGGGCCGGCGGGTCGGTCGGGAACCAGCGGACCCACTCCTCGTTCATCCCGGCGAAGTCCTCCGAGTAGCGGAGGATGAAGCTCGCGTTGACGACCTTGGCCATCGAGCTTCCAGCGGCGCGGAGAATCGCGTCGCAGTTCTTGAGCGCCTGGCGCGTCTGCTCCTGGATCGTCTCGCCGACGACGGCCCCGGTCGCAGGGTCGAACGGACCCTGGCCGGCGACGAAGACGAGGCCCGCGGCCGTAACCGCCTGGCTGTACGGGAAGCTCCCGTATGCGGCCGAACCCGGAGCATCGGGCGTGTTGACGATCTCCCTCGACATGGCTCACCTCCCATCGGAGGTGAGCCGGCCCGTGGGACAACCGGCTGCAGGACCTTCCGATCGGCCGATGATGGGGCGCGACGGAACGCTCCGCAAGTGGGTCATCGCCGCCGCCCGCCCGCTGCCCTTGAAAGCCCGCTCACGCCGACCGACGGCCAGCTGGTTTGGCGAGGCAGAGCTTCACTGTGACCTTCACCCGTAAACTGTCGGTGCCAGTCCTCTCGGTCCGACCATTTGTTCTTCGCGCTCAAGACTGGCAGGTGCGGCTCGGGCCGAAGGGAGATCTCAGTTCTGACAAGTCGGCGAAGGGCTAGCCGGCGGTACGGATGAGTTTCTTGTTCACGAACTCATCGGCCGCCAGCAGACCCAACTCACGGGCCGTCCCGCTGCGCTTGATGCCGCCGAACGGCAGTTCGGGACTGTCGGCCCCCACCAGATTGATGTAGACCATGCCCGCCTCGATCCGATCGGCGACCCGGGCCGCCTGCTCCGGATCGTTGCTGAACACGTACGAACCCAGGCCAAAGCTCGTGTCATTGGCCAGCCTGACCGCTGCGTCCTCGTCGGCCACCCGGTAGACGACTCCGACTGGTCCGAAGAACTCCTCCCGATAGGCCTCCATTTCGGGCGTCACGCCGGTCAGCACGGTCGGCGGATAGTACGCACCGTCCCGGGAGCCGCCGGTGACCACGGTCGCGCCCTGCGCCACCGCCCGGTCGACCTGGTCCTGCAACCGGGTGGCCGCGGCCACCGACGACAGAGGCCCGAGCACCGTCTCCTCGACCAGCGGGTCACCCACCGGCGCCGCGGCCATCGCTGCGGTGAACTTGGTCAGGAACGCCTCGTACAACCCGTCCACCACGATGAATCGCTTGGCGCCATTGCAGGACTGGCCGGTGTTGTCCAGCCGCGCCGCGGTCGCCGCCGCCACCACCGCATCAAGATCATCGGTGGCCAGCAGCAGGAACGGATCCGAGCCGCCGAGCTCCAGGGCCACCTTCTTCAGGTGCCGCCCGGCCATCTCGGCGACCGCCGCCCCGGCCCGCTCCGAGCCGGTCACCGATACGCCTTGGATCCGCGGATCGGCGATGATCGTCGCGGCCTGCTCCTTGTTGACATAGACGTTGAGGTAGGCGCCCTCCGGCAGCCCGGCGTCGCGATAGATCGCCTCGATAGCCGCGGCCGATTCCGGGCACTGCGACGCGTGCTTCAAGACGATCACATTGCCGAGTACCAGGTTCGGCGCCGCGAACCTGGCCACCTGATAGTAGGGAAAGTTCCAGGGCATGATCCCGAGAAGCACACCCACAGGGCTGCGCCGGATCATGGCGGCGCCCTGGCCAAGGATGGTGAGCGGCTGATCGGCGGTGATCGCTTCCGCCTGATCGGCGTAGTACTCGGTGATGTCGGCGGCGAAGTCGACCTCGGCGAGCGCCCCAGCCTTCACCTTGCCCATCTCCCGGACGATGATGGCGGCCAATGCCTCGCGACGTTCCCGATGAAGCTCGGCCGCCCGGCGGACCATCCCGGCCCGCTCGGCGACCGGGAACTTCCGCCAGGTCTCGAACCCCGCCTTGGCCGTACGGAGTGTCTGCTCGACTTGGGCATCGGTGAAGCTGTCGTAGCGGGCCACGGTCTCCCCGGTGGCCGGGTTCACGACGGCGTACTCGTTCATGATGTTCCCCTTCCTTCCAGCGGCAGCGCGCGACGCTAGCTATCGAACGGCGCCCGCGCGATCTCCTCGAGCATGCCCGTGGCGACCATCTCCGCAGCCGGGCAGGTCGGCTTGCGCGACGCCTGGTCGACAAGGAGCGCGGTGAACTCCCGCTTGAAGTCGACCCGGGGATACGCGGCAAGCACTCCGGGGATGATCGCCGGGCGAACGTCGGCGAAGCGGTGGCCGGTCACGTCGGTGCCGGCCGAGTCCCAGAGCAGCACGACCTCGGACGCGGGATCGGGCGGCAGGGTATCGGAATTGTGCAGCGCGATCACGTCGTAGATCGCTCGGGCGCGCGCCTCCGGTTCCCCGGCCTCGCCCACGAGCCGCTCCGCCGCGATCGCGCCGTCGACCTCGAAGCAGCCGCCGAGGTCGTACGCCGGAACCAGGCCAATGTCGTGGAGGATCGCGGACACGTAGAGGATCTCGGGATCGAACTGGAGCCGGTCGTGCCGTGCCAGCTCGACGGCCCAGGCATAGCACCGGACCGAGTGGTTCACAAGGAAGGGTGCCGCAACGTCCGCGATGAGCTCGCGGGCTCGCCGCGCCAGCGCGGAATCCGGCACGCGCATCCCGAGCCCGGTGAGTGCCTCGTCCATCATCTCGTCCGTCGATTGTAGACGGACGAGATTGACGTCCACGGCACTCGCCGGGCATGACGTTGCCTTGCCGCTCGCGTGGCCGAGCCTGATGGTCCGTCGCGCCATCCGATCCGTCGATGACGAAGAGCGTCATTCGGAGAGGCGAGTCATTGCCCGTGCTCGGCCACCTCGACCCGGTTCCGGCCGGCGTCCTTGGCCCGATACATTGCGGCGTCGGCGGCCCCGAGCAGCTCATCCGCGGTGTCGCCCTCGCTCCACGCGCTTACGCCGAAGCTGATGGTGATGGACAGGTCCCCCGCCTGCGTGTGGATGGGGTGATCGGCGACCGCTGCCCGTGCGCGCTCGTAGAGCAGGCCGAGGTCGGCGTTGCCCGTGTGCTCAGCGAGCACGACGAACTCATCTCCACCGTGGCGGCCGATGACATCCTCGGCACGCAGGCTGCTCGCCAGCTGCTGGACCAGCCCGCATAACACTTCGTCTCCGACCTGGTGGCCGTGCACGTCGTTGACCTTCTTGAACTCATCGATGTCGCAGATCCCCAGGGCCAGCCCCATGCGATGGCGATGCTCTTCGGAGAGGGCGCGAGACAGGACATCGGCAAACGCTCGACGATTGAGAACGCCGGTCAAGGGGTCGTGCATGGCCTCGTTGGCGAGCGCGTCGTGCGCCTCGCGCAGTCTCGCCTGCAGCTCAGTGACGCGGCACCCAACGCCGACCCGCGCACGGAGTTCGCCTGGGTCGAACGGTTTGGCCAGGTAATCGTCGGCTCCGGCCTCCAATCCCGCCACGATGTCAGCCTTCTCGCTCATGGATGTCAGGAGGATGAGATACGGGGGTTCGTCGGACTCGAGGCTTCGAACGCGGCGGATGACCTCCACCCCGGCGAGGCCGGGCATCATCCAGTCAAGGATGGCCAGGGGTGGGGCATCGGGCCGCTGCAACGCTTCCCAGGCCTCGGTGCCATTCACCGTCGCCACCACTTCGTGACCGAACTTCTGCAAGACGCCCTTGAGGACGAGGCGCGAGGTCGCGTCGTCGTCGGCGATCAGGATCCTCATCCGGGTTCCTTCGACTCGGGTCGTGTCTGGCCGGCAGACTCGCGCATCGCCGCGTGCATTCGGCCGAACTCATACTCAAGGTCGGGGAGATGGTCCCTGACAGCCTCAAGGTCGCCCGAGGTGGCCACCTTTTCCATCTGCTGGGCCACGGCGGACAGCGCGTCACCGCCGACAGTGGCCGACGCGCCCCTGATGGTGTGGGCCTGGCGGATCGCACCCGAGGCATCGCCAGCCGCCAGGCAGACCTTCAGCGCCTCGATCTGCCTCGGGGCGTCCTCCAGGAAGCCATCCACGACGACACGCACCAGAACCTCATCGTCCATCAGGCGAATCATGAGTCCGGCCCGGTCGAACACGAGCGCGTCAGTCGACGTCCAGCTGCGGCCCGCCCCGGCCTCCATTGGTCCGTGCGCCGCAGGCACCGCGTAGTCCCGTGGGAGCCATCGGTCAAGGACTTCGGCCAGGGCCTGCGGGGAGATCGGCTTCGTGATGTAGTCATCCATCCCGGCTTCCAGGCACCGCTCCCGGTCGCCTTGCATGGCGTGGGCGGTCATCGCGACGATGGGGATCTTATGGTTGAGGACGGCAGACCCAGGATCGCGGATCCGTCGGGTCGCTTCGAAGCCATCCATCTCGGGCATCTGGACGTCCATGAGCACGAGGTCATATGGGAGCGTCTCGAGCGACGCAATGGCCTCAACGCCGTCGACCACGGCGTCCGCATGGAGCCCCAGCTTCTTCAGGATCCCGACGGCTACCTGCTGGTTCGTGATGTTGTCCTCGGCCAGGAGGATGCGCACCGCGCCTCGACGCATCTCGCGGACCACGTGGCGCGTGACGATCCGCTGCTTGGCGGGGCTGATCGCGGACTGGGCCAACACGGCGGACAGGCTGTCGAACAGGTCCGATTGCCGCGCCGGCTTGACCAGGTAGGCTGAGAACCCGATCTCCTCCATCTGCCGCGCGTCACCTCGCTGCCCGACGGAGGTCATGAGCACGAGGCGAGTCTGCTTCAAGGTCGCGTCGGCCTTGATCGCGCGGGCCACATCCGCCCCGTCCATGTCGGGCATCTGCATGTCGAGGATGGCCGCTGCGAAGGGGTCGCCCGCATCCCTGGCGCTCCGCAGCGCGACCAGCGCGGAAGGGCCGTCGGCCGCGTCCTGGGGCCGCCCGCCCCAGGCCCTGAGCTGGGCTGATACGACCTCACGGTTGGTGGCGTTGTCGTCCACCACCAGGATGTGCGCACCCAGGATCTCGTCATAGGACACGACGATGCGCTCGGATTCGGCCTGCTTGGCGAGTCGCACCGTGAACGAGAACTCCGAGCCACGGCCTTCTTCGCTCACGAGAACGATCTCGCCGCCCATGAGCTCGACCAGCCGCTTCGAGATCGCGAGCCCCAGACCCGTGCCGCCATATCGGCGCGTGGTCGAAGCGTCCGCCTGGGTGAACTTCTGGAACAGGAGCCCGTGCTTTTCCGGCGCGATGCCGATGCCCGTGTCCTTGACCGAGAAACGCACGACGGCGCTGGTGTCGGTCTCCTCGACCAGTCCGGCTCGCACGGCGATCTCGCCCCGTTCCGTGAACTTCACGGCGTTGCCAGCCAGATTCAGGAGCACCTGGCGCAGGCGACCCGGGTCGCCTGCGAGATAGGCCGGCACGTCGGGCGCGACGGCGCAGATGAATTCCAACCCCTTGGCCTGGGCGCGTACCGCTGGCAGGGTTGCGAAGTCGTCAAGCAGAACCCGAAGATCGAAGTCCACCGTCTCCAGCTCGACGCTCCCCGCTTCGATCTTCGAGAAGTCGAGGATGTCGTTCAGGATCTCCAGCAGCGATTCGCCGCTTGCCCGAACGGCCTCAGCGTAGTGACGCTGGTCGTCTTCGAGCTCAGTGTCGAGCAGCAGGCCGATCATGCCGATGACGCCGTTCATCGGCGTACGGATCTCGTGACTCATGTTGGCCAGGAACTCGCTCTTGGCCGAGTTGGCCAGCTCGGCCTGAAGGGTCTTCTCGGTGGCTTCTGCGATGGCCGCCTCGAGACGCTGGTACGTAACGGCCAATTCCGCATCGGCCAGCTTGCGGGCCGTGATGTCCCTGGAGATGCCGAACGTACCCAGGACGTGGCCGTCCGGATCGATCCGGGGCAGCTTGGTCGTCGACGCCCAGGTCACATGGCCGTCGGGCCAGGTTTCCTTCTCCTCGAGGCCGATGACGGGCTGGCGGGATCTCACGATCTCTCGCTCATCGGCAAGGGCTCGCCGTGCATGCTCTTCAGAGAAATAGTCGACGTCCGCCGTGCCGATGGCCAGGGCCGGGTCGTCCAGGCCGAACGACCGGGCCAACGCTCGGCTGATCATCGAGAACCGGCTGTCGACATCCTTGAAGTAGATGTGATCGGGAATGGTGTCCATGAGCGCGATCAGCCTGGCTCGCTGTTCGACCAGGACCCGCTCGGCCTCTTTGCGCTCGGTGATGTCGAACAGCACACCGTCGATCCAGGTCACCGTGTCGTTCCCGTCGCGCTCGGGCCGTCCGCGGTCCTGGATCCAGCGGGTGGTCCCGTCCGCGTCACGGACTCGGTATTCCAGCTCGAACGGCTGCCCCGTGGACACCGCGTCCCGGATCGCTGAGGCGAATGTCGGCTGGTCGTCGGGAACCGGCATGAGGGCGTCGGCAACCTCATCCGGTGGGACCAACTCTCTCGTCCGAAGCCCGGCGATCGAGTCGATGCGGTCGCTGACGTACGCGAAGAGCCAGGGCGGTTCGGACCCGCGGCGGTACACGACCCCTGGGATGCTCTCGACGAGCGTTCGAAATGGTGTCCCGCGCTCAGGCCGCGTCATAGTGTGGGCCCAGACTGGAACCTCGGTGCCCTCACATCCTCCACATCATCCTTCAGGAGTGCCTTCGTGGATCCCATCGGTGCATTCTGCGCCCGACACGACTCAGACACGAAACGCGGCCCCTCCAGAGAGCTGAAGGGGCCGCGTGTCTCGAGCGAGGACGATCAGACGAGGATCGGCTCCGCCACGTAGTCGAAGATCTGCTTGATCGGCGGCAGCGGTTGGCTGAAGTCGATGTCGGGCGGGAACAGCGCCTTGAGCTGGTCCTTAAACCAGACGTCGTACGGTCGGGTCGAGGCGGCGAAGCGGCGGTTACCCTCCACCGAGTCGTTCCCCTCGAGGTACCCGCACACGAAGTCGCCCATTGGGGTGGCGTTGAAAGTCACGACCTCCACGTTCTGGCCAAGCAGTCGACGAGACTCGGCAAACTCGGCGCGGCGCTCCACGAATGCTGCTTGGCAGAAGGCTCTGCCCGCCTCGAGCTTCCCGGGCAGGGCTGGCGCGATGAAGCCCAGGCCGCGTCGGCGGGTCGTTACGTCGGGATCGGCCCACTCGCCGATTGTCTCCGGCGGGGGCCCAGCCGGCGGCTGCCGGAAATCGACGCCATGGACGTCGGCGATCATGTCGATGAACGTGTGGTCGACCTCAAGGTCTGAGGCGAGGATGGCTTGGACCACTTCGCCAAAGGGACGGTCCGACTCGGTGTAGCCAATGACCATGTTGCCCATCGGCGTGGCCTGCAAATAGACCCGTTCGACCGTGATCCCGAGCCGCTGTCGGGACTCACGATGTTGCGCCGGGTGGGCCTCGAAGTAGGCCGCGATGCTTCGGATGTCCGTTTCGGACTTCCCCGGAGCGACCGGATATGGAGCTGCGATTCTGAACATGAACCACCTCAGTAGGGTTGCCGTGGGCGAACGCCGACGGAGCCTCCGTGGCGAGTCCGCACTCCGTTGGGTGTACGCCCCTGCGTCCGCTGCGTCAAGCCGGTTATCCACCACCCCTCGGGCGTTGGCAGCTTCGCTCAGGTCTGTGCATCATCCACGACCCACCGATGCCGCACCGACGTACCTCAGTGTCCCTGTGTCGGGTTGGCGGGGCCGGGCGAATGGAACCGGACGCGGTCCTTCACGACATCGGATAACGGCTCGGCTGTCGACGCCAACGGGATGGCGACGTCCGACGAATCCGGTCGATCCGCAGGGACCGTGAACCAGAACCGGGCGCCTAAGTCTTCTCGATTCCCGGCGCCGAACACACCACCGTGTGCGCGAACCGCCCCGGCGACGGTCGCCAGTCCTAGGCCCGACCCAGCGCCGCTCGCGCGGGAGCCGCGATGGAACGGTGCGAACAGTTCGTCAGGTGGGTCGTCGCCGATGCCCGGTCCTCGATCGAGCACCTCGACGATCAGCGTGTGACCTTCAGGCTCGCCCGCGATCCGAGCGTGGACCTCGACCTCGCCCCCGAGGTTGCTGTACGCCACGGCATTGCTCAGGAGGTTTCCGAGGGCGTGCTCGATGCGCGTCCGGTCGACCCAGACGACCGTATCGGGCACGTCGACTTCGATGGCCACTCCGCGCCGGCGAGCGAGCGGATCCACACTTCGAACAACTGACACGGCAAGCTGGCGGAGCCGGACCGGGGTGCGCGAGATCGAACCGGCATCTTCACGGGTCGTCGCCAGGTCGAGCAAACTGGTCGCGAGGCTTCCAAGGCGGATGGCGTCGCCCTGTGCCTCGTGCAGAGCGTCTCGGTAGTCGGTGAGGCTCGCGTCGTCCCGCTCCACGATATCGAGCTCGGCACGGAGCGCGGCCAGCGGCGTCCGCAATTCGTGGGACGCCATCGCGACGAACAAGCGTTGTCGTTCGACCGACTCGGCGATCCGGTCGAGCATCCCGTTCAAGGTGGTTGTGAGCCGGCCCATCTCGTCCATTCGGGACGGTTGGGCGAGCCGCCGCTCGAGGTCGCCCGGACCCAGTGCCGCGGCGTCCTCGATGAGCCGATCCACTGGGCGAAGGGCGCGTCCGGCCAACAGCCACCCGCCGAACAGGGACGCCGCCCCGACCGAGAATCCGACCCCAAGCAGCAACCGCGCCAACGCGACTTGCGTGTCGGCGATCGGTTGAACGTCGGCCCCAGTCACCACAATTGTGCGGTCGGGCGCCTTCTCGGTCCATAGGAGGTAGTGCCGGGTCCCAACGACGACGACGCCACTCCCGGGCCGAATCCCCCGCGGTGCGTCGGTCGTGGCATCCACGAGCGTTCCATCGGCAGAGAACAGCGCAGCGAACACCCCAGGCGCCGTTTGATCCGACTCCTGGAGACCCGCTTGACCGGCGTTCTCGAGCGAGGTCAGGATCCCGGCCGAGCGAGTCTGGAGCGTCGCCTTGAGCGAGCCCTCGAGGGCCGCGCCCAACTGCCACCACACGAACAGTCCGACGACCAGCAGCGTCAGGACAACGCCGACCCCGTAGCCGGCCGCCAGGCGCGACCGGATGCTCACGCGACAGGACCCGTGGTCGGCGTCGGACGAAGGGCGTAACCAACGCCGCGGACGGTCTCGATCCTTGGGCCTCCCGGGCCGGCCCCGAGCGCCTGCCGGAGCGCACGGACGTAGACATCGATGATCCGGGGGTCACCGTCGAACGCCCAGTCCCAGACCTGGTCGAGGATCTGTGCCCTGGTGAGAACCTGATCAGCCCGTCGCGCGAAGAACTCCAACAACGCGAACTGGCGCCCGGTGAGGTCGAGGTCCAGGGCGCCGACCGTCGCGCGGTGCGTCGCGGGATCGAGCTCCAGCGCGCCGACGACGACGCTCGTCGGTCGGTCGCTCGGCCCGCGCCGGTCGAGCGCCCGAAGCCTCGCTTCGAGCTCGGCGAAGGCGAACGGCTTGACGAGATAGTCGTCGGCCCCGACGTCGAGTCCACGGACCCGGTCGGTCACAGCGTCGCGCGCCGTCAGCAGGAGCACAGGACTCCAGTCGCCAGCCGCCCGCAACTCGCGACACAGCCCGAACCCGTCACCGTCGGGGAGCATCACGTCAAGGATCAGCACGTCGTGGGTGGTCTCGGACAGGAACCAGCGCGCCTCCTCGAGGGTGCCGGCCACATCGACGGTATGCCCCGAGCGGTGGAGGCCGCGCACGACCACCGACCGAAGGCGCTCGTCGTCTTCGAGCATCAGGAGCTTCATCGCCGCAGCCTGGCCCTGTGGCGTGAATCCCATGTGAATCGAGCGTGAACCGACGATTCACCGGACGTTTATAGGGTGCGGCGCAACGTGCGGCCAGCGATCGGGCAGATGCCCCGGTCACGAACAGGAGACTGAGCCATGAAGCTCGATCGTTTCCGCGCTCCGGCGCTCGCCGCCGCGGCCGTCCTCTTGATCTCGGGTGCCGGGATCGCGTTCGCCGGCAGCCCGTCCGCCGCCGCTCCGGCGCCAGCGGCCCCGGTCGTCGCTGCTGAGCCGGTCGGTCCGGACACCGACACGCTCCAGCAGGGTGACCAGACGACGCCAGATATCACCAGTGCCGGCTCAGCGAGCGCGGCGAAGACCGTGAGCGCCCCGACGGTCAAGGCCGCCGAGAAGGCCGCGTCGGAGACCGCTCCCGAGGGTACCGAGGGGTCCGAGGCGACAGGCGCCGAGTCCGACGGCCCGGGTGGCCACGAGGATCCGGCTGGACAGAATGTCGACCATCAGTTCGACGGGGAGGAGTAATCCCCGGATACCCATCACCACGGACCGGCGGCGTCGAGAGGCGTCGTCGGTTCGCACAAGTCACGGCGCCCCGCTGGGCACGCCAGGCGATCGAGCTGCGCAGCCAGCGTGCTGTGCCCGTAACCTCGATTTTCAGTGGCAATGAACCCGGGACTTAGGTGCCTAAGGGTTATCGGGTCTTCGCCGGGATGGCCGACCAGGACGAGTTCGGCTTCGCCGAACGCATGGTCCTTCGGATGGTCAAGGCGCCGTACGGCGACCATCGTGACTGGCCCGCGATCAGCGAATGGGCCAAATCGATCGCGCGTGAGCTCACCACTGTGGCGGCCGGCCCGCGCTGACGACGGTCTCGTTAGTGGAACTCGTCGCGAACGAGGGGCGGGCCCATTCGAGCCGCCACAAGGGCATGGATCTCGCCCGGCCGGGCGTGGCGCTTCAGTGTCGCCTTTGAGAACAGGAGCTCACCATCCAGCGACACCTCAAACCTCCCGCCGCTACTCGGCAGGAGCGTCGTCCGGGCGATCCGTGGCGCCCAGGCATTGAGGAGCTCAGCCGCCAGACCGGCGGCTCGATCGGTGTAGTTTCAGACGACGCAGTACTCGATCTCGAGTTCGCGCGCCTCCGAGCTCGGGTCGTTGATCATGTCCAGACGATACCAGCAACCTTGGACGATTCACGGCCTTGGCCCGGCCACGGCGATGCAGCGAGTTCCTGCACCACCGGCATGACAGAATGTGCTCTTCGCTGTGGGAGGACACCTTGACGGATGTCGCGCGTGGATCGGCCATCGAGGCGGTGAGCCGACTGCGCAGCTCAGTCGCCGGGATGGTCGTCGTGCCTGGAGACCCGGAGTACGACGAAGCTCGACACGTCTGGAACGGCATGATCGAGCGCCGACCGATGGCGATCGTCCGAGCCGCAGGTACGGACGACATCGTCCCAGTCCTGCGGATCGCGCGCGAACTGGGTCTACCACTGGCGATCCGCGGTGGCGGCCACAACGTCGCCGGCAACGGGACGGTCGATGACGGCCTCGTCCTCGACCTCGGCAACCTCAGACGGGTCGAGGTCGACACCGAGACTCGCCTGGTGACGGTCGAACCGGGAGTGACGCTGGCCGACCTGGACCGAGCAACCGAGCCGCATGGTCTTGCGGTGCCGATCGGGGTCGTGTCCGCGACCGGGATCGCCGGTCTGACCCTCGGCGGCGGCGTCGGTTGGTTGACCAGGACCTACGGCCTGACGGTCGACAACCTCCGAGCCGCCAGCGTGATCACCGCGAGGGGCGACCACCTGCCGGCGAGTGCCACGGACAACGCCGACCTGTTCTGGGGTCTTCGCGGCGGCGGCGGGAACTTCGGCGTGGCGAGCTCATTCACCTTCCAGGCCTACCTCCAGGGGCCAGAGGTCTTTGCCGGCACGTTCATCTACGAGCTGCCCAGGTGGACGGCCGCCTTGCGCGCCCTCGCCGCGTGGGCCAGGGATGTGCCGCCCGAGATCAATCCGCTCGTCACGTTCATGGTGCCTCCGCCAGCCTGGGAGCTCGGTGACCGGGTCTTGATGTTCCTGGGCTTCGCCTGGGCTGGAGCGGATCACCCGAGCGCCGAGCGGGTCGTGGCCGCCCTCCGGGCCGCGGCGAAGCCTGACGTCGAGGTGCTCGAACCCACCCGCTGGCTGGCCTGGCAGTCCGCTTTCGACGACCTGCTCCCGAAGGGCGTGCGGGCCTACTGGAAGAACGCCTCGTTCGATCGGCTCGATGAAGGATTGATCGAGACGATCGTCGATCGCGCCGGCGCCCAGACCTGGTATGGCACCGCGGCCGACCTCCATCTCATGGGTGGGACCTTTGGCTCCGTCGCCGAGGACGCGACCGCCTTCCCCAATCGGTCGGCTGAGTACTGGCTCAACATCTACGGGTTCTGGGGGGACGCCGCCGACGATCCAGCTCGAGTGGCCTGGGTGCGTGGTTTCGCCGCCGCGACGGCCCCGCACGCGATGATCGGGCAGTACGTGAACTTCCTCGGTGATGAAGGCCCGAAGGCCGACGCGCACCAGCAGGCCGTCGCCGCGTACGGACCGGCCAAACTGGAACGGCTGGTCGCGCTCAAGCGGAAGTACGATCCCGACAACCTGTTCCGGCTGAACCACAACATCCCGACCGGCTAGGCGATTGCTCGGCCAGCCGACGAAGTTTCGAGCGGCGCGAGAGGTCCAGGCTGGCCAGCGGCCCGAGCCCGAAGAGGAGGCCAACCCATCAGTGGACGTAGCCGGATCTTCCTTGCCGGCGTCTTCCTGGTCCTCTTCCAATACGACGGAGTGCTTCGCCCAGTCCTGGCGGGGTCGGTAGCGTTGCCGGCGATCCCGGGCGGCCTGAACTCGCTGACCGTCATGCTCCTGCTGTTCAGCCTTTGGCATGCCTCGTTCGCGCTGGGTGTGCGGCTCACCCTGGCGTTCTTCGCGATCACCGCGGTGACATCCTGGATCTTCGAGGAGGTCGGGGTCGCGACCGGACTCGTGTACGGCCCGTACCACTACACCGCGACCCTCGGGCCCTGGCTCGGTTCGGTACCCATCCTCATCCCGCTCGCCTGGTTCATGATGGTCTACCCGAGCTACGTTATCGCCAACCTCATCGTGGACGGCTGGCCCGTCGGGACTCCGGGAGGGCGCGGCCATCTGGTCGGTTTGGCGCTGCTCGGGGCCCTTGTCATGACCGCCTGGGATCTGGTGGTCGACCCCGTCCTCTCCGGTCCAACCTTTGGCGCCTGGGTCTGGGAGGGCGGTGGGCCGTACTTCGGCGTCCCGGTCCAGAACTACCTCGGTTGGATCGCGACCACCTTCTGCGTGTATGTCCTGTACCGGACCGTCGAGCGACGCTGGACACCACAGCCGGCGGGGCCACTCGAGACCGGTCCAAGCGGGATGCCCATCGTCGCCTACGGATCGATGATGCTCGCGAACCTTTGGTCGGGCGGCGCCCCGGCAGCCATAGCGGTGATCGCGCCGGTGGTCATGGGGATGCCGATCGTCGCCGCGCTGATCCGGCTGGTGAGCCCGGCCGGGCGATCGGCCACCTCGCGATGACGATGATCGACTCCCTCTCGGTCACCGGCTGAGCCGCCAGGCGGACAATGCGCGCGGCATGAGCGGTGTCGGTCTCTCGGATGCAGCCAGCGAAGTGGTTCCGTCCGCAACCGGTGGGCGGACCAGCGATCGATTCCGCCCCGATCTCGAAGGCTTGCGCGCGGTCGCGGTCGTGCTCGTCCTTCTGTATCACGCGGGTCTGGCGGGGTTCGCCGGCGGCTACGTCGGCGTCGACGTCTTCTTCGTCCTGTCCGGGTTTCTCATCACCGGCCTGATCGTCGGGGAGCTCGAGGCAACGGGCACGATCCGGCTGGCGGCCTTCTATGCCCGCCGAGCCCGCCGGCTGCTGCCCGCCGCGGCCGTTGCCCTGGCCGCGACCGTCGTGGTCTCGGCAATCCTCCTGCCACCGCTGCGGGTCGCCGATATCTCTGTCGATGGGGCAGCCGCCGCGCTCTACGCCTCGAACATCCGGTTCGCGATCATGGCGACCGATTACCTGCAGGCAGCCCAGGCGCCATCCCCGGTGCTCCATTACTGGTCGCTCGGCGTGGAGGAGCAGTTCTACCTGTTCTGGCCGGCGATCCTCCTGCTCGCCACCCGATCGGGTTGGGGGACCACGAGGCGGCTCGCCCTGCTGATCGCCAGCATCGGCGGCGCGTCGATCGCAGCGTCGATCGTGCTGACCCAGATTTCCGCGCCCGTGGCCTTCTACTCCCTGCCGACGCGGGCCTGGGAGCTCGGTCTTGGCGCGCTCATCGCGCTGGCCGGACTCCGCGCGATGCGGCTGCCAGGTTTCCTGGCGGCGGCTGCCAGTGCCGGCGGGCTGGCACTGATCTTCGCGGCGGGTGCGCTCCTCGACACGAGCACGCCGTATCCGGGCGCGGCAGCGCTCCTGCCGACGCTCGGAGCCGGCCTGGTCATCGCGGCGGGTCTGCGCGGCGGCGTGATGCGGCCGCTGCCG
>Ga0080064_1003725_pt1 | contig 21221 bp, 21 predicted proteins | sample Subgrocontami54m_FD_69260 | JGI IMG/M metagenome (GOLD analysis project Ga0080064, IMG submission 69260) | Subsurface groundwater microbial communities from S. Glens Falls, New York, USA - GMW46 contaminated, 5.4 m (SPADES assembly) (version 2) ...
AAGCAACGGACGTTGCCAAATACCTTGGCAGCTAAAACATTCAAGGTCATGCTGGCCGACCCCAAGTTCACCCGCGCGTTTCCACGGCGTTTTCTTCGAAGGGCTTATTTAGGCAACCGCCGTTCGCAGATCACCTTGGTTTCCTCCCCTTTTTCTTCTAGTAGTTTTGAGAAGGAAACCACATGAGTCAGGGCTCGGTCGCGGATTCTTGGAAAGCATTTTCTAGAGTCTTCTTGAAGATATTGCTTACCTCTGAAAGCGAGTTCTTTAGGCGATCAAAATCATCAAAGGCCGCCTTACCACGATGTGAGATATTGCAGCGAACTTGGTAATAATATTTCAAAGACCCCCTTGGATTATCTTTGTTAAGTTTTAAGGCTTTATCAGCGGATGGGTCGTTCATTGGAAAAAGTTTATCTGTGCGGCTCACTGAGGATTGTAATATCTGAACAAAAAATGGATCCTTGGTAATCTGAAGAATTTTTGCCATTACGTCATCACCGAGACTATACCTGAGTGTTGCATAGCGCTCAATCGAAGACCATAGAAGCATGTATGCCATCTGTAAATAGAGCAAATTTCTGAAGTCTGGATGGGTCCCCTTTGACGGGTTTCTATCTGAGTATTTCGAAAGAATCTCTTCGATAAGTTGGAATGACTCTTTAAAGAGCGGATCCTCCCTTCCGACAAAAGGTCGATCCGGCAATGAACATCCATTACGTAAGTTAACTCCCACTAACACGTTAGCTTTCTGCGAACCTGATGGCGTCTTGACGTCGATAGTCTCCCATTTGTACTGCTTATCCGGCTCTAACTCGACAATGCTAAAATAAGCCCTACCTGCCTTCTCAGGGAGGAAGTGCAGCAAATCCCCATCGACTGACCCATTCGCACTCGGCTTTAACAAAGTGAGGCCGTCACGTATGAGTAATTCACCTGCGCATTGGCACCCACGCTCAAGCTTTTTTAAATAGGGTTTCAACCTGAGGTAGGCGATTTCTCCGGGGCAAAAAACACCGTATGCGAAGATCGGCAGCAAAGTATTTTCTGGAAAATCCAACGGAAGTTCACCTTTTCACGTGCTGACAGGCCTAACGGACCTGGCATTCAGCCGTGCCAACCGATCGCGGCGAGTGAGGCCACATGCGGCACGCGAAACGTTCGAAGGGCGTTCGCCGAGACGCCGTTAGGCGTATTTATATATCGCGATCTGCTGTCTAAACCATTCATCATTCATTAGCATTTTACGTAAGCGCGTTTTAATTTGCTGGGGTGCCCTCACGACGTATTTTACCGCTTCTCGAATGCCTTCCAAATCGAGGGACTTTAGGTGAGCCAGCGCCGCGTCGCAGAATTCATTGGGCTTGCGTTCAGAAAAGCTGGCTTCTAAATCTGTCCAAATGACGACCTGAAATTCTTTCTCCTTTGCCCAATTCTGAATTACTTTGATGACTTTCTTGTCTCGACCACACTCCTCTTCCGTGATGAGATTGATTAAGCCAATTTTTTGAATGATAGTTCCCTCTCGGGAACGAAGATCGCAAACAGCGTCCCGTGGGTCACTTCGCTTGCTAAGGGTGTATAGTGTCGGAACTTTCGTCCCACGGTCGCTATCAATAACCAGCGTCAGCGCGTTCTTTCGAGATTCTGCTTTGCGTGAGAATTCTAGTTGGAGTCGAGGGCCGTCACTGGTCCAAGCATTCAAATACCGATCGAAATCTGGTCGCGCGTCCCAGATGAGTGATCCCCAACCAAGAAGAGCGATCTTTTCCGCGTACATGCGCACCTTCGGTTTCTGGTTGTATGCCTTTTACCCCCACCGGGGGTAGATGTCCAGCCTTATTCTCAAGTCAGGCTCAGGTTGACACAATCGCACGTTATTGGATACTGTCCTTCCTCAAAAGAGGGCGGAAGCGGCGTGGGGGCGGTTCAGTAGGCGCTCCGAGATCATCACGGTCACTCGCCGCCCGGTAGCGGCAGGGAATTTGATTTCGCTGCGGCCAGCCCTCAAAAGCGAATTCCTATCATTAACGGAGGGCTAATATGAAAAACGAGAGCTGTGAGTACTGCGATAGAAAAGTGCACGCAAAAAAAGTAACCGTCCAGTACCGCTACAAAGGCCGGCTTGTCATCATTGAAAACGTCCCTGCCGGGGTTTGCCGGGGCTGTGGGGAGAGATATTATGATGCGACAACATTGGAAAAGATGGAGGCGATTGTCCGCTTGAAAAAAGCCGCGAAGAGAAAGGTCGTGGTCCCCATCCGGAATTTTGCCGAAGTAGCGGCTTAGCGCTCTCCCCCTGTTTTTTTGTCCAGAATACCCGGTGCATCTCAGGCTACCTTTTGCGAGCTCTTCAGCCCATGAAAAACCAGCCTGAAAGGGAATAAAATTTACCGGGAGTCTTTTTCAACATTGCGTTTCAGACCGATCGGGTAACAGTGACGGCCGAGCCATACGGCAGACCCCTTTCAAAAGATCATGCAAGCAGGGTAGAATAAGGCGGTGGTTAGATGGCAAAGCTTTACACCTTCAGACTTTGAATATATTTCGAGAATGACAAACTTGCTGCGCATGGAGTCACGTTTGATGAGGCGGTCGAATGTTTCTTTTCCGACTTCCAGGTTCGGGGAAACAAGAAATACAAAGATCACTACCAACTTATCGGGGCGACTCTGGGCGGGCGAAGACTCAAGATTATTTTTCAACTTAAACCCGGCAACGTTGTCCGAATAATCACAGGATGGCCGTTATGAACTCAAAAAAGAAATCTAGGAAAAGACAATTTTCCGAAAAAGAGATCGATAAGGTTGTCGAATCGCAAGCTGAGGACGATTCAGCCTGGGGGAAACCGGTTCAGGTTCGCAGAGCCAAACCGGCCGCTCTATCTCTTTCAGCCGAATTGGCGGCTCGTGCCGCGTTCCTAGCGAGGTTGCACAGAGCGAAAAACGTTGAAGAATGGTTAGCGCGAATTATTAAAGAGCGAGTGGAACTGGAAGAGGTCGCATTCAACGAAGCCAAGCGTGCAATGTCGCTGAGAAACGGCGCTTAACAAGGCGCCGGACCGGAGCGCGGCGAGCGAAGCTCATATCGCTATTCCATATTCTGTGGGCCGCGCCCAGTGCCACTCTCTAAGCCCACCGGGCCATCTACCGGCAATCAGATCCACGACGGGAACTTTCAACGCGGCGACAAGCTTCTCCAATGTTTCAAGGGTGGGGCGGTGTTTTCCGGCTTCGATGCGGGAGAGGTTGGGACGAAGGATATTGTGAGAAGATCGTGCGGGAGACGAAGGACACTTAGCGTGAAGGAAATGAACCGGGAATCTTGCACAGACGTAACCCGCCGCTGCAGCTGGAGACAAGACTTGGTGACGGCAGATCTCGTCGCAGCGGTGCCGTATGACGTCAAGTTCGCTGATTCCGTGAAGCAGCATATGGCGGCGAGGATATCATTTACCCCCACCGGGGGTAGATGTCCAGCCTTATTCTCAAGTCAGGCTCAGGTTGACATAATCGGACCTTATCGGGTACTGCCACCCCGGGCCTTCTTAATTAATTTGGCTTGTTGACATCTCACACGACGGGATTTAACATTGTATTAAATTATTACAAACGGAGGCCCCCGATGGAGTTAGCGAAGATCAATGCCCATTATCAGGTTACGATTCCAAAGGCTGTGCGGCAAAAGGCGAAGGTGAAAAAGGGATCATACGTGAAGGTTGACTACCAAGACGGCGCCGTTGTCATCAGGCCTGTGACCGTCCTTGAGGAAAAAGAGGAGATGAGTAGCTTGAGGCGGGCGGCGCAAAAGAAGTTTACCAAGATCTGGAAGGACGAGGACGATGCCGTCTGGGAAAGCTACTTATAGACAGCGGGACATCCTCCTCACAAGGTTTCCTTTTTCAGATCTGATCGGGTCTAAAGTCCGGCCCGTGCTCGTTTTGTCCAATGACTCTTACAACCAACGATTCTCAGACCTTCTTATATGTGCCATTACCAGCAGTCCGAGACCTCACGAGTACGCCGCAAGTTTAGCGGCAAAGGACCTAGAGCAGGGCATATTGAAGGTGGAGAGCAAAGTTCGGGCCGACACGATAACGTCCATAGAACAGGAGATTGTTCTGAAAAAGATTGGCCGAGTGAAGAAAGAAAAGTATCGTCAGGTCATTAACTTGATCCAAAAACTCATAGACGCTCGTTAAGCCCTCCAGCGCCGACAAGTTCAATTCTTCAGCCCGAGGTTGTTGCTGGGAAAGAGCTTCGTGACCACTCTCCGATGGAAGAGGTCCCCGTTTTTGCTCCCGCCCAGTTCTTCATCCGCTTCGCTCACAGCCGCCATGTAAGACCGGAAGTCTGGATTGGTCAAGTCCGAGAATCCCCCTCTCAGGCCCTTTGTCGCTTCGCTTGCAGCAGGGCGCGTCCGCGACTCGCGACCGCGGCCAGGAGATGGCCCATCTTGGGATGATCCGGCTCGAGATCGACGCTCAAACCAAACTGCTCCAGCGCCTCGCTGCAGACCGGCCCGACGGAGGCCACCAGAACTTGGGCGAATGCGGCGCGGAGCGCCTCTTCCTGCCCCTCTCTTCCCGCCACCTGAAACGCGTGCTCGACCTGCCTCGCATTGGTAAAAAGGACGATATCGACCTTTCCGTCCAGAATTTGCCGGAGTGCCAGCCGCAAAGATTGAATGTCTTCCGGAAGTGCCCAGCGGTAAACCGGAACTCGTATCGCTCGAGCGCCCCGGGCCTCCAGTCCAGCCATCAATTCGTGATTGACGATACCGTATTCCTGTATCGCCACCCGCCGTCCCTGAAGATCGGCCTTCGCGCTGAGCTCCGCGAGCACCTCGCGCCACGTGTTGGGTTCCGGGACCTGGATGGCCGGTTTAAGCCCGAGATCCTTCAAGGCGGCCGCCGGTTTCGGACCGCGCGCCACGAGGGTCGCCTTCTGCATTGCGGCGATCACTCTCTCCCGCGGATAAGTGGGAGCCGCCGCTGCCACGAGCGCTTTCGTGCCGACGCCAGTCAACAGAATAAGAAAATCAACTTCTCCCGCCTCGAGCCCTCGGATCAACTCGACTACGGCAGAATTTTCGCCGAGGGGAATCTCTTGCATGGAAGGACCGATCAGGGGATCACCGCCATAGGTCCTGATGAGATGGGCCATCTCTTGGGCCCGGCGACTCTCGAAAGAGACGACTTTCAGGCCTTCAAGGTTGGATTTGAGGCTGGACTCCATCGTCAAGAATCTCCTCCGCCGGCCCAGCAAGCTCCTTGAACCAACGAATTTGATCTCGAAGCGCCACGACATTTCCGATAACCGCCACCACGGGAGGCTCCAACCGGAGAGATTTCTCGACGATATCGGCGAGTGTCCCGGTCACGGTTTCCTGTTCATCCGTCGTTCCCCAGCGAATGAGCGCCACCGGAGTATCCGCCGGCCGCCCGCCCGCGATTAACTTCGAAGCAATAGCGGGAAGACCCTTGAGTCCCATGAGAACCACCAGGGTATCTACGGCCGTGGCGAGCTGCGTCCAATCCACGGACGGGGCCTCCTTGCATGCTTCGTGCCCGGTAATGACGGCGAACGACGAGGAGCATTGCCGGTGAGTCAGGGGGATCCCCGCATAGGCCGGCACCGCGATGGCCGAGCTTACGCCCGGCACGACTTCGAAGGGAATCCCGGCCTTCGCCAAAGCGCCGGCCTCCTCGCCTCCCCGTCCGAAGACGAACGGGTCTCCGCCTTTGAGCCTGACCACGGAGCGACCCTCACGGGCATGTTGAACGATCAGCGCGTTGATTTCCTCTTGAGGAAGATTGTGGCTCCCCGACGCCTTTCCCACAAAAATACGGATGGCGCCGTACGGAGTTTCCTCCAGAAAGCGCGGATTGACCAGGCGATCATAGATCACGACCTCCGCCTGGCGCAGCAGCTCCTGCCCGCGCACAGTCAGAAGACCGGGGTCTCCAGGACCCGCGCCCACGAGATAGACCTTTCCTATCCGCATATCTCTCCTCCTAATCGCCTGAGGAGATAATCCTTCGCTTCAGCCCGCTTTCCCTCTCGCACGAGCTGGCGGAAGGCACTATCCAAGGCGCGGCGCCAGGCCTCCGGGCCCGGACGAGAAGCTTGGCTTTTCAATTCCTGCCTGACCTCTGCGGCAATCTCAGAAAGAACGGCGTAATCGTCGGTCAGATAAGCTTCGAGCTCCTCGCGAACGGCCCTGGAAAGGGCCGGGCTTGTTCCTCCGGAGGCTACCGCGACCGCGAGCTCGCCGCGGCGCAGCACGGATGGGAGAATGAAATCGCAGTGGGCGGGATCGTCCGCCGCATTGACCCATACCCCCAAATGCCGCGCCTCTTCAAAGACCGCGCCGTTCACGCTCCGGTCGTCGGTGGCCACGAAGGCCAACTGGTATTCGCGAAGATCGCCTGGACGATAATGACGGGGCTCATGAAAAAGTTTTGCCTCTTTCACCCAGACCTCCAATTGGAAAGTCAGATCGGGGCTGATCACAGTCACTCTGGCGCCGGCATCCAACAATCCCCTTACCTTGCGCTCCGCGACCTCTCCTCCGCCGACCACCAGACAGGATCGCCCTTTCAAGTCGAGAAAGATCGGGTAGTAGCCCATCGCCGGCTTCTCTTACCCTCCCTTAGACCATTCGCCCAAGATTTCAGCGACCTCGGGACGAGTAAACTCGGCCGGCAGGGAATCGCCTCTGCCGAGCATCTCACGGACCCGGGTCCCGGACAATACGACATGATTACTGCTGTCGTGCGGGCAGGTCTTGGCCGACGCCACGGCATCGCATTGGCGGCAAAAAAACGCCTCGGTGAAGAAGAGCGGCGTGATGTCCAGCTCGTCCCGGTCGAAGCTGCGCAAAAGCTCCCAGGCGTCATAGGGGCCGTAATAGTTGCCCACGCCCGCCGCGTCCCGTCCCACGATGAAGTGCGTGCAGCCGTAATTCTTGCGGACGAGGGCATGAAACATTGCCTCTCTGGGACCGGCATAACGCATGGCGCCCGGAAAAACCGAAAGGTGCGCGCGGTCCTTGGGAAAATAGTGTTCGAGGAGAACCTCGTAGCAGCGGAGTCGTACCTCGGAGGGAATATCATCCAGTTTGGTCTTTCCCACCAGCGGGTGAATCAAAAGACCGTCCATAAGCTCCAGCGCGCACTTCTGGATGTACTCGTGGGACCGGTGAATGGGATTTCTTGTCTGAAAGCCAACCACGGTCCGCCATCCGCGCTGCCTGAAAAATTCTCGGGTCTCCTTGGGATCCATCCGGTATTTTTCAAACTCGGCTAAATAATTGGACTTTTGGATCAGGCTGATCTTTCCACCCAGAAGAACCTCGCCGCGTTGATAGAGATACCAAACCCCCGGGTGGCGATCCTCTTCGGTCCGATAGACGTTCCGCGCCTCCTCCCGTTTGTCGAAGTTAAATTTCTCTTCGAGCAGAAGAATGCCGATCAGCTCCTCCTCGGAATCGATAATGGCGATCTCTTTTCCTTCGCGGAGCTCCCGGGCCTCGTCCACGGAGACGGCCAGCGTAATGGGCAAGGTCCACGGAATACCGGACGAAAGGCGCATCTCGTGAACCACCCCGTCATAATCCTTCTTGCCCATGAACCCTTCCAACGGGCTGAACGCACCGACGGCAAGGAGCTCCAGATCCGAGAGCGTACGGGCATTCAAAGCGATTCTCGGCATTTCCTTGGATCTGCCCTTGGCCTCCTTGAGCGCCTCTCCGGTCAGCACCCGGTCGATCAATTTTCCGCCATGGGCCTTGATCGTTTCGTCTACCGATTTTTTTTCCGATTTTTTGTCTGCCATCTGTGGTCCTTTAAAAGCGTGCGCCTCAGTGGGCTTTCGCACCCGCCGCTAAATGCTCGCTGCTGACGTGGAGACCGCATTCCTTGGTCTCGGGATTCTCCCACCACCACCGGCCCGCGCGAATATCTTCGCCGGGGTTGATGGCGCGCGTGCACGGGGCGCAGCCGATGCTCGGATAGCCCATGTCATGGAGCTTGTTGTAGGGCACCTTATTTTCCTTCAGATAATCCCATACCTGTTTTTCACTCCAGTCGACTAGAGGATTGATCTTCGCGATCCCGCCATGATCCTTATCGATCTCGACCTTTTGAACGGCGGCCCGCGTCACCGCCTGCTCCCGGCGCAGACCGGTCATCCAGGCACCCAGTTCCCCGAGGGCCCGGCTGAGCGGCTCCACCTTGCGAATGCCGCAACACATCTTGCGGGCATCCACCGATTTGTAGAAAAAATTCAGTCCGTTTTCCCGGACCATCTTCTCCACTTTGGCCGCATCCGGAAAGAAAACCTCGACTTGGATCCCATAGCGGTCACGGATCGAATCCATACAATCGTAAGTCTCCTGATTCAACCGTCCCGTATCCAGCGTAAAAATCCGAAATCTCGGGCCCTTGAGCTTGTGCATCATATCGATCAACACCGACTCCTCCGCCTGAAACGAGCAGGCGAGGGCGATCCGGGGCTGGAACGTCTCCAACGCCCATTGCAACAGCTCCCGGGCCGGGAGGCGCTCGAGGGCCTCCGCGCGACTCATCCAATCAACGTTTTGCTCCGTAGACATCTCTCCTCCTTCTCACATTCCTACTTGGTCAAATTTTTGAGCAATGCTTCAACGGAAAAAGAAACACGAGTTTTGATCCAAACGCCAAAGCGCCGCCCGGGATCCCTTTCAGGTTCCAGCTCGAACCGGGCCCCGGTGTATAATTCCCGCGCCGCTTCTTCCAGATCGGGCTTCAAGGCGCGGAAAGTTTCCTCATTATTGGGCGCGACCAGACGATCGTTGATCGAGACCAGGGTCTCATTGCCCCGAAACTGCAATTTTTTCCCCAGCAGCGGCTCCTCTTCGATTCTGCGGCAGTTCTCCAGCGCCGACTTGAAAACCAGCCGAAGCTTCTCGCGATTGGAGCCCTGGAGAGGCTGCTTTCGATTGTAGAGAAGACCCAGGCGGTTATCCGTATTGTCCAGGCTGATGTTGGCCTCATGGGCCACGAGAAGGATGCCCGGACCGGAGGGGACGTGACTATAATCCGCAACGTCGTAATATTTCCCCTCGGCGGCCTGGATCCAGGAATTGAAAACCGGAATAAACGTTTCCAGCGGAACCCCGTTTAAGCCCGCCGCAAAGAACTTCACGTTGATCTTCTGCAGATCCATCAGAGCCGCGTCAGCCCTCGCCCGAAGCGGTGGCTCCGGCGCCGGCGGCAGGCTCCGTGCTTCTCACCACGCCGAGTTTGTTGTGGCAGTTATGGGCGGCGTCGATAAAAAGCTGCGCCTCCGAAAGGCGTTGCAGCGCCAGCCCCTTTTCCGCCTTGCTCTCGTCCTCGCTCAAGGATTCCTTGGCCTTGAACAGGTACTCGGCGAATTTGCCGCCCGCATACTTGTCATAGAACAGCTCGGTATCGCAAAAACGGTTTCGGAACTCGGTCAGGATCGCTTCTCCGTCGTCGGAAATGTCCGGATTTTGCGTCTTCACCAGGGCCTGAGCCGCCCGGACCATCGCCCCGCAGGCGATCGTCACCGCGTTCTTGAAATCTCCCGCGTCAAAGCGAATCTGGGCCTCGAAGAGTTCCCGCTCGCTCGCCGCAAAAGTAAACTGCGCCTGCGATACCACCTCACCCGCGCACTCTCCGATACCCATATCCATGAGAGTGAATTCCCGCGGGTCTCCCCAATCGCTGTAATACGACGAATCCACGTCATGGGGCGGGACTTGAGTGAGATCGTCGAACATCGCTTTCACTTCTTTTTTCCCGACCCGGCTGATGAAATCCTGGAAACTCTCCCCATTGCGGCGATCCCGGACATAGCGGTCGGTGACCCGCGCCACCACCTCCGGTATCCGCTTCGAAGGAACCGCGCCTATCGCCAGACCATAAGCGCCCGCATTGTCTTTCAACTTTCCGCCCAGCATCACCTGGAAGTGGGGCACGGTATAGCCGTTGACGTTTCGGCTGATACCATAGAATCCGATGTCGGCGATATGGTGCTGGCCGCAGGAATTGAAGCAGCCGCTGACTTTGATCCGGAGATCCTTCACCGCCGCATCCAGCTCGAAGCTCTTTTCGCTGAGACGCTGGCGTAATTCGCGGGCCAATCCTCGCGACGAGGCGATACCCAGCTTGCAGGTATCCGTTCCCGGGCACGCGGTCACGTCCACGATAGTTCCGGCGTTGGGCGCCCCTAATCCCACCGCCTTGAGCGCGCTATAGAGCTCCGGCAGGTCCGCCTCGCTCACCCAGCGGAGTGCGATGTTTTGTTCGACGGTGGTCCGCACTGTGTCCTTTACGAATTTCCTGGCGATCGACGCCAGGGCACGGAACTGATCCGCCGTAATATCTCCCAACGGCAGGGTAACGGTCGCGACCGCATATCCAGGCTGCCTCTGGCGATAGACGTTCGTCGCATGCCAAGCCTCGAATCCCTCGGGCCGGCTTACTCCGTTCAAGCTGGCACCCGGCTTAAGCGGCGTTTCCGTTGGCTCGTTTACTTTGCCGAGATAATCAGTCCACCGGGCCTCAGGTTTGAGTTTCCGCCGTTCCTCCAGAACCAGTTTACGGAACTCATCAATCCCCAAATGGGCGACGAGGAATTTGACTCTGGCACGAGCTCGATTGCGCTTCTCTCCCAATCGGGCAAACACCCGGGAGATGGCCTGCGCCATGGGTAAAAGCTCCTCCTGCGGTAAAAATTCGTCAAAAAGCTGGGCTTTATAAGGCACCGCCCCAAGGCCCCCGCCCACATAGAATTCAAAACCCCGCTGTTCCTTACCGTTGACGACCCTTTTCTTGCCGATAGCGCCCAGGTCATGCAGGCTGACCAAGCCGCAGGGATGCTGCTGGCAGCCGGAAAACGCCACCTTAAACTTACGGCCGAAATCCTGGGTATCGGGATGACCAAGCAGAAACCGTGCGCAAGCATCGGCATAAGGAGTCACGTCGAAAACCTCGTCGCGGCAGACTCCCGCGAGCGGACACGCGGTGACGTTCCGTACCACATTCCCGCACGCCTCCCGGGTCGTAATACCGACCGCGGCCAGACGGCGCATCAAGGACGGCGTGTCGTCGATATGAACAAAGTGGTACTGGATATCCTGACGGGTGGTGACATGGGATATGCCGTCCGAATACTCTTCGGATAGATCAGCGAGAACCTCCATCTGCTCGGGATTGAGACCACCGAAAGGTATCTTGATCCGCATCATGCCGGGGGCATCCCATAGAGTCTCCGGTCCCTTCGTGAGCCCTTGGGAAGGCATCTGGAGCTTTTGTACCTTGACCCCGTCATGCCGTTGGCCGTTGTCATAACGCTGGCCATACACTCCCCGGCGCAGACGAGTCTCCGCGAAGACCTTTTCATCGATCTTACCCTGCTTTCGAAGCTCGATCTGGGTCTCGAAGATATCGACTTCCCGGGCCAAGTCTGCCGGCATGCGGCCGGCCAGCTTTTCTTTCCATGTCTCTTTGCTCATAAGCCTGATCTCCTTGGAGCCTTGTGATTCCAAGATTTCCTATCAGTTAAATTGGTAATTCTTATATTACAATGGTTATTTGAGAAGTTCAAGTCTAAGAATCAGGTAAGAGGGTGCTTTTGCCCGGCGATCTGAGCTTGGAGCTCCATTAAGCCGTCGAGGACCGCTTCCGGTCGTGGAGGACAGCCGGGAACGTAGACATCCACCGGGATAATCCGGTCAATGCCCTGAACCGTGGCGTAGTTGTCGTAAAAACCGCCGCTGGCGGCGCAGGCCCCGAAGGCCATGACCCATTTTGGCTCCGTCATCTGCTCATAAATCCTCTTCAGCACGGGAGCCAGCTTATGATTGACTGTTCCTATCACCATCAGCAGATCGGCTTGACGGGGACTGAAACGGGGCAGGAGTGCGCCGAAGCGGTCTATATCGTAGGGCGACATAGATAGTGACATGTATTCCATCGCACAGCAGGCAGTGGCGAATGGATAGGGGAAAATAGAATATTTCCGCGCCCAGCCGATAGCTTTGTCCAAGCGAGTGAGAACAACGCTATCCGCTAAAAGCCGGTCCTCGCTGAATTGGGGTTTTTCCTTTAAACCCATAAGACGGATGATTTCTAACCATAGAACACTCGTGAAAAAAATCAACCGCCTATTTTTTTACTGAACTAAAGCTTGACGACGTTGACGGCTTGAGGTCCTTTCTGTCCTTGGGTGACATCGAATTGAACCGATTCACCTTCGTTCAGGGTCTTAAACCCATCTCCCTGGATGGCCGTATAATGGACGAAGACGTCTCCCCCACCCTCTTTTTCGATGAAGCCATAACCCTTGGAGTTATTGAACCACTTGACCTTTCCGGTTGCCATTTTTACTCCTCTCTACCCGTCCGACCTGCCTTTACAGCCAGACAGGTTTAAAACATTGGTGGGACATTAGATAAACGCCTGGGATTTTGTCAAGAAAAATTTTCCTTTAAAAACAACGGCGACCCTTACAACTACAACGGCCGACCTGGAATTAGATGGCTCTAACGCACTGGAAGATCGAGACTGCTGCAACTCCATTTCTAAAGTGCTCGAAAATATCACTCCCTTTTAAGCTTCTATGCCTAAAAATTAGGCATAGAAGATCTATATATAAACTAACGAATATATGGAATTATATGAGTATAAATCACAACTTATCCACAAAAAATCACTTTTATATTGACAGCCAGCCCTTTTTCGATTAAAAACGGCATATGGCGATTTATACTGCTCTCACCAAAAAAGAATGTGAACAGATCGTTGAGGATTTTGGGCTGGGGGACGTGGTTGCCTTTACTGGGGTTCAGGATGGTTCCGTCAACACCCACTATCTTTTGGAGACCCGAAAAGGCCGTTCTTACATAAAAATAGACGAAGTTAAGAGCGAACTGGAAGTCAAACAGGAAATGGAGCTGTTGTCCTACCTAAGACAACACGCCTTCCCATGTCTCCAACCCCTTAAAGATAAGCGGGGCCGCTACTACCATGAATTTCATCGCAAGTATCTGTCGGTAAACCGATTCGTGGACGGAGTCCAGCTGCCCGTCGAAGCTTTGAACCCCGCCCAATTGGAAGCCTTGGGCCGCGCGCTGTCTCAACTCCATTTAATCGGCAAAGGGTATAAAAAAGGCGGGGAAAATCGGTTCGGTTTTACCAGAATGGGGATGACTTATCGGGAGGTGAGAAGGGAACTGCCCTCCCATCTCAAAAACATTGTCCGCGTGCTTGACGACGAGTTTTCATACCTTGACAATTATCTGGACAACAACCTTCCGAAGGGCATTATCCACGGAGACCTCTTTCCCGATAATGTAAAATTCAAGGGATCCAAGCTGGCCGGGATTATGGACTTTGAGGCGGCTTGCCGGGGAAAATTCATCTACGATCTCGCCACCGCGGTCAATGCCCTCTGTTATACGGAAGGTTCCTATCGGATCGAGCGCTTCGAGGCCTTGATCAACGGCTACGAGAGTCTTCGTCCTCTATCGCTGCCGGAATGGGATTCGTTTCCCAACGAGCTCCGATTTTCAGCCCTCAGGTTTACCGTAACCCGGTTGAAGGATTTCTTTCTCCGGAAAATAGACGAGAATCAAAGAACCCCCAAAGACTTCAAGGAATTCTTTGACCGGTTATTGATCCTTCGCCGCGAAAAAGAGGGAGGAATGGGGGAACTCTTGTTGGCTATGGCAACCGGTTACGATTACAGAAAATACCAGAAGTCGAAACCGTCTAAATGAACGGCTTCTTCAAGTGGATGATTGTCGCGAGAGCTTTTGTACCTTGGTGAAGGTGTCGTGACGGATAGCCCGAATCGTAGAAATAAAGCTCAGAAGTAAGCCCGCAAAAAAGAAGAGTCGCCCTCCGGTGAGAACCACGTAGTAAAAATCAAGCTTGAGCCGGATCGCATTGTATTTTTCCCGGTCTTCATTGATGCGCCTGAGAACCCCTTCGTTCTTCTGGCGATCCAGTTCTTGAAAATTACGGTAACTATCCTCGAGACCCGTTACGGCCTCGCTACGCACCATTTTTTCATACCGGGCAATCTGCGTCACCCCGGCAATCCAATTGCCGATTCCCAGCAACAAAAACAGGAGACCCACCATCAAAAGATAACTGGAATAAAGCTCGCGGAGTTTCATGACCCTTCTCCGTTTTTAAATTAGCAAATTTTTAGCGAAAGGTCAATTTTTTTGTCAGACCGCTGAAAACAAGGGGGTTTTCAACACTCTATCTAGGGCTTCGATAGGCCGTCAATAAACCCTGAATCATCCAACTCTCTCAGATAGTGGAGGTCCCACAATGCCAAAGGACTCAACTCTTTTGCCCCTGGGGCCTTCATGCAACAAAGTCTATAGGCGTTCATCACCGCTCGAGGGTCGGGGTACGGCTTCAAGGGCAATTTGCCGATGCTGTTGTAGCTTACGGTGCGGGCTTCCGGAACCCGCTTCTTGAGCCCCTCCAAAATACGCTCGGTCTCTTCTCGATGAGCGCGTCCGTAGTGAATACCCATCACCATCGCCTTGACCAATCGCTCGCCCAGCCGGTCTTTTCGTCGCAGCGCTCCCAGCGTGGTCGTAAGGGTTGGACCGCTGATCATAGGAAGCCGGTCCAGCGCAAGAACGTGGAAGCCGGCTGCCTTATATTCGGCGGCATCGCCCATAACTAAAGCCGCATCCGCGCGCCCGGATTGTATGGTCTCGAACTGGGTCCGCAGGAATTGCTCCGACATCCGGTCCGCGACTTCCACCCACACCATGTCGTTCCAGTCCAGGCCGGCATCCATGAGGTAGAGCATGTGATTCCCGCGAATGTGATTGTAACCTCCTCCTTGATCCAAAATTGTGGTGTCCGCGACTCGCTTCCCTTTGAGCTCGGTCAATAACCTGATTGGCTGCCGCGAGACGAGCTTGTCGTTGACGCTGTTGTTCGGCGACGCCAGAGAGACGATCGGCCGCCCGGAGGCTACGAGGGCATAGGGGGTGATGTGGTTGCCGGAAATAAAATCGATCCTTCCACTGAACAACGCGTCTTCCGCTTCCGCCGAGCTGCCGCAATATTCAAAACTGGCCCGGATTCCCATTTTGCGCCAAATGCCGGCCTGCTCCAACACCTCCCAGATGGGCAAGTGCGAATGGGATCGATAAAAACCTTTTATTTCCAGAGGCTGGTAATCCACCCTAACACTCCTTTCCGTAATCTATAGATAAGCTATACCGCGTTGGAAGTCCTGGCCGTCAAGAAGGAGGCGAGTGCAAAGCGGAACGAGGGCCCGCACCGGAGCGTGCATGCCAGTACGTGAGGATGCGGGCCCGAAGTTCCAACGCCGCAAGCGTCCCTTATCGACGGATCAGGCCGCTAGAGCAAGCGCTGTTCGTAAGGCGCGGTGGAGAGGATCTCCGCTCCTTTTTCCGTGATCGCCACCAGCTCTTCGATCTTCACCGCGTCCTTCGCGCCCACCTCGCCGAAGTAGGTCTCCACGGAGAAGACCATGCCGACTTCCAGCGGATCCGTAGACGTTTTTTTCCATTCGATCCTGGGATACTCGTGAGGCTTCATGGCGTCCGCATGAGCGATGGAATAGTTCTTCAGTTGCTCCTGGTATTTTTCGGGAACCGGGGGCATCCTTTTCACCACTTCGTCGATGTGTTCTCCGGGCTTGAGCAGCGATATGACTTTTTGTAGATAGTCCAACGTCAGCCGGTAAAGATCCTTCTGCGCCTGGGTCGGATTCTCCCCGCAATAATAGGTCCGGGAGACGTCGGCCCAGCAGGCGCCGGGACCGACGACGTGGAGATCCACCCCGACCAGCTCTTCGGCCTTGACTTTTCTGTCCGTCGGCCAACGCCGCCAGGGGTTCATGTTTTCTCCCGCGCAGACGTTCAATTGGAAGATCTCTTCGACTCCATTCCGGATCGCCGCGTGGTGAACCACCGCCGCAAGCTCGATCTCTTTGAGCCCGGGTTTGATCGCCTCTTGAAAACGCTCCATCACGTCCTGATACCACTTCCCGATGATCCTGAAGCATTTGAGCTCGTCCTGGGTTTTGACCCTTTTGGCCATGGTCAATGCATATCTGCCGTCGACTACATCGATCCCCTCGTTGATCAGGGCGCGGAACGCCTGGATGTCTAAAACCCCCACGCCCAGTTTTCCCTTTTCCACCCCGAATTCTTTCATCGTGGCCCTCATCTCTTGGGCCCAGCGCGCCAGCTTCTCCTCTTGTCCGGAGCCCGCGTCGTGGTTCCCGCGAACCGCCAGCCGTACGTTTTCGTACTGCCGCTCGACATATCCCCGGTCTCGTGAGCGCGAGTACAGGATCGGTTGCCCTTCGTGGGAGACAAACACGGAGCCCCCGGGCACCTTCACATCGACTACGTACCGAAAGTCGGCCTCGTCCGAGAGATAGAGCGCGCCGATGCCCAGCGCCTTCATCTCCCGCCGCAAACGAGCGCGCCGATCGCTTTGCAGCCGCTCACGATTGAATTCCAATTCCATGCTGTTTCTCCTTCCAGCTTCCGCGCAATTCGGGTCGGATTCTACTGCTGTTGCATTCGGTTGTCTACAGGCCCCCAGGACGGAAAGCTCCTTGACACTATTTTCCGAACTCGTTAAAAGTGTTCAGGCATGCTGACACGCGAAGACAACGATCTCCTGACCCGGGTGGGGCCCGGCACGGTCATGGGTGAGTTCATGAGACAGTACTGGATGCCCGCCCTTCTCTCGTCGGAGCTTCGTGAACCGGACGGCGCCCCGGTGAGAGTGCGATTGCTCGGCGAGGATCTCGTCGCCTTTCGCGACACGCAAGGAAGAGTGGGGCTGCTGGGAGCCCACTGCTCGCATCGGGGGGCGCCCCTCTATTATGGGCGAAATGAAGACTGCGGCCTCCGCTGCATCTATCATGGCTGGAAGTACGACGTCGAAGGCCGCTGTGTGGACATGCCGAATGAGCCGCCCGAAAGCAATTTTCAAGACAAAATCCGGCACAAGGCCTACGCCTGCCAAGAACGGGGCGGCGTGATCTGGACCTATATGGGAAGGTTGAACCCTCCTCCTTCCCTGCCGGAACTCGAATGGACCTTCCTCCCGGACAACCAGCGCCACCTCGCCAAGCGCGTGCAGCTCTGCAACTATGCCCAGGCCCTGGAAGGCGATCTGGACCAGAGCCACAATTCCTTTTTGCACGCGGCGGCGAACCAGCTGAAAGAAGATCCGGCAGAAACGGAAGGAGTCGAGGCCTGGAGAAAAAAAGACAAACACCCCCGCTTCTCCGTGACCGATACGAACTACGGCGTGCTCATCGGGGCGAGCCGCGCGGCAGGCGAGGAATCCTGCTATTGGCGCCTGACCCAGTTCCTCCTTCCCTTCCACACCATGACCGGTCCCTACGGGGAAAACCCGACCCGCCAGACACGCGCCTGGGTTCCGATGGACGATGAAAGCACGATGCTCTTCGCGATCAACTTCCACCCCTTGAGATCACTCACGGAGAAAGAAATGGCGCGGCTTCGCGCCGGTTCGGGCGCGGGCTTCGTCGGCGACGAGAACTTCCTTCCGCCCGTCAACGAGCCCGGCGGCGCATGGCGGCCCAAAGCGAGAAGGGAGAACGACTACTTCTTCAGCCGGGAATTGCAACGGACGAAATTTTTCTCAGGTATTCCCGAGTTCTGGGCCCAGGACGCGGCCGTGCAAGAGGGGATGGGGCCCGTTTACGACCGCACGCAAGAGCGCCTGGGATTGAGCGATTCCGGGATCGTCCAGGTGCGGCGCCGCCTCATCGAAGGGGCCAAGGCCTTCATGGCCGAGGCGGCTCCCCCGCCCGGCGTGCTGAATCCGGATTGGTATAGAGTCCGGGGGGCGGCGGCGATTCTGCCGAAAAACGGAGATTGGGTGGAAGATACCCAGGAGATCCGCCGTTTCGTTCCGGGCACCAACCCTTCGGCGCCCGAACGATAACGAGACACAGCGCTGAAAAAGCCTCTCTTCAGTTCGAAAAGGAGCAGGAATGATCGAAGAAAAAAATGCTAAGGGGCGGATGGCCTCTCAACGGATGGATCCCGCCCGCGTCGATTTGCTCGACAAGGTGACCGGCAAGGCGCTTTACATCGAAGACCTGCCGAATCTGCCCGGGATGGCTTATGCCGTTTGTCTCCGAAGCCCGTACTCTCACGCCAGGATACTTTCCATGGATTCCTCCGCGGCCAGGAAACTTCCCGGAGTCTTCGGAATCATAGACCGGGAAAACTTGAATAGCCTCGATCTCAAAATCGACAGCGACACCTTCGATCAACCTTTGATTGTCGCCGACAAGGCGCGGTTTCATGGCGACCTTCTCGGCATCGTGGCCGCTGTGGATCTCCGTACCGCCCGCCGCGCATTGGAGCTGATTGAAATCGAATATGAAATGCTGCCGGCGATTTTCACGGTGGAAGAGGCCCTGGCTCCGGGGGCGCCCCTGATCCATGAGGACCTTGGAACCAACGTGGCCTTGGAGGACAGCCTCGAGTGGGGCGATGTGGAGAAGGGCTTTCGGGATTCCGACACCATTTTTGAAGAGTCTTTTTCTTCCCCCAACGTCTACCACCACCCGATGGAACCGGCGACTTCATCCATCGCCAGCTTCACCAACGACAAATTGGATGTCTGGGTGCCTACGAACAACCCTCTTCGAGTCGAAGACGCCGCCTCTCAACTCCTGGGGCTTAAACCGGACCAGGTTCGGGTCCGCGTGCCTTATGTCGGGGGCAGTTTCGGCGCCAAGGATATGGGAACGGACACCCTCTTGACGTCGGTGCTTTCCCGGATGATCGGCCGCCCGGTGAAGCTCATCGCTACGGCCGAGGAGAGCTTTCGGGCCTCCGCCCGCGATGCTTCGGTCTACAAAGCCAGGGTAGGACTGAAAAAGGACGGCACGCTCGTCGCTCTCGATGTCACTCAGGAAATCGACACGGGGGCCTATTTCACCGGCGCAGCCATCATTACGAACAACGCGGTCACGTCGGCGTCGGGCGGCTACCGCCTGCCCCACTTTCGCTCGCGCGGGCGCACCACATACACCAACAAGGTTCCGGCGGGTCCCTTTCGAAACACGGGGAAAAATCAGACGACCTTTGCTTTGGACTGCATGATGGACAACATTGCGCGAAGGCTCGGCATGGACCCGGTCGAGTTCCGCCTCAAAAATCTCCTTCGCCGCGGAGAATCCATCGCCCCTGAAAGGTGGAAAAAAAGCGGCCAGGAAGGCCCGGCCCTCACCCCTCCCGTGGATACAGATCTTTCGGAGCTCATCGACAAGGCGATGAGTGCGATCGGCTGGGACCGGCATTCTCCCGCCTCTTCTCCTCCACCCGAACTCAACTCCCGGTTAGCCCGGGGGCATGGCCTTTCAGTATCCATGCGCCGCGGTTCCCAGGTCGGCACCGCCGAGGCCATGGTCGTCCTGGAGCGAGACGGCACCGTGAAGGTCTTACACAACGCGCCGGACGTGGGAGAGGGCTGCTATACGATGATCAGCGTCGTTGCCACGCGCACACTGGGGGTCCCTCAGAGCCAAGTCAGCGTCGGCGAGCCGGACACCTCCAACAAATTAAAATTCAGCGGAACCAGCTCCCAGCGAACCACCGTCCAGATGGGCGGAGCCGTCCAGACCGCCTGCAAGGATCTGCTCGGCAAAATGGCGGAAACCGCAGCCCGGGCCAAAGGTGGACGGCCGGAAGATTGGCGGGTCGTCGATGGAAAGTTGTCTCGAGACGGCCTCAGTCTCACCTTCGCCGAAGTCGCCCATGAGCTTCAAGGCGGAGAGGTGCTTCAAGCCACCGGCGCTTACAAGCGGACCCGCGCCGGCCATAACTCATTTGGCGGCCATGATCATTGGGCGCCGGGGATCGGAGCGGTGGAAGTCGAAGTGGACTGCGAGACTGGAGAAGTGCGCGTGCTCCGGTATTGCGCGGTCGCGGACGCCGGAAAGCTCCTGCATTATCATTCCGCCAAGGGGCAAATCGAAGGGGGCGCCGTCATGAGTTTCGGCATGGCCCTTTATGAAGAGCTTATTTACCAGGAGGGACAGCTTCAGAACGCCGATGCCTTTCAATACCGGCTTCCGCTGATGAGCGACATCCCGGAGTCCTTTGGCTCGATCTTCGTGGAAAACGAGGACGGCCCCGGCCCCTTCGGCTCCAAAGCCCTGGCGCAGGTATCGATCCCGTGCGCCGCGCCCGCGATCGCGAACGCCATCTACGACGCCGTCGGCGTGCGCATCCGGTCCCTACCTCTCAGTCCGGAAAAGATCCTCCGCGCGCTGGGAAAAATAGAATCCCAAAAATAATTCAGACCTGCCGGCTGGCACACGCTGCGTCATTCTTTCGCCACACATCTGCTGGAAGACGGATACGACACCAGGACCATTCAGGAGTTCTTGGGGCACAGAGCTGTCAGCACCACGATGATCTATACCCATGTCTTGAATCGCGGCGGGAAAGGAGTCCGAAGTCCGGCAGATGGATTGACCGGCCTTAATCCATAGCGGGTATATTGGTAATACACTGGTCAGTGTATTAGGGTGGCTTCGAGAGGTCGGGTTTGACAAGTTGTTGTTTGAAGGAGTAAATTTCGCGGCGTGTGACTTTTAATTACCGTCATACACTGGTTTATACTCATAGTTCCAACACGTTTTATCCCCCCATCGCTCCTTCCGGCTATCTTTCCGGAGCTTGATTACCTCCAAGCTTTGAGGGATAAAACGCTATACGTTGGACCGGACCGGCGGGCAGCCATTGTACTTGATGCGAGCGGCGGTGGCCGCCGACCGGTCAACCGCGGGTTAGGCGTCAACGACTTCCGGGAACCGATTTCAACAAGGAGTCCACATGTACATTCGCGACCTGAGGATTCGAAACTACCTCGTTCATCAGGACACGGCGGTTAACTTGAGCCCGCTGACCGTATTTGTCGGGCCTCACGGAGGTGGAAAATCAGCTCTGTTCGATGCCATGCTCAACTTCTCGATGGTGTCGCGCGGCAATCTGCGGCAGGCGTTCGGTCCTTACCCGTATTCGTTCAGGGCGACGATACACAGAGCCGCCAGCAAGGTCTCCAGGATTGGGTACAAGGTATCGTTAGCCAGGACCAAGGAAGCCAACGAATTCCTGGAGTACGAAATCGACTACGCCCAGAC
>Ga0080064_1003726_pt1 | contig 21221 bp, 12 predicted proteins | sample Subgrocontami54m_FD_69260 | JGI IMG/M metagenome (GOLD analysis project Ga0080064, IMG submission 69260) | Subsurface groundwater microbial communities from S. Glens Falls, New York, USA - GMW46 contaminated, 5.4 m (SPADES assembly) (version 2) ...
TACACCGTGCACAAACGCGACGATTCCAGGCGGCCAGCAGGGGAGTCGTCCAACGCCAGCCATGCCTTTTCTCTGCTATCTCTGCGCCCTTCTGTGCTGAGGCTTGGGTTCGGATGCGGCTGCGCCGCGCCAGGAACTCTGTGCCCCAAAAAATTTGGCCACAATGTCTGAGAATGTTGTTTTCTTGCGTGCAAATTTCGGGAACTAGAAATTCTTACAGGAGGGCGCAGAGGCAGCAGAGGAGGCGTCCAACGCCAGCCATGCCTTTTCTCTGCTATCTCTGCGCCCTCCTGTGCTGAGGCTTGGGTTCGGTTGCGGCTGCAGGCCGCGGCAGGATGCATCCGGGCTAAGAGCGACGAACCGCCCTCAGCGCCACTCGTAGCGGACGCGGTACGTCACGACCTTCTCCGTGTCCGGCGCGACTCTTACCTGAAACTCGATCGTCTGCGCGTCCTTCTTCACGAACTCGTCGGACTTCTGCGTGATGCTCCAGTTCGACCACCGATAAAGGTGCTCGACGATCCGGACCTGAATCGGCTCGGTCTTCCGGTTGCGGACCTTGATCTCGAAATCCTCCTCCGCGAAGTCCTGCCGGTTGTTCCCGTTGAAGTTCGTGCGGATCCGCTCGCCGACGACGTCGAACGCGTCACCGGTCTTCACGCGGATGAGTTCGTTCTTCGCCGTGTGGTCGAGCTCGTTTTCGCCGGTGAATTCGATCCGGCCATCCGCGTCGTCGCGCCGGTAGAAGCGCAGCCGTCCCTTCGGCAGCGGCAGCCCCAGCTTGTTTTCCTCGCTGTTGCGAAACTCGCGCATGACCCACACCTTCTTGTTGCTCTGCGTGCCGTAGCCGGGATCGCGCACCATCCCGCCCTGGAAAACGCCGAACATCGCGGCGCCATCGTACACGTAGATCACCGGCGCCTTCACGCCGGTGGCGCGCATGAACTCGACCTGCTTGGTCTCGCGGTCGCGCAGCGTCACGGCGCGCGGCAGCGTGTAGAGGTGAAATTCGTCGAAGGCTTTCTCGGTCACCGCGCCGTCCGCGGCGGCCATTTCCATCATCACGGCGCCGCGCGCCATCGACCGCGGCGCCCGCGGCTGCACGCGGTTCACGTCGCCCGCCATGAGTTTGATCGAGGCGTTCTCAAAAACTTTTCCACTCTGGTTGTTCACGGTCACCCAGCCCACGACGTCGAGCTGATCGCCTTTTTCGGGGGCGACGAGATTGTAGGCCGCCTGCCAGGTCAGGCCATTCGTGATGTAGCCGAGCTCCGCCTCGAACTGCGCGGCCTGGTTCGCGCTGAGTGTCCAATTGAGCGTCGGCTTGAGGATGCCGTCGCCGGCGAGCGCGGGAAAGAGCGGCTGGCCCGGCAGGAAGAAGCGGAGCTTGCCGTCGACTTCGATGATCGGCGTGAGCGGTTCCCCGCCGCCCGGAGTGTGGCCGCTGCGGATGACCTTGCCGCGGACGAGGTACTCCTTCGCGTTTTGATCGCGGACGACGAAGTCGAGTTCCTTGCCCTCGTTGAGCGCGAGCAACGCACCCTGCGACATTGCGTCGGCCCGGTAGCTTTGCTCGAGGATGCGCACCTGTACGCGGCCCGCCGGGTCGCGGAGCACGACCGAGTCCGGCTCGAGTTGCGCGGTGGCGCCGCTGAACGTCACGGCGTTTTCACCCGCCGTCAGGTTCAACGGCAATCGCTCGCGCACGACGGCGAAGCCCTGGTTGTAAACGGTCAGCGCCGGCTGGGCGCCAGCGACGGTTGCGAGCAGGAGAGGCGCGAAGAGTGAAGTCTTCATGGGTGACGCGAATGCGGCCACGAACATGTCCGCAGCGAAACCGACACGCGAGCCGGCAGTTTCCTGGCGGGCAGCCGCGCTCGCTCGGTCCGGAGCGGAAGCCGGGAGGCTTCCACCCACGCTGCGGTGAACTCCGGACCGCGAAACGCCCCGTGAGCGCTACGTCGAAGTCGGGCCAGGCTCGCTTTCGAATTGGGCTTTTCGGAAATTGCCTGCCTCCCTCCAACCACTACGAGTCTTGCCCGCATGAAACTGCCGTTCCGTTCCCGGTCACTGCTCGCTTTCGTCTTCCTCGCGCTCCCGGCTCCGTGGAGCGCGGCGCAGCCCAACGGGATCGCCGTTGCGCCGAAGACCGCGGCGAAGAAGCCGTTCACGACTCATTTCGCCACGCCGACGTCCGTGGACTGCGCGAAGGTGCTGCCGGCACCGCCGGCCGATGGCACGCTGGCGGCGCGCTCGGATCTCGAGGCGGTGTTGCAGGCGCAGGCGTGGCGAGCGCCGGAGCACATTGCCTGGGCGAAACGCGTCGACAAGAACGACGCCTTCATGTCGGCCGACATCCTCGGGCCGTGGTTCACCCGCGAAAACCTGCCGGAGACCGCCGCGCTGCTGAAGGACGTGGACGAGGATCGTCACGAAATCACCGAGGTCGCGAAGAAGCTGTTCGCCCGCGCGCGGCCCTACGCGGTCGATCCCCGGGTGCAACCCTGCGTCGGCAAGCCTTCGAACGATTCGTATCCGAGCGGCCATGCCACCTCGCTTTTCACCCGCGCCGGCGTGCTGGCGGAAATTTTTCCCGGCCAGCGGCAGGCATTGCTCGAATTCGCCCATCGCGCGGGCTGGGGCCGAATCCATGCAGGGGTCCACTTTCCGAGCGACGTCGTCGGCGGCTGGATGCTGGCCGAACCCATCGTGCTGGAGATCAAGAAAAGTCCCGCCTTTCAGGAGCGGTTGAAAAAAGTGCGGATGGAGGTCGCGCCGTTTCTGAAAAACTAGCCCGAAGATTTCCTGCCGCGGCTCGACGCCGCAACCGAAGGGAGTGCCAAGTCACTCAACCGCGGATTACGCCGAGGACGCGGATTTTCGGACTTTCGCCTGCGATTATCCGCGCGCTCGGTGTTATCCGCGGTCAACAAATCTGGGGTTTGGAGATTGTCGCAAACGTGAACGATCTGGATCGCTATTAGCCTGCGGCGGCTTCAGGCCGCGACCAAACCCAAGCGATCTTACAGGAGGTCGCAGCGAGCGCTGGAGAACGTCCGTAAAGTGAATTCTCTCTGCTTCCTCTGCGCGCTCCTGTAAAACCAAGTGGCTTGAATCCAACCATGCGCCTCTGCCTCTTTGTCCTGCTCTCCCTCGCCGAGGCCGCGGCGGCCGAGCAGCCGATCCGTCATGCCTTCCTCGCCGCCGATCCGCGCGCCAATCGCGTGGCGCTCGTCGACGAGAGCGGCACCATCGGTTGGACGTGCGCCGCGAAGGATGTCTGCGACGCGACGGTTCTGCCCGACGGCCGCGTGCTCCTCTCCGATCGGGGCGGCGCCCGCATCGTCAACCGCGCAGGACAGGCGTTGTGGGACTATCGCGCACCGGCCGGCGCGGAAATCTACACGTGCCAGATGCTGCCGAACGGGAATGTGTTCGTCTGCGAAGGCGGGACGAAACGGCTGGTCGAAATCAATCGCGCCGGCCAGGTCGTCGTCGAAATTCCCGTTGCCACCGCGGTCAGCGTGCACGGCCAGTTTCGGATCGCCCGCCAGCTCGCCGATGGCACCTACCTCGTCGCGTTCTGGAAGGAAGGGTGCGTGAAGGAAATCGCCGCCGATGGCACGGTGCGCCGCACGATCGACGGACTCGGCGAAGCCTACATGGCGCAGCGGCTGCCGAACGGGCACACGCTCGTCGGCTGCGGCGACAAGCACCGGGTGGTCGAGGTCGATCGCGCCGGCCGGATCGTCTGGCAAGTCAACGAAAACGACCTGCCGGGGCATCCGCTGCGTTTTGCCGCGCAGGTCGAGCGTCTCGAGAATGGCAATACGCTCATCTGCAACTGGCCCGGTCACGGCCACGAGGGCAAGCAGCCGCTGCTGGTCGAGGTGACCCCGGACAAGCGGGTGGTGTGGCAATTCGACGGCCGTGATCGTTTCCGCGGGATCATCGGGCTGCAGCTGCTCGACCGGGTTGGCACGCGGCCGTAGACGCCAGAGGTCGCCGGTGACAGGGCAACCGAACTGCGGGCGCATCGGCCGGTTCCGCCGTCGCTCGTCGGTCCATGTCACGCTTTCCTTTCGGGAGCGTCCTGTCACCCTGTTCCCCCATCCCCATGACCCCTGCCCAGATTCTGCCGGCGTTGATTATTCCGCTCGTGCTGTGGCGCGTATATTCGCGCGTCCGGCGTAACATCGGGCGGCAGCCCTTGCGACCGCGGCGGTTGGCGGGGGCCGTGATATTTTTCAGCGTCGTCACCGCGCTGATCGCGCTGGGCGCGACCCGTTACCCCTCGGCGCTGGCTGCGCTGGGCGGCGGTTTGGCGCTGGCCGTGCCGCTGGGGCTGCTGGGGCTGCGGCTCACGCGGTTTGAACTTTCGGCGGAGGAAAAGTTCTACACGCCCAACACGACGATCGGTCTCGCCGTCACGCTGCTCTTTGTCGGGCGGATCGTGTATCGCGTGGTGACCATCGTCGGTTCGGGCCGACCGGCGGGAGCGCCGCCCTCCGTGTTCGAAAATCCGCTGACGCTCCTCGTCTTCGGTCTCACCGCGGGTTACTACATCACCTACTACGCCGCCGTGTTTTTGCGCAGCCGGAAGAAACCCGCGGCGGCCGCCGAATAGCGCGTAACCGCGTGCGGCGCGCGCGGCGACCAAAGGCCAGAAACATCGAGCCGCTGGTTGGCCCGTGAAGATCAACCGACTTTCCTGGGTCCCGGGTTTCCTGCGCGGATCCGCCCTGCGCCGCGTTCCGTCACGTGATCGACCCGGTTCCGTGCGCGCCCCTCGCCTCCGCCCACGTTGCGGGTTCGCCCTGCTCGCCGCGGCCTTGGCGGCGGGCGCGGGATTGTTCGCGCAAGGAAGGTTTTTTGGGGGCGGGCAGGTTTTCGTGCCGCCGGGCACGCGGACGGCGCGCGAACTCGGCACACGCAGCACCGGCACGCCGATGTGGGAGAATCCGGCCAGGTTCGAGGGCGAGGTGTTCACCTTCGCGCGGCTCCGTTACGACGCCGCACCCCGGCCGCCGGGCCGCCGGCGCGGCGGGTGGACCACCGATCTGCCGGACGCCGATCTCAACCTCTCGTACCGGCTGCAACAGCTCACCTCGCTGCGGGTCGATCCGGATTGTCGGCTGGTGCGCGCCACGGACCCCGACCTGTTTCATTATCCGTTCCTCTTCGCCTCGGCGCCCGGCGCGATGGGATTGACCGCGGCGGAAATCGTCGCGCTGCGCGGATACCTGCTGAACGGCGGCTTCATGCTGATGACCGATTACTGGGGCGACGAGGACCTGGCGCACGTCGAGCGGCTGTTTCAGGAAATCCTGCCGGGGCTCCATTTCGAGGAACTGCCGATCGAGCATCCGCTTTACCGCACGGTCATCAACATCCGCGAGAAGGCGCAGGTGCCGAACATCCATGTCGGGCTGAAAATCCCCGGCACCACGATTCATCACCGCGTGATCTTCGACGCCAAGGGCCGGCTGATCGTCATGGGCCTGCACAACTCGGACGACAGCGACGGCTGGGAGCGCGAAGGCGAGAACCGCGAGTATTTCGAAAAGTATTCCGAGCGGATCGCATATCCCCTCGCGATCAACATCATCTGCTACATCATGACGCATTGACGCCTTCAACTCCTGGGAAACCGCCCCGTTCATCATGTGGCGGCGAGCGCCAGCGAGCCGAAGCACGCCAACGATTCGCTGGCGCTCGGGCCGATTGCCGGTGGCAGCGCGTCACCCGGCGTGGCGCCGCTGGTGAAACTGAAGGAGCAGCAGGTGCCGGTGATCTGCGTGCATGGCGACGCGGACGGCACGGCGCCGGTGGACGCCTCGCGTGCGATGATCGCGGAATTGAAGAAACTCGGAGTCGAGCACGAGTACATCGAGGTCAAGGGCGGCACGCACGGCAGCGTCGTCGCGCCCAACCTGCCGCGCATCGTGGAGTTTTTCCTCCGCCATCGGCGCGCCGCGCCTCCATCTTCCTGAAGGCCTCGTTCGGCGTTGCCGCGAACCACGCGAATTCGCGCGAATGAGGATCTGCGCACCGTCGATCAGGTGGCCCACGGAACCCACCGAAGACACGGAAGATGATCCCGGTTCGGTATTCCGTGTGTTCCGTGGGCGATGCTCTCAATTCGGCTCGGGCTCCGTCGCCGATCGGTGGACCCCACCCGTTCAGAATTTCCCGCGCAGCAAACCGGTCAGGATGGCGTAGCCCTTCGGGCTGAAGTGGGTGCCGTCTTCGACGAACAACTCGGTCCGCGGCCTGCCGTCGGCATCGAGAAACGCGGTGAACAGATCGACGAACTCGACGTTCTTTTCCGAGCGGGCGAGTTCGGCGAGCAGTGCGTTGGTCTTCTGGATCGTCGCCATGGCGCCGGGCAAGCCGGCCGCGCGCAGCACGGGCGGCACGGCAATCGGGTAGATGCGCGTCTCCGGCAGCGCCGCGTGCACCCTGGCGACAAACGCCCGCGCCGCGTCGCGCACCTGCTCGGGGGTTTGGCCGGAACTAAGATCGTTGCCGCCGGCATTCAGCAGGATCGCCTTCGGCGCATAGGGCAGGACAATGCGATCGGCGAAATGGAGCACGTCGCTCATGAGGGCGCCGCCGAAGCCCCGATTGATCACGTGCTGTTGCGGAAAATAGGTGCCGACGTCGGTCCAACGCCGCGCATTGGATCCGCCCACGAGCAGCACCGCCCCCTTCGGCGGCGGACTGGCCCGATCGGCCGCCTCGAACCGGCGAATCGTTTCCTCCCAGCGCGCCGGTCCCTTGGCGGATTTCGCCGCCTGGGCGGATTTCTCCGCGGCCGGCAACGTCGCCAGCGCGACCAGGGCGACGAGGAGCTTTCGAACCGTGAAGCATCGGCTCATGGGCATAGGAGGTGAGGGCGACGATTGCGCCGGGCATCCAACAAATAATCGCGGTCACCCGCGGTGGCAGAGCCCGTCGATCCTCACGTACCGCCCGGCGGCGTGGTGCCGGCGGAGACCGTCACGCCGGTGTAGGTCGCGGTCAGCACACGCGCGCGCGGATCGGAAACCTCCCGGGCGACAGGCGCATCGGCGAAGCCGATCGCGGTGTTCGTCCGCGACGACGCGAGCACGGCAAATTTCAATTCCACCAACACGCGTTGGCCTGGCGCAAAGGCCGAGCCGCTGGCCAGCCCGAGCACCACCCCCACCCGGCCGCTCGTCGCCTGTCGCGTGTTCACATGCACGGTCGCGCCGGTTACGTCCGCGCCGTTGCTCGTGCCTTCCAATCGCAGCACCATCGGATCGAACGTCACCGTGAACCCCAGGGCATTTTCGTCGCCCTGGCTGGTGAGGACGATGGTCGCTGCGCCGGAACCTGTCAGATCGTTGTTGGCGACCGAAACGGCGACGTTGCGCTGCGCCAGCAACGAACCGGCGAACACCAGCGCCAGCCCGCCAAACCGCGATGCGTTGCGAACAAAAGCCAGGAGTTTCATGGGAGGATGATCGTGGTTTGTGCTGTGCTTGAAGGTTCGCGATGGGCGGGCGGTGCGGGTCGGTTTACTGGCTGGATGGACCACCGACCGAGGTGAGCGGGTCCAGACCCGCGGCATACCGGCCGGCTTGAACCCAGTCAGTAATCGAAAGCGCTCCATTGCCAAGCGAACTCCGCGGGGCGCAGTCCGCCTTCATGAAATCCACGCCAGCCGGCACCGGATCCAGGCCCGCCACGATCCGGCCAATCTTGACCCAGTCGGTGACGGTCACGGCGCCGTTGCCGTTCATGTCGGCTTCGTAGCCGTTGAACGCCGTGATGCTGCCATCCTGGTAGGCGGCTGGCAGCGTAACCGCCGCCGCGGAGGCGATTTCACGCGTCACCGGTACATCGCCGAAGGTCAGCGCCGACACCGTCGCATTCGGCACCGTGCTGCCGAGCGTGAACGTAATCTTCACGATCTCCTGCGTCCCCGCCGCCCACACGGCACCGGCCGACTTGCCCAAGGCAAAGCCCAGCCGCCCCGAACCCGCCTGGGTCGAGTTCACATTCAACGTGGCATCGGTCGCCTGCGCTCCCACTGCCGCGCTGGCGAAGGCCAGCTGCGTCGAGTCGAAATTCACGCTGAACCCGAGGGCATTTTCGTCGCCGTGCGCGATCAACTGCACCGGCACGACGACGGTCGAGCCGGCCACGGCCGTCTGGCTCACAATCTTCACCAGCCGATCGACCACGGTGATCGCGGCCGCGGTGGACGTGACGCTGCCCGCCGCGTTGCTGACCACGACGTCGTAGCTCCCGGCCGCGGCCGCCTGCACGTTGCCCAGGACCAGCGTCGAGGCCGTGGCCCCGGAAATCGGCGCGCCGCCCTTCCGCCACTGGTACGCGACCGTCGGGCCGCCGACCGCCAGCACGCGCAGCGTCGCCGTATCGTTGGCCACAATACTGCGGCTGACCGGCGGGCCCACCACCATCGGCGGAAAGGACGCCACCGTCGTCCCCGCGAGATCGTAGAATTCGAGCAGTACGTCGCCGGTGCCACTGGCGAGCGGCACCTGCGCGACATAGCCGCCGGTGCCAATCCGCGATTCGACGAGCACCGCCGCATCGGTGCTCGTAGTCGGCAGCGCAAATGCGCCGGCCTGCGTCGCCGCGGCGACGAGCGCGGAGGTGCCGCCCCAGTCATCGTTGCTCGCGGCGGTGACCGAGGTATCGATCACCAGAAGTTGTGGGTTCACCATCGCCGTCGCAGTGCCCAGGGTCGGCCCGACGGCGCGAATCAACATCCGCTTGTTGGCGGAATTGGAAACGGTCAGCCCACCGGTCATCGCGCCAGTGGCTTCATTGCGGCCGCGCAAACCGACGTACGCCAGCCGCGAGTTCGGATTGAGGTCGAGGTCGTAGAGCTCGAGCAGCACCTGACCGGTCGCACCGCTCACCCCCGTGACGCGCGCGAAGTACGCGCCGGGCGCCAGCGTCATGTGCAGCGCGGAGTCGAGGCTGCCCGCCGGCAGCGCCGAAGCGCCGACCTGGCTGAACAGCGCGTTCCAGTCCACGCCGGTGATGCTGCCCCAGTTGTCGTTCGCGCCGAGCTGCTGGCCGTTCGCGTCGAACAGCGTGATCTGGGGATCGCCCAGCACGCCGCTGACGCCGAACATCGACAGCGTGGGCCCGAGCGCGCGCAGCAACACGTGCTTGGACTGCGTGCCCTCGATGACAAAGAAGCCAGTCAGCCCGTCGGCGCGGACAAACTGTCGCGCGGAGTAGCCGAGCGGATTCGGCAACACGGTGAGCGTGCCGGTCACCGAAGTCTGGTTACCGGCGGAGTTGCTCACGTACACGGAGTAATTGCCGGCGTTGGCCGTCGCGACCGGATCGATTGTGAAGGTGGAGTTGGTCGCCCCGGAAATGGGCGCGTCGTTCTTGCGCCACTGGAAGCTCAGCGGCGAGGTGCCGCTGGCGACGACAGTGAACGTCGTGCGTCCGCCGAGGCCGACCGAGCGGCTGGAGAACTGGGTTACGAACGTCGGCGCCAGCGCGAGGTTCGCGGCCGAGGAGGTGACGGTACCGAGGCTGTTGGTAATCGTCACGGTGTAGCTCCCGGAGTCGCTCGCCTGCACATTGCCGAGTGTGAGCGTGGCATTCGTGGCGCCCGTAATGAGCGTGTTGTTCTTGTACCACTGATACGCGAGCGGGCCGCTGCCGGTGGCACTCACGCTGAGGTTGACGGTCTGGCCCGGCAGCGCCGCGATCGTCGACGGCGGCTGCACGGCGATGGTTGGCGGCGAGGCGACGAGTTCGAGCGCGAGGATGGTGTTCGCCGCGCCGACGCCGATGATCGTGTCGCCGAACTGCACGAGGTCGTTGAGGATGTTCGCACAGCCGTTTTGCGAACCGGTCCACGTTGTGCCGTCCGTGGAAGTCAGATACGTCGTGTTGCCGGTCGAGAGGAGGTAGAACTTGGCGCCGGCGAAGGCGGTCGCGTTGATGGCCATGCCGAGCGGATTCGTGCGGGACGTCCAGGTGGTGCCGTTCGTCGACGTGCGGATGCTGGCGCCCGTGCTGCCGAGGACGAACACGCCGTTGGCGAAGACGACGTCGCGAATGTCCGAGGTCACGCCGCTGAGCGTCTGCGCGGACCATGCCGTCCCGTTGGTCGATGAGAGCACGGTGCCGGCCGCACCCACGGCCACGTAGGTGCCGGCGCCGTAAGCGGACTTGAAGAGGTTCTGCGAGATACCGCTCGCGACGGCGCTCCACGTGGCGCCGTCCGTCGACGTGAGCAGCACGCCACCGTCGCCGACCGCATAGAACCGATCGTTGAGATAGTTGACCCCGCGCAGGGTGCCCGCCGTGCCGCTGGTCCGCGTCGTCCAGGCGATGCCATCCGGCGAAGTGACGACGGTGCCCGCCGAGCCCACCGCGACAAAGCTGCCGGCTGCATACGTGATGTCGTTCAAGGAATTCGTCGTTCCGCTAGTCCGCGCGGTCCAGGTGAACCCGTCGAAGGAGGAGTAGATATTTCCGCTGAGGCCCACGGCTACCAGGGTGCCGGTGCGAGCGGCGACCGCGAAGAACGCAGTCGTTGATGCCGGACCCGGCCGCGTCCACGCATTGCCGTCCGCGGAGGACAGCAACGGATCGCCGGTGCCTCCGACCGCGACATAACGGCTAGCGCCATGCGTCATCGTGTTCGGAGCTCCATTCAGGCTGAAATCCATGGTGCGCCTGGTCCAGGTGATCCCATCAGGTGAGACGAGGTACACTCCGGTTGGGCTGAGAAAGCTCGTCGAACCGACGAAACCCACATCGGTGAACTGCAGGCTTCGGAGCGAGGCGGGAGTCGGGAGATTGCGCCGAGTCCAGGCCGTGCCGTCCGGCGAGGTGTAGGCGAACGTGCCGCCGCTGGCGACGAACAGACCGGCACCCGCCACGATGAAGCTGACGCTCTCCGGCACGCCGACCCCGACGGTCCAGCTGGTCGCATTCGTCGACGTGAACGTGCGGCCGGCGGTCCCCACTGCGATCCACTTGGACGCGTTATAGGCCACCGCCGCCAGCGTGTCCGACGTGGGCGCGTTCGCGACCGTCCAGGCGATGCCGTCCGAAGAAGACGCCACGAGCCCGCGCGTGCCGACGGCGACAAAGAGTCCGTTGGCAAACGTCAATGCATGCACGCCCGTGGCAAAGTAGCGCGCGTCGGAGCCCACGCCGGCATCACGCCGGGTCCAGTTCACCGCGTCGGTTGAAGTGAACACCGTGCCGAACTGGCCAATCGCGACGTAGGTGCCGTTTCCATACGCGATCGCGGTGAGCAAATCCGAAACGCCGAGCCGTTTCAGAGTCCAGTTCACGCCGTCGTTCGACGTCATGATGCTCCCGCGGATGCCCACCGTGACGAACCGGCCGTTGGCAAACACGACGCTCGCCACATTCTGCCCCTGCGGCAGGGGGAACCGCCATTGCCAGTCGGGACCATCGACCACGGCCTGGGTGAACGTGGTACTCGGCAGCGAACCGAGGCTGTTCGAAACCAGCACATTGTAGCCGCCCGCATCCGCCGGCTGCCACGTCGGCGGCAGGAAAACCGGCTGGGTGGCGCCGGGGATGCTTGTGCCGTCCTTTGACCACTGATACGACAGTGGCGTCGAGCCGGCGGTCAGGGTTGGCGCTGTGAGCGGCCACCGCGTGCCGGCCTTGATGCCGCCGCCGAAGCTCGAGATCGTCCCCGAAGACACTGGTGCCGAAGCCGCGACGGTCACCGTCGCGGTCGCGGAGGTCAGTCCCGTTCCCCCGGCGGTGATGCTGACGCTGTAGCCGCCGGCATCGGTGGACTGGACATTGGCGGCGGTGTAAGCGGCTGCCGTTGCCCCGGCGATGGCCGTGCCGTCCTTCCGCCACTGATACGTCACGCCGGTGCCGCCGGCCACCGAGACCGACAAGGTCAGCGAGTTTCCGGCCAGCAGGCTGACTCCCGCCGGCTGCTGGACAATGATCGGGCCCGGGGCCGAGAGCGTGCGCACCAGCCCGTAGCGCTGCGCGTTGCCGAAACGGAGGTAGGAATCGCCCAGCAGCAACGAGCCGTCGTCCAGCATCGTGAGCGTGGCCGGCACCGAGACGAGGCCGATGGTCGAGAAAGTCGTGTCCAGCGATCCGTTCGCCGCCAACCGCGCGACGAATCCGGAATTGGGATAGCCGTTCACCGAGCTGAACGAGCCGGCGATCAGCATCCGGCCATCCTCCTGCAGCAGGATGTTCGTGACGGTGCTGCTCGGCGCGATGCCTGGATCGAATGCCAGGTCGACCGCGCCGCCCGCGGTCAGCCGGCCGATCCGCGCACGGGCGACGCCGTTCAAGGCGGTGAAACTCCCGCCCACGAGGAGGCTGCCGTCCGGCTGGAGCGCCAGCGCGCTGACCGTGCTGTCGCAATCGACGATAAACGCGGGATCGAGCGAGCCGTCCGGGTTCAGCCGTGCGAGCCGGTTGCGGGCCACGCCATTGAAGGTGGTGAACGAGCCTCCGAGGAGCAGCTTGCCGTCCGGCAGCGGCAGCACACCATTCGTCGACAGGAAGCCCGCCGATCCCGCGTCGAACGTCGGATCGAGCGAACCATCCGGATTCACGCGGGCGAGATTCACCCGCGCCACGTTGTTGTAAGTCGTGAAGCTGCCGCAAACGAGCAGCTTGCCGCCGGCGAGCGGAATGATTCGCGTGGGCGTGCTGCTGGGGCCGGCGCCCGGATCGAAGGTGGGATCGAGCGAGCCATCGGCGTTCAACCGGGCGAGCCGGTTGCGGGTCACGTAGCCAGCGCCAAACACGGTGAAGGAGCCGCAGACGACAACCTTCCCATCCGCCTGGACAAACGCGTCGGTGACATTGCTCGAGCCTGAGTTGGGCGTGAACCCGGTATCGAGCGAACCGTCGGCATTGAGCCGGAACACGCCGAAAATCCGGGTGTTGTTCACGTGGGTGACATTGCCCGCCACCAGCAGCTTGCCGCCCGGCAGCGGCACGACGCGACTCACCCCGGTGGCGTTGAATGTGCCGAGGACCGAGCCGCCGAGGAGCGACGTCCCCTCGGCGCTCAACTGCGCGAGTCCACAGCGCGTGGTGCCGCCGAAACTCGTGAAGCTGCCGCCGAGCAGCAGAGTGCCATCGGGCTGAGCCAGGATTGCGTTGACGGTGCTCGAGGGCGCCAGCGGCACGAAGGTCGTATCGAGCGCGCCATTACTATCCAGCCGGGCGAGGCGGGACCGGGATACGCCACTATAGGCCGTGAAATCGCCGCCAATAAGGATTCGACCGTCGGCGAGAACCTCGATCGCGTTGACGGTGGAATCGGCACCGGTTCCGGCGCTTAAGGTAGGACTCCAGCTCAGATCTATCAAGCCGGTTTCCGTCAGACGCACAATCCGCTTCGCGCTAAAGCCGTCGAATTCCGTGAACGGACCGGCGGCAAGAATTCGGCCGTCCGCGAGGACCGAGACCTTTGTCACGAAGTTGTTGAATCCATCGCCGAGTGCACCTCCGTGATTGGGATTGAATGTGCTATCGAGCGTGCCGTCCGCGTTGATCCGCGCAATCCGGTTCCGCTTCACGCCCCCGATGGTCGTGAAATCACCACCGACAACGATCTTGCCGTCGGGCTGAACCGCCACGGTTCGCACGAACGAATTCGGCGCAGGATTGAACGAGCTGTCGCGCGTGCCATCGGGATTCACGCGGGCCAGGAAGCTGAAGGTCGAATTGCTCGTCGCGACTAGGATCTTGCCGTCACTCTGCAGCGCGACGGCATTGGTCGTCTGGTATCCGACCGCCGGTGCGAAGGAAGGATCGAAAGCGCCATCGGCATTCAGCCGGGCGAGGCCGTTGCGCGGCTGGCCGCCGACATTGGTGAAGTTGCCGCCGATGACGAGCCGCCCGTCGCTCTGCGCGACCACGGCGTTGACCGTGCCATCGATCACTTCGGTCGTAAAGGTGGAGTCCGTCGAGCCGTCCGCATTGACCCGCGCCACGTTCCGCGCCGGCACGCCGTTCAGCCGGGTGAAGGAGCCAACCACGATGTCCTGGCCGCTTCCGAGTCTAACGATGCTGGATACGCTGCCGCCCATGATTTCGACGGTGGGGCTGAAGTTCGGGTCCGCGCTGATCACCTGCGGGTAGCTGGTCGGCGCGACGGCCACGCGGACGGTCTGCGACACCGCAATCGAAAGCCCGCTGGCGACCACGACGTCGTATACGCCCGCATCCGTGCGGCTCGAGCTTGCAATCGTGTAGCTGGTCCCGGTCGCACCGGGGATCGCCACGCCGTTGCGGCGCCACTGATACGTCAGCGTGCCTGCGCCGGTGGCCGCAACCGTGAGCGAGATCGGCTGGCCGGCAATGCCGGTGGCGGCCTGCGGTTGAGTGGAGATCGTCGGCGCGGGGTCCGAACCGCTGAGCGTGGCAACGTTCGAGGTAACGCTCCCCAGCCCATTGCTGGCGGTAACCGTGTAGCCGCCGGCATTCGCGAGCTGGACGTTGGTGACGGTCAGCGTGGCGTTGGTCGCACCCGCGAGCGGCACGCCATTGAGCGACCATTGGTAGGTCGGCGGCGGATTGCCGGTCGCGGCCGCGGAAAACGTCACGGTCGCACCCGCCGTCGCGGTCTGGCTGACCGGCTGCGTGCCGATGACGGGCGCGCTGGCGGGGGCGGTGAACGTGCCGCCGTCGCCCTGGTAACCGCCGAGAAAAAACTGGCCGCTGTCGCGGACCACGAGGTTTCGGACCGCGCCGCGCAGGCCCAAAGTGACCAGAGTGGGATCGCGCGAGCCATCGGCATTGAAGCGAGCGACGTACCCTGTGTTCGCCACGTTGCCGACCACCGAGAAATCGCCACCGGCCACGATCCGCCCGTCTGGCTGGAGCATGATCGTATAAATGCCGCCGTTCGGCACGCTGGTGCCCAGGTCGAAACTCGTGTCGCGCGATCCGTCCGGATTGAACCGCGCGAGATTGGGCATGCCAGTGCCGTAATAATAGCTCCCGGCCAGAACCTTCCCGTCCGGCTGCAAGGCGAGCGCAGTTACCGAATAATATAATGCGGCCGGGTTCGCGAACGCGGTATCCAGCGTTCCATTGGAGTTAAGCCGCACCAGGCCATTGTAGGTTTGCCCGCCAATGCTGGAGAAAGACCCTCCCACATAGACCTTTCCCTCCGGAGTCACGCCGAAGGCATTCACGGTGAAATAGGAGCCCGCAGTCGGCAGCGTGAAGTCCTGATCCAAGGCGCCGTTGGCGTACAGTCGCGCAACATAGGCGCGCGGCACGTTGTTATAGTACCCAAAATATCCGCCAACGAGGATTTGCCCCCCGGGGGTGGAGGCGAGCACGGTCACGCCGGAATTCGGTCCGCCCCCGCCGGCCGGAAACGAGCCATCGAGCGAGCCATCGGCGTTGATCCGCGCGAGATCGGGTCGCACGGTGCCGTTGTACATATAAAAGGTGCCGCCGACGACCACCCTGCCGTCCGGCTGCGCGAGCAGCGCATTGACCACCCCGTTCGGTCCGGTGCCGGGATTGAACGTGGCGTCGAGCGAACCATCGGCATTGAAGCGCGCCAAATTGCGGCCGGCGACGGCCACGCCGTTGATGTGCGTGAAATCGCCGCCGGCCAGCAGCCGGCCGCCCGGCAGGAGGATTGACGTATTGACGGAACCCGCCGTGCGCGCGGACGCACTGAACCCGTCCAAGGTACCATCGCCGTTCAACCGGGCCAGCCGGTTGCGCGAAACGCCGGCCACGTCGGTGAAGCCGCCCGCGACCAGAATGCGACCGTCGGCCGTCGCCGCGACCGCGTTCACCGAGCCGCCGACGCCGGCACTGAACGCTTCATCGAGCGTTCCATTCGCGTTGAGCCGGGCCAGATAGGGCCGATAGGTGCCGCTGAACGAGACGAAGTATCCACCGGCGAGAATCTTGCCGTCGGATTGAACGGCGAGACTGAGCACGTCGTAATCGAAACCCGTCCCCGCGCTGAAGGTGGCGTCGAGCGCACCGCTTGTATCCAATCGTACGATATGTCCGACCGCCGTGCCGTTGAACGCCGTGAAATAGCCGCCGACCAGCACTTTGCCGTCGGCTTGCAGGCCAAGCGCGTACACGCGTTCGCTCGGCCCGCCAGCCGCGGCGTAGGCCGCGTCAAGCGTTCCATCGCTGTTCAACCGTGCGAGGTAAGAACGCCCCTGCCCCGCGATGGCCGTGAATTGCCCCGCGACGACGATCTTGCCGTCCGACTGCAGCACGAGAGAACCCACCAGGTTGTTCGGCTCGGGCGCGAAGGAGGCGTCGAGCGTGCCGTCCGCATTCAACCGCGCCAGCCGATTGCGCGGCGTGGAACTGAAGTTGTTATCGTAGTAGCTCGAAAAATAGCCACCGACGAGAATCTTGCCGTCGGCCTGCAGGGCAATCGTCCGGACGTCGCTGCCCACGCCTCGCGTCTGAAACGTCGGATCGAGTGTCCCGTCCGCGTTGAGCCGGATCAAATTGCTCCGCGATTGAGCGTCCGCCAGGTAGAAAGTACCGCCCACAATCACCTTGCCATCGGCCTGCACCGCCAAGGCGTTGATTGAACTATACCAATCGCCAAAGTCGGGTCCGGCGAAACCAGTGTCCAGCGTGCCATTCGCGTTGAAGCGCGCGATATTCTGCCGCGGAGTGGAATTGATCGAACGGAAGCTGCCGGCGATAAAGAACCGGCCGTCCGCCAGCGGCAGGAACTGGGCAATCTGGCCGCCGTCCGTCTCGAAAACGGTCCGATGCGCGGGGTCCGGTGCGATGGCCTGGGCATAGGCGGTCGGCGCCACGTCGAGCCGAATGCGATTCGAAACGGCGACGGACAATTCCGCACCGACGAGCACATCATAATAATCGGCGTCGCTGCGGCTCGCGGCCGGGATGGTGAAGCTCGAGGCCGTGGCATCGGGCAGGGGATAGCCGTTTCGTCGCCAAACATAGGACAGCGTGCCCGTGCCGGAAGCGGTAACGCTCAAGGTGACCGGCTGGCCCGCGGTGACCGTGAGACCCGGCGGCGGAACGTTGATGATCGGCGGCGGATTCGGGCCCGAGAGCGTCGCGGGATTGGAGTTCACGCTGCCGCTCGAGTTCGAAACCGTGACGGCATAGGTTCCGGAATCGACGAGCTGCGCGTTGCCGAAGGCCAGGGTCGCGCCGGTGCCCGCGGACAGCGGCGCCCCGTTGTGGAACCATTGATACGCCAGCGGAGTCGCGCCGCTCGCGCCGACGGTGAAGCTCACGTTGCCGCCCACGACCGCGACCTGATTCGCCGGCTGGCTGGTGATGGTGGGAGCCTGGCCGAACAAAGCCGCCGGCAAAAGGGAGGCGCAAGGCAGCAGATGCCGTAATTCCATGGAAGGGCGCAGAAGTTGAGGGCGCGCATCGTGCATTCGCCGAGAAACGGCTCATTCACGACGGCGCGCCAGTGGCAGGACGGAAGAGGGCTGAACGGAGGGCTGTGACTCGAATTCAACTTATTGGAGCGCTGGGGATGCGAGTTAAATCGAATCCGCGCGGCGGGTACGGCTCCGCAGCGGCTCCTGGCCGCGACCGCAATGCGGGGGCCCTGAAGTATCTTTCGAACATTCTCTCGTCCAGAACTCTGCTTTACGTCACACGAGACCAACACGGTCCCAGCCCGATCCCTATCAACCGGACTATTCGCGTCCGGTGCGATTCGGATTCAACACCCACGGCGCGAACTGGGTCTTGCGCGATCTCAAACTGTACTACCTGGACGTGCCGATCCGCCGGCCTTAGATTCCGTGAGTCGCCAACTCGTTGTGAGCAGGTCAAGTACCTGAATGCTTGGGGTCCCTGGTCCCTGGTCCTTGGTCCCTGGTCTGAGGCGAAGCCTCGCTACTTGGGTCGGTCCCACACGAGCCGCGCCACCTGAATGCCCTTCAAATCGCCGCGCAACGCCGCGATGAACCATTCGCCGTTGAAACGAACGAGCTCGGGCGCGGCGATCGGGAGCTCGGCGATCACTTTGTCCTCCGCTGCGAAATCGAGCGGGTCGCGCGAATAACGGACCGTGGTGTGTGCCCTGGCCCCGTAAATCTGGGTGTAGAACAGATAGAATTCCCCCGCGGCCGGCTCGACCACGAACGGACACTCGGCCGAGTACCGCAGGTCGCGCGGCGCCACGCCGGGCCCGGCGACTTCGCGCTCGGCGCCCCAGGTGCGCAGGTCCCTCGACGCGCGCACAAAAACGCGGCCCCGTTTTTCCGGATTGGCCGTGTAGTAGCAGAGCCATTCGTCACCCACGCGCAGCACCATCGGATCGCGCGTGTTGCTTTCGGCATCGCGGCCGAAATGCGGCGAACCGTCCACCGCCGGGCGGCGGACGAACGTTTTCCCGTCGCTGCTTTCCTGCGAACGGATGTTCGCCCAATCACCATAAAACATCAGGAAGCGCCCGCCGGTGCGGACCACAAAGGGAGCCTGCAACCCGCCGGCCGTCTCGCCGATCGCAAGGTCCGCGTGCATCGCGATGCCCATCGGCCGCCAGTCCGGATCGGTCAGGCGCGCGCCTTCCCAGCGATAGAATAGCCGCGTTCGGCCGGGCTCGCGCGTGTTGCGGACGCACGACCAGAGTTGCCACGTGCCATCGGCGGCCTGCCAGAGCGCGAAATCCACGGGCTGCTGCTGGCGCTGGCCGAGTTCGCCGAGGTCGGGCGAACCAGCGATTTGCCACCACTCGCTGGAAATCCGCGGAATGGCCGGCGCGGCATTCACGTGAACGACCAAGCTCGCGAGGGCGACGGCGATCCACGTGCGAGCGCCTGTCCGCCCAAGCAGGCGGCGACACGCTCCTCTCAACCCGCGCAAGATTTCGCGGCGACTCATGACGTCAGCGCGTCGTTGAGGTCGTGTCTTCAAATCCACTTTCGTCTGTCATTCTGAGCGCTAGCGAAGAATCCAATTGGACGTCCGTTGCTCTCGGCGGCTTCGATGCTCCTGCTGGATTCTTCGCTGCGCTCAGAATGACAAGGCATTTGAAAACACGCCCTAATCCGCGGCCCGCTCCAGCGAAACGCGGAGGTTGCGATAGGTCCAACCCAGGCTGGGAGTTTCCGGCGCCTTGGCCTCGTTGTGGCCCATCGCCGTGCTGAGCCCGATGGTCAGCGTATCGCCTTCCCCAAACGTGAACTCCTTCGCAGCCGGCTCGAGCAGCGGCACCGATTCGATCCGCGTCACTTCCCTGCCCTGCTGGCTGAGGGTGAGCACGGCGTGACCGCCGGCCACATCGTAGAGGTAGTTGATGTGATAGGTCGTATTCGGCGCGATCGCGACCTCCTTGATGTCCTTGGTTTTTTTCGGGTGCTGGACGCCCATGCCCTGCCGGAGCATCGCTTCCGGCGGCTTGTCGCCGTCTTTTCTCAGCGCGGCATAGCCAAACATGTAGAGATTGCGCGTGCTCCGCACCATCCAGAAGAGGTTGTGCCAGCCGCGGGGGTTGATCGGATTCCAGGGACCGCGAGCGGTCGTGACATCCATGTCGAGCACCAGCTTCCCGTAGGCGCCCGCCGGGATGGAAAAATTCACGGGGTGAGTGAGGTGATCCGCGTCGCACGCGAAAGGCCCGACAAACGCGAATTCAAGCGGCTTCCCGGATGCGGCTTCGGTACGGGGCAACAACGGACTTGCGAACAGCGCGAGGAACAAGGCACAGGTTCGTTTCACGAGGCCTTTGACTACGCCGAGTCCCGCCGTTTCCAAGCCTTGCCTGCACTTGACGTGACAGAAACCATCCCCTGACACCCTCCGCGCCCAGCCAACGTCGAAACGAACCAAGTGTGATACCAGATACGAAATGAATTGGACTCTTGGTGGGGCCGGTTCTCCGAACCGGCCTGGGTTACTGGATGATTTCACCTCGGAACTCAGGCCGGCTCGGAGAGCCAGCCCCACCGACTCATGGTCCAAAAGCGTATGATGACCCATCTCTTGCGTGACATTCTCGGCCAGCCCGCGGCGTTTCGCGCCGCCCTGCACTATCAGCGCGAGAATCGGTTTGCCGAATTTGAGCGCGCGGCCGCGTTGCTTCACGCGGCCGATCACCTTCTGATCGTGGCGATCGGCGCGTCGTTCAACGCCGGCCTGGCGCTGGCGCACAGCCTGAACCGGCATCGGCGGCTGGCGACACTCATCGACGCCTCGGAATTCGATCTCATCCGCGCCATCCCCGCGCACGCCGTGGTCATTTTCCTGACGCGCAGTGGCCGGAGCATCGAACTGGTGCGCGCCGTCGAGCGTTGCGCCCGCGAAGGGATTTACACCCTCGCCTTCACCAACGATCCGGATTCACCCGTCGCCCGTGGCGTCAAACACCACATCAGCCTGCGCGTTCCCTTCGATCACGCCGTCTCCATCGCGACCTACACGGCGATCGTGCTGTTCGCGGCGCTCTTTGCGAACCATGTCGCCGATCCCGCGGCGATGCCGCAGCTGCTGGTGGAATTGGAACGTGCCGCGGCCGAGACCGAACGGGTGTTGCCGGAGTGGCAGGCCCTGTTGCGCGCGGTCGGACCAGATTTCCTCACGCGCTTCACCTATTTTCTGGCGCGCGCCGAATCGCTGGCGAGCGCCCATGCCGGCATGCTGCTGTGGCAGGAAGTCATCAAGATTCCGGCTGCGGCGTTGTCCACCGGGACCTTTCGCCACGGGCCGCAGGAAGTCCTGCGCGCGCCAATGAACATCTTTCTCTGGCTCTCGCCCGAGGTGAATTTCAATCACGACGTCCAGCTCGCACGCGATTTGGTCCGGGTCGGCGCGAACGTCACCGTCCTGAGCCCGCAGAAAGTCGACTTGCCCGGGGCCGCGGTCTGGCTGACGCCGCCAGTGCCCGCCGATTTCGCGGCCGCCTTCAACATCGTACCCGTGCAGCTCTGGGCCGAACATCTCGCCGGCCAGGCCGGCGTCGATTGCGACCGTTTTATCCACTGCAGCTACGTGGTCGAAAAAGACGGCGGACTCTGATGCGACCGCCCACGCCGAACCAGCCCTTGGCGGGTTAGACTTCGCTTCGTTCAAAATGACGAGATGACTTCTGCAATGTAGGGCGGGGGGGCCCGGCCCCCCCCCTTGGACGGAAGGGGGGGGGGGGGGGGGGCCCCCCCCCCCACCCAAACCCCCCTTCGGTCCCACCACCCCCCCGGTGTCTCCCCCCCCCCCCCCCCCCCCCC
>Ga0080064_1003727_pt1 | contig 21219 bp, 23 predicted proteins | sample Subgrocontami54m_FD_69260 | JGI IMG/M metagenome (GOLD analysis project Ga0080064, IMG submission 69260) | Subsurface groundwater microbial communities from S. Glens Falls, New York, USA - GMW46 contaminated, 5.4 m (SPADES assembly) (version 2) ...
CCTGCGCTTCGCCCGCCCGCCCCGCCGCGCGCCGCAGGCGCGCGGCTCATTCGCCCTCACTCCAGCGGAAGTTTCTGAATGTGACCCTACCGGGAATCGAACCCGGATTTAAAGCTTGAGAAGCTTCCGTCCTAACCGTTAGACGATAGGGCCTAGAACATGAATCATGCAGTCGGTAACATGAATTATGCAAAAAAACTATAGCATAAGTTGACCACTTTATCAAAAGTTTGACCTGCTAAGAGCCTGTTCATAATCTTAGCCTCCATGAAATGTTCAAAATTCGCTCTGAAAATCGCGGATTTTGAGGCAAGCTACTCGAGATACGCTGACGAGAAAGACGCGATTTGCAGCAGAATTTTGGACATTTCGGCAGGCAAGCTATGTTCTAGGCTTTATACTGCGGTTAGATTATGAACAGGCTCTAAGCAACGTGTGCAGGTTTTTACCTATCGGGAGGGATTTCGTAGTAGTTGATCAGGAATTTGGCTATCTTCATAAAGGGCATCGTCAGTGACCCCGACGCATAGGCGACACCTTGCGGTTCAACTGCGTAAAGAAAGACAATGAACTGTGGGTTGTACGCGGGGAAATAACCAAAGAACGAGTGGAGAAAGCGATCGGGGTAATATCCTCCCCCCTTTGGGTCGGCGATAAGTCCCGTGCCCGTTTTGGCGGCAATGCTATGCTGGGGCATTTTGTATTTACCCTCAAGAAGCGCGGTATCTACGACCCGCACCAGCATCCGCGTGATTTCCTCCGATGTTTTCCCATCTATTACCTGCCTGCGGTCATCGCTTTCCACCGAGCGGGTCAGTCCCATCTTGTATTTAATGTCGGTGACGACGTGAGGCGTTACCAAATACCCGCCATTACCCAGCGCGGCAAGCGCGCGAATGGTTTGAATGGGAGTAAGCGCGATGCCTTGCCCATAGGAGGCAGTCGCAAGCTCAATATCCCTTCCACTCTCAAGGTTCCCTACGAGTCCCGCCGCCTCCGCGGGAAGGTCAATCCCAGTTTCTTCTCCCAGTCCGAACTTTTTGAAGTACTCACGAAATCGGTCCTTGCCGAGCCGAAGCGCCACCGTGGCGGCACCGGTATTCAGCGATTGACTAAGCACTTCTTGCATATCCACCTGCCCCCTGCCCTTTCCGTCAAAGTTGGAAATGGTTTTCCCGTTGAGTGTCAAAAACCCCGCGTCATAGTAGGTACTGCTCGCGGTCACGACCCCCGCATCAATACCTGAAGCCATCGTCACTGGCTTAATAATGGAGCCGACTTCATACACATTTTCCACCAGCGAATTTTGAAAACGACTGGGGTCGCTTTCTTTTGCGTACTCGTTTGGGTCAAAGGTGGGCGCAAGCGCCATTGCATAAATACGCCCCGACTCGGGGTCCATAATGATGCCTCCCACTTGCTTTGCGGTAAAGGTGCTCTGAAGCTCCGCAAGTGTGTTTTCAAGAAAACCTTGCGCGGTAGGCTCTATGGAGGTCACGATGTCCCCCTCGGTGCGGTCCGGCTGAAGCACCTGCTTCACGTCAGAAAAAATCTCCGCAAAGAAATTTTTCCGCAGATCCGATGCGTTACGCGCAAGGACGTCGTCATAGTAGCGTTCAAGTCCACTTCGTCCGGTCAGCAAATTGTTATCAAACCCCACAAAGCCGAGCACATGCGAGGCGAGTTTTTCGCCGGGGTAAAAGCGCCATCGCTCTTTAAAAAGCGAAACGCCTTTTAATTTCTCGGCTTGAATCTTGTCCCCGAGGTCAACCGGTAACCGCTTGCCGATTTCTTCGTAGGGGTCCTCCCGCTTTTCAGCTTTTGCCAGAAAGGAGGTCTTTTCAAGTGCGGTGTATTTTGAAAGTGTACTAAAGACCTGCTCGGCATTCACAATATCTTTTGGAATGAGGGAAAGCGTTAGCCCCGTTTTCAGCGTAGCGGCCGATACCCGTTCACCTCCGCGCGTCGTAAAAAAGATAGACCCTCGGTCCCACAAATCTTGGTTTGGACTGGCATACTGGCGCTCGGCACGGTCATGGTAGGTGTCTCCCTGCATGATTTGTACCACATAAAGCTTCCCCACGAGGATGAGACCCACGAGAATACACCCGAGGCTAAGGAGTCGTACGCGAAAAAAAAATGATGAGTGTGCTCTCATTCGGGTGCTAATACGTTATGAAAATCTTGAAGAAAACTAAAACGCCTGTGCAGTAGCGACCGTTCCCACTTTTTCGGCGCCGATAAAGCGGACGGCTTTCACATCCTCAAACCCCTTGGCGTAGGCGAGAGAAAGCGTCACCGATTGCTTCAAGGAAAGGTAGGACGACTCAAGCTCGGAGACATGGGATCCGATTGACGCGATAGACTCCTCGGTCTTGCTCCAACTGACGCCGTTACGCGTAGCCGTATTGATGAGGTACACGTAGCATGTCACCATAAAGAATAGCATGCACACAAAAGACCAGAAAACCGTTTTTCCGTTTGTGTCCATCCATGTTACGTTTTTTTGTAGTGTTTGCATATTACTCGACACTAATCTACGAATACCGACTCGAATGACACTAATAAAACGTGAACTTTTTTGGATTCCATTCGTGTCATTGGTGTCGTGGTTATACTTTTTCAATAATGCGGAGTTTCGCGCTTCGTGACCGGGGATTTTTCGCTACTTCCGCCTCGCTCGGTATCATTGGTTTCTTGGTAATAACCGTACCTCCTCCCACTTTCCCTAATTCCCTAAAAAAATCTTTGACGACTCGGTCTTCCATACTGTGGAACGAAATGACGGCAATTCGTCCTCCGGGGAGAAGCGTCTCCCACGCTTTTGAAAGTCCGTCCTTCAGCCCTTGAAACTCATCGTTAACCGCAATGCGGAGTGCCTGAAATGTTTTGGTCGCCGGATGAATTTTCCCCTTCCGTTTGACGACCGATTCCACGATACTCGCCAGTTGTAGAGTGGTGGTGATGGGTGCTCGAGCTCGTTCCTCTGCAATCTTCGTTGCGATGCGCCACGCCTGCTTCTCTTCGCCATAACTTTGGAGCAGTGTCGCGATGGTTTCTTTGCTCCACTCGTTTACAATCGTTTGAGCCGTAATGCTTCCCTCCTTGGGAAACTTTACGAAGGTCATCTGAAGGGGCTCGTCGCGCATAAATGAGAACCCTCGACCACTCTCATCAAGTTGAAAACTGGAAAGCCCGAGGTCAAAAAGGATGCGATTCACCCCCGTGATGCCCAAACTCGCGAGCGCGGTATCAAGGTGCCGATAGTACGTGTGATAGAAATGAAACTCACAACCGCACACTTCTAACCTCTTTCGGCTTCGCTCTATCGCGTCCTCGTCGGCGTCCAGACAGACGAAGCGAGCGTTTCCACCCATCGCCTGACAGAGTGCTTCGCTGTGTCCTCCGCCACCCACCGTGGCGTCAAGGACGGTCTCTCCAGGTTTCGCCTGGAGACCTTCTACTACTTCATGTAAAAGAACGGGAATGTGCATACGCACAATTGCCAATTTTCAATTTCCAATTATCAAACAATTCTAAATTGAAAATTTCAGAATTGAATATTAATTGAAAATTGTAAATTGATAATTGAAAATTAAAGTATTCCGACTTGTCCCAATTTTTCCGCCAGCGTGTCTGCCTGTTTCTCAATCGTGTTCTTGTTGGCTTCCCACGCCTTGTCGTTCCAGATTTCCACACGGCTCTGCACCCCGATGACCACCACCTTCGTGCCGAGACTTCCCCAGGTCTTCAAAAAATCGGGGACAAGGATGCGTCCAATCGTGTCCACTTCCGTTTCAGTAGCACCCGCGAACATAAATCGGTTAAAGCTTCGACTATCGGCCTGGAGCATACTGGACTCTGAAAGCTTCTCCGCGATCTTCTTCCACTCCTTCTCCGTAAAGATCGCCACACATTTATCCAATCCTCGCGTCAGCACCACCTTCTTCCCCATTTCGGTTCGAAACTTTGCCGGAAGCGAAAGTCGGTTCTTGTCGTCTATGGTGTGTGTGTATTCGCCGATAAGCATGATAGGAGAAGAATTATGAAGAATGAATTAGGAATTATGGGAAAGAGGAGAACGAACATTTGAAGAACGGACAGGCACTTTCTTTCGCGGCTCCACACCGACAAAAACAGATACCGGAAAAGAGTACTGCTTGCCTTTGTGTACGATTTTGTAAATTCTTTTTTCGATTTTCATTTTGTAGAGAGAAAGGATGAGGATTTCTTGATTTCCCATTCTTTCCCACTTCCTGCATATTGTATAACACTTTGTACCACTGTCCTACACCGCAAGCTGTGGATAAGAAGTGCATAACAAAGGAACAACTGGAATCTCCTCGCGTAATTGACAAGAGCAGAATGATATGATTATGTTATTTCTGAACCTTGACCCTCTTATGAGAAATACTTACGGCTTTTATCGTGGAGGAGCAGAGCCTCTTTCCACCGAGACGTTCCTTGTCCAAAACACCCTTGGTCTAGCCGGACTTTTCGGCATTTCCGCTAGTTTCGCCGACGTGGCACTGACACCCCTCTCTAATCAGGTAAGTGTCATGGTGGGTACCCGCCATTGCCCCCTCAAAAATCAGGGTACCGTCGTGGGTGAGGGTAAAACCCTCGTGGTGAGATACAACGCAAACATCATTGCCAAGTACGTACGATTCGCTTCGGAGCAGAAGGTTCCCGTCCATATTCCCTTTCTCTGGAGTCAAATTGGCCGGGCGCTTCGACTCTTTACGGTTACCCATCTTAATCTACCGAAGGAGGAGCTCCTGCCAGCAAGCCTCTTTCGGGTGCTTGGCCTTGCGGAGACGGCGTCTGCCATAAGCGAAGACTATATTCAAAGGCATTTGAGCGAACGTGATATGCGGGTTGAAATTGACACCTCTGTCATCGCTAGCTACCTGGCGATACTCCTCACCTTTCGCGCACTCCGAGACGAGAGAGTCGCAACAGACCATATTCAAGACATCATCTTTGAGACCAGACGCGAAAACGCAAAAGACATTTTGCTGAAGGTTTGGTAACGACAAACCGGCGCGCCCTTCTGGGACGCGCCGTTTTTCTTTGAAGCCCTCCTCACTTCCCCAACATCGGATGTTGCGGGAAGACGGTGTGGTCTAATTAGAGGACATCACACCAGATGTTGGGGGAAGATGCTAACTGACCAGTCTTTCTTTTTGGTCGAATTCTGTTAAGATTGCAGACAGATATTATGAAAACTATTCTTTACCAATACCGGTACGCACTCGTGCACGAGTGCGCGTACCTTACGCTTCTCTGCCTCGCCTTTGCCACCCTTGCCTTCCCCTCCTGGATTAAATCCTACGGTGGCGAACCGATGGGATGGCTGAATGTGATAGGGTTTTATTTCGGAGTATTATGGCTGTTTCTCATCGCCTTTCTCTGGGGAGATGAAGCTTGGTATACGGGCATGAATGAGCTCCTTTTCGGCTCCGATGACTGAGGTTGAATTTTCCTTTTGCCCTGGTGTACTCACTGGCGGCGCGCCCTTCTGGGACGCGCCGCTCTTTTTTTCCCCAACATCGGATGTTGAGGGAAGATGATGTGGTCTACTTAGGGCTTAGGCCGAAGTGTCGGGAAGAAAATGACCTCGCGGATGTTTTTGACGTCCGAAAAAAGCATGACCAATCGTTCAATACCCATGCCGACTCCACCGGCGGGGGGCATCCCATACTCAAGTGCCTCAACAAAATCTTTATCATTCGGCTGGGCTTCTTTGTCGCCCACTTTTCGGTTTCCTTCTTCGGTGTTGAAACGACGGGCTTGCTCAACGGGGTCGTTCAGCTCCGAGAATGCTTTGATAAGCTCAAGTCCTCCCGCGTAGAATTGAAACGTGTCCACCGTCCCCTCCTTTTCCTCATCGTCCTTCGCGAGAGGAATCATTCCTATGGGATACGAAATAACGTAGGTCGGCTGAAGCAGTTTGGGACGAACCGCTTTTTTAAAAATACCGTCCATAATTTTCTGTACCGAATCACTCGGAGCAACGGCAACGCCAAGCTGTTTTGCTTTAAGTGAAAGCTCTTCAAGGGTTGCTTTCTCGGGAGTCCCGATAAGGGCGTACCTTTGAAGCGACTCAAAATAGGTCATCACCGAAAACGGGTTCTCAAAATCAATAACTGTTCCGTCAAAAGTAATGGTTGTCTCCCCTTTTACGCGTTTAACGAGTGCGCGAAGCATCTTCTCAATAAAAGCGCGCTGCTTCTTTGCGTCACTATAGGCCTCGTACCATTCAATGGTCGTAAACTCCGGATTGTGCGTAACGTCAATACCTTCGTTTCTAAAACTTCTCCCGATTTCGTACACCTTCGGATATCCGCCGATAAGAAGTTTCTTGAGGTCAAGTTCCGGAGCAATACGAAGGTTCAGGCTAATATCCAGCGCATTGTGGTGTGTACTAAACGGCTCGGCGTTCGCTCCTCCGGCAAGGGACTGAAGCATTGAGGTCTCCACCTCCAAAAATCCTTCGGCATCAAGTGATGCGCGCAAAGCTGAAATAATTTTTGAACGAAGCACAAAGCGGTTGCGCACCTCTTCGTTCATAAGTGTATCAAGGTAGCGACGACGAAAGCGCTCTTCGGTATCGGTAAGCCCATGCCACTTTTCGGGAAGCGGACGAAGCGACTTTGCGAGCATGCGCCACTTTTTTACCTGAAGCGTCTTTTCGTTGCGTTTCGTGAGAAAAAGTGTGCCGGACACCTCCACAAAATCGCCGATGTCCACGGTAGCACTCCACAGGTCAAAGAGCTCATCACCGATGTCATCTTTTTTAAGAAGCGTCTGAAATTTTCCCGTCCCGTCAAAGAGGTCGGCAAAGAAAAGCCCTCCCTGCCCGCGGAGTGCCATCACACGCCCCACGAGGTAGAGCTCCTTTTTCTTGAGAAGTTTCTCAAAACCTTCCGACGCCTCCGCGAGAGTCATATCCATCCGCGCCGAAATAGGGTAGGAGCTCATACCCTTGTCTTTGAGAAGTTGTAATTTCGCGAGCCGAGTGGCTCTGATTTCGTCTAGAGATGCCATGATTGATCTTTAAGGAGTGGTAACGACTGTAAAAATCATCACCCAGCACCAATTTCAGGGAAGGTACAAGTGACTACTGTAGAATACCTGTTACTAACATTCTCGTACAGCCTTAGATTACATTTTGAGAAATTGGTGCTGGGTTGTAGTAAAGTATAGTCGCAAAGACGCTCCTTACTTTACTCAATGTGAACTACTTCATACTTCACCACTCCTCCGGGGGTCTTTGCGCTAAACGTATCACCTTCTCTTTTCCCTATCATTGCGTTCCCAAGCGGTGAGTTGATGGAGAGTTTACCTTTCGCGAGGTCTGCCTCTTCGGAACCGACAATTTTGTAAATCGATTTAGCGGGTGCGCCCTCTTTCTGAATAGTCACGGTGGAGCCGATACCGATAACCTCGCTGTGATGCATCTTCACAATGACGGTCGTTTGAAGCATCGTCTCAAGTTTTGAGATACGATCTTCAATGTTCGCCTGCATCTCACGAGCTTCCTGATATTCCGCGTTTTCGGAAAGGTCACCGAGCGACTTCGCGTACTCAAGATTTTCCGCGACTTCTTTGCGTCGTACCGTCTTGAGGTTTTCAAGCTCTTTGACGAGTTCATTGTATTTTTCCTGGGTAAGATATTCGCGGGTATCGGGCATAGTCGTAGTGATTAGATTTGGTAACGGAGTGATTTTAGCTGTTTTTGAGGGGTAAGTCAACGCGTGAGACGAGTTCGTAGTACGTAGAACGTAGTTTGTAGAAAGGAAACTTTACATTTCTTTACTACGTTCTACTTACTACGTTCTACGTACTATTTCAGGTACTCCGGCGCATACACGGTCAGCCACTCAAAAAACCTGCGAGCCACATAAGCGGCGCCTACGATGTTGTCGCGTGGTCCTTTCTCCATCACAATCGCGAAGGAATACCGTGGATGTGTATAGGGGAAGAAACCCATAATCCACGAGTTCACCAGCTTCTTTTGAGTCCCGAGCTCGGCGGTACCTGTTTTCGCGGCGACGCTTACTCCGGGAAGAAGAATGGCTCCGGCAATACCGGTCTCTACCGCCTGAAGCATACCTTCCCGTACCACCTCAAACGACGACGTTTTGATGGGTACGACACTGTAGTTCGGGGTATTTCCTTCCTCATGAATAATTCTGGGCTCCAAAAGCTTACCTCCGTTTGCAATAGCGGCCGTCGCCCGCACCATTTGAAGCGGTGTCACCTGAAATCCGTACTGCCCAATCGCGGTGTGATAGGTGTTCCCGATGTTCCACGCCTCCCCGTTAAAATTTTCCCGCTTCCACTCCGGCGAAGGAATGCTTCCGGCCTGTCCCGTAAAGTCGCCGGGCGGAGGCGCGCCAAAACCGAACAGGCGCATATATTTTTCAATGTTCGCGATGCCAAGTCCTTTCTGATTTTCAAAACCACCTCCGACTTCATAAAAATACACGTCGGAAGAAACGGCGAGGGCTCTACGCATATCCACCGCTCCATGCGCCTTCCAGTCCTTGAAGACCGTTGGCCTCGTTGGGTCAAACGGGTTCGGGAGGGTAAGCGCCCCGGTACTCACAATCTCTTTTTCTGGAGTAATCACCCCTTCTTCAAGCGCGGCAAGCGCCACAAACGGCTTCACGACCGAGCCGGGAGTGTACAAGCCGTTCACGACACGATTAAGAAAAGGTTTGCGCGAATCGGTGAGTACCTTTTTTATGGCTCCCGTATCCTTCCCGTCGGTCAGTATTTGCGAATCGTACTCGGGGAAACTCACCATAGCAAGCAGTTCTCCGGTTTCCACGTCCATCATGACCGCCGCCCCACCCTGAAATCCTTTTTCCTTGGCGAGTCCGTCAATGGCCGTGTACAATTCTTCCTGAATCCGTACGTCTATGGTGAGGGTAACGCTTGCGCCGTCCTTGGGAGGCTTGAGCAGACTTTCCGATTGGACCGCTCCATGCACATCCGTCTCTACAATCCTAAGTCCGTGTTGGGGGGCGACATACTCGTTGTAGTATTTCTCAAGTCCGTCTTGCGCCTCAAAATCAACCTTATAGTAAAATCCCGCCTTATCTCGGGACGGATACTTGAGATAGCCGAGCAGAGATGACATCCCGGGCTTATCAAGATATCTTCGTTTTGAAAACGCTGTCTCGTCCTTATCAATCACATTCCACGCTAAGTATGTTTTGTTTCGGTCGTAAAATACCCCCCGAGACCCGAAGATAATCGTGTGACGTAACCTATTTTGCGTACTTTTCGCCTCGTAGGTCTCGCCCTGCCGAACCTGCAAAGAAAAGCTCTGCCACCATATAAGCCCGAGTACGCACATGAACACACCCAAGACCGCGAGAATCGTCCGTTTGGAAATAGGACGTTCCAACCGCCCCTCAAATTGGTGCCGATTAAACTCGGGAAGGTTCTGCGAATCCAGAAATATCTCATCGGGGTCTATCTCACGCACCTCTGGGCGTGGGTTGCAAAGTGTATACCAAAAGCGAGCAAGGAGGCTGAACATACGCGTACACTAAAACCGCATCCGATGTCTGATAAGAGTAAGAAAAATGTACAGCGGTACCGCGCAAAAAGAAAGCACAAACGTCACATTAAAAAAATAGGCTCGGGAGGTGCCGTAGAGGAGGTCAATGAGTAGCGAAAGCAAAAGAAGTTCCCAAAAACGGTCAAACACGAAAAAAAACAGGCTCGCGACGAGAAGCGTGAGCCACCACGGTGCAGAAAAAGCACAGAGGATCAGCAGGAGGTCTATGAACCACCGACGTGAAAACAAGGCTCGTGTTGTGGTTGTCATCGTCATAGGTGCTACTCACCGGCTAACGTCTTTTCAACCTCAAGAAAACGAAGCGAAAAGAGGGGGACCGGATTTTTAAACCGAACGTGCGCGAATGAATCGGTAGCGGTCGTCTCAATAGACTCCACCTCCGCAAACAAAAGCGGACTAAAACCGGGCATACTAACACTATCCTTTACACTCACCTCGGTTTCCTTGGGAAGGGTGGCGATAAACTCACCGCCTCCTTGCCCCACCGCGTCAGCGGGAATTGCGCGACCTTCATGCAAAATCCCGATCGGCGTTTTCCTCCCCGCCGTTGAGAAGAACTCCACTTGCGAGGTGTGTGCGTAGACCTTACTCACGAGGCCAAGTATCGCGGACCCCGCAAGCACGCGGTCGCCCACCGCCACGCCATTCTGCGCGCCGACATCAAGTATGGCCGTGTCGTACGGTGAACGCGGAGGCGCCACGAGAATCGCACCGATAATGCGTTCACTTTTCGTCGTGGTGCGCCCAAATTGTTCCTTGAGTGCTTCATTCTCCTGTATCAAGAGGTTGCGATCAAGCAATAGTTCGTTTGCACTCGTAAGCTCTTCAGAAAGTTTCTCCACCTTCGCCTGAAGTGCGTTTCGTGAAGAGAAGTATGCGAAAAAGGCACGGAGCTCTTCCCCCACGGAACGCTCGGCTCTCCAAAAAGGAAGGGCCACCCCGGTAGCAAAGCCTCCAAGCGTGAAAGGGGGAACGAAGTGGAAAAAAGTGGCCACCACCAAAAAAAGGGCAGGAAGCCCCACCGCCCACAGTTTACTTTTTGATTTGACACTACGAATGAGGTGGTAGTTCATCTTCGTTCTCAATTAATACGCTCTTGTAGCGATCAAAATCTTCAAGAATAATACCGGCTCCGCGCGCGACCGCGGTCATCGGGTCGTCCGCCGAGTGGACGGGAATTTTGAGACTCTCCGCGAGAAGCTCGGGAAGTCCTTTAATCAGCGCGCCTCCTCCCACAAGGTGCAGTCCGCGTCCCATCACGTCGGACACAATCTCGGGGGGAGTGGTCTCCAACACTTCCTTCACCGACTCAATCAAATTGTCCATAGAGAGAGCGATGGCCTCGCGTACATCCGTGTCGTTAATCACGAGTTCTCTCGGAAGACCGGTGATAAGGTCTCGCCCTTTGATTGATGCCTCAAGAGTTGCCCCGGGTGGGAGTACCGAACCGATAGCCATCTTGAGATTTTCGGCGGTCTTTTCGCCAATGAGCACTTTATATTCGCCCCGAATGTACGAAATAATATCCTGGTTCAGTTTGTCGCCCGCAATCTTGAGACTCTTTGAACGCACGATACCCCCAAGCGAGATGACCGCGATGTCGGACGTACCACCGCCAATATCCACAATCATATTCCCTACCGGGTCGTGTATGGGGAGTCTGATACCAATCGCCGCTGCCATCGGTTCTTCCACAATGTAGACCGCGCGAGCCCCGTTGTTTTTGGTCGCGTCGCGCACCGCGCGCGTTTCCACGTTCGTAATGCCGGATGGAACACCGACGACCACGCGTGGTCCAAGCGTCTTACGAAAATTCGCTTCGGCGCGCCGAATGAGATAGGCGAGCATTTCTTCCGTCACTTCAAAATCGGAAACCACACCGCCCACGAGTGGCCTCACCGCCACGATATGCGGAGGCGTGCGCCCAAGCATCTCCTTCGCTTGTGTGCCGACGGCGACCACCTGTCCGGTTTTCTGATTGACCGCGACAACGGAGGGTTCGTTGATGACAATCCCCTGTCCGCGCATATACACCAAAGTATTGGCGGTACCGAGGTCAATGCCGATGTCGTTGGAGAGATACCCTGTTAATTTGTCTACGTATTTTTTGAACATAGGTGCCTACGCATTATATACGAATACCGACAAACGCAAAGCCTCTACAAAATCGCAACTTTACTTATTTTTTGAGATATTGACTTAAGTCAACTTTTATATTACGTTGGTATAGGCTAAAAGAACCTATGAACATTACTCTACGGACATACCTCGCCAGAATCAATTGCAGATTTACAACTTTGGAAGAATGGCCAAACGCACTCGAACAAATTCAAAATGCCTCGGCATGGAAAGAATGTGGCAGGGTATGGGAAACTTCTCTGCTAACAATCTCACTTGAGCCAGTACCTAAGGTAACTTCTCCAATACTCAAAGCTACCGGCATTTTTCAGAATGGGAAAACGGCAATGTTTTACTTTTTGCTGAGACGCTGGGAGGGTAGATTGATGGTCACCGAATGCGATGAGAACACCCTTCTGCGAAACAGTGAGGACTTGGAAATACGTCGACGCGTTCCCCCACCCCGATGACTTGCGCACTTTTTGCTTTTGAGTATCCAGCCGTTTGGTTTACGCCAGCGGCTTTTTTGTATTTCATGTTCACCTCCTTTATCTATCTTTATTTCTTTCTGTCGGCATGTTCTCGCTTGAATCTATCTCATCTGTATCTCTATCCATAGTTTAGCATTGTAGGCACGGCCGTGCCTACAATGCTAAACTATGGGGATGAACATCGAGCACGTACAGGAGAGAATACGCGCCAAAAAGAAAAAAGAGTGGTTCGGACCGACCCAGAAAAAGATACTTTTACTTCTTCTTGGTGGGCTGGCGCTCTCGTGTGCCCGCTCTTCCAAAAAGCAATGGCATATTGTAAAAGGGGTGCATGAAGGGTGGAAGGATATCTCGAAACAAGCGGCTGAGCGTGCTGTCGCTGGATTGTACGAATCAAAGTTGCTCACGGCACATGAAAATGATGACGGCACCACGACACTCATTTTAAGCGATGAGGGTAAAAAGCGCGCACTTACGTACCATATGCGCTATGTAAAAATTAGACCAACGGGTCCGTGGGACAAAAAGTGGCGCATTGTACTCTATGACATACCTGAAGACGAACGAACAACGAGGAATGCCTTTCGAGACCACCTAACACAACTAGGCCTTCGGAAGCTTCAACATTCAGCTGCCATCTACCCATATGAATGCAAAAACGAGATAGATTTCTTTATAGAACTGCTAGATATTCGCAAATACGTGCGCTTTATTATTGCAGACTCTGTGGATGACGCCCCTCATTGGAGACGCAAATTCAACCTTGATGTTTGATTTAGCATTGTAGGAACGGCCGTTTCTACAATGCTAACTTGTTAACCCCGGAGTAAAAGCGGTGCAAGAAAGTTTTAGAGATTAGAGGAAAAAGAACAGAAAGAGAAAAGCTCTGGCTTAGAGAATTTTGGAAAAGTCGGGTTCGGAAAGCATGGAAACCGTACCAGTTTTTCGGTCTTTGACCTCAAGTTTACCTTCCTTTATCGTTTTTTCACTGATAACGACACGGGTGGGGATACCGATAAGGTCGGAGTCGGCGAACTTTTCGCCAGCGCGCGCATCTCGGTCATCGTAGAGCACCTCAATACCTTTGTCGGTAAGCGTTTTGTAGAGAGCATCGGCTTCTGTGGTCACGGCTTCGCCGTTTGCGCCGACAATTGAGATGAGATGCACTCTAAACGGCGCCACACTTTCCGGCCACACGATACCCTTTTCGTCCGCGAACACTTCCACAATGGTACCCATCAGCCTCCCAAGCCCGATGCCGTAGCTTCCCATCACGACGGGTTTTTTCTCGCCGTCTTCGCCCGTGTAGGAAAGACCCAGAAGAGATGCGTATTTCGTGCCGAGTGGGAAAATATTGCCGACTTCCACTGCTTTTTCCGTTCGCGACAATTTTCCGTTACACACAGGACACTGGGAAACGTCTTTAATTATTTCTTCATTTACCGCGACGTGACAGACATCACAAATATGAATGGTGTCTTCACCTGCCGAGGTGAGTGTCTGAAACTCGTGAGAGTATTTGCTAAAGGTGCCTCCCGAGGCATAGGTGAGATAGGTTTCAGCACCAATACCCGCGCGCGTGAACACGCTCGTGTACGCCGTCTTTGAACGCTCGTAAAAATCCTCATGTTCTTTGTCGGTTCGAGAAAACGAGTAGAGGTCCTTCATCAAAAACTCTCGCCCGCGAAGTATCCCGCTCTTAGCGCGCGCTTCGTTACGAAACTTCGTCTGAATTTGATACACATACTTCGGTAGGTCCTTGTACGAGTTTATGTACTCCGAGAGTATCTTCGTGAGTGGCTCTTCCTGGGTAAACCCGAGCCCTACCTCCGTACCGCTCTTCAGCTTCGTTTTGAACCAGTTGTCCACGACCTCGTCGCTCCAGCGTCCACTCTTCTCCCACACTTCCCTATCCTGAAGCGCTGTAAGGTGCAGTTCCACTCCGCCAAGTGCGTTCATTTCCTCGCGGATAATGTTCGCGATGTTGTTCATCACGCGCACTCCAAGCGGTAAGAACGAGTACACCCCCGCCATCTCTTTATGAATATAGCCGGCACGAATCAAAAGCTTCGCGTTCTGCGCAACTTCATCGGCTGGCGCTTCTTTCCGTGTCTTCGTAAATAACGCTGACTGTCTCATATATTCGTATGCTCGTTAATCATATAACACTTGCACGTTTTGTTTCTTCTTTGTCATTCCCGCGAAAGCAGAAATCCATTATGAAGCCTCTTTTCTAGACTCTGGATTCCAGTTTTCACTGGAATGACACCGATTGCATGGTTCTATACTAACTAAATAATTTCACTACATCCCGATAGGTGATGAACAACATAAACGCAATGAGAAGTATGAACCCTGTGGTATTGACCACCTTGGTAAACTTCACCGAAATGGGACGGCGGATAATGCCTTCAATCGCGAGAAAGAGGAGACGTCCACCATCAAGCGCGGGAATGGGGAGTAAATTGATAACCGCGAGGTTGATGGAAATAAAAGCGGTAAAGGAAAGGAGGTAGACGATACCGAGTACGCGCGCCTCCCCTACCATTCCCGCGATACCCACCGGACCCGTGACTGCGGAAAGACTTGCCTGTCCGAGAACGGCCTGCTTCAAAAATCCAAAAAGACCCACGGCAACCTCTCTAAAGAGGTCAACGGTCATAAGAGCGCCTTCATAAAACGAACGGAAGAATCCAAAACGCACGACCCCGACGGTATTCAGCGCGACCCCAATCGCGGGCTTTCCTTCCACAATACCCGCAATCGGCTCTACGGTAACCTGCCCACTCTCCGCCCCGCGCGTATACGACACCGAGAGCTTTCCTTTGCTTCCCGCGATAAAGTCGCCCGCTTGGTCGGCATCGCTGTCCGCAAACTGCTTCTCTCCTTCAACAATGGAAGTAATCGCATCACCGGAGTGAAGCCCCGCTTTCTCGGCAGGAGAGCCTGGGAGTACCGTCGTGATAGTGAGCTTCGCGTCTGTAACGTCGGCCGCGTATCTCCCGTCTATCGCAGAAGGTATGCCCGCCATAAACCCCGTAGAAAGCAGGAGCCAGGCGAATACGATATTTCCGAATACGCCCGCGACAAGCACAAGCGCTTGAATATAGCGGGGTTTCGCGATAAAGCTCCGCGCTTTGTCCGCTTCGCTATCCGCAAGGTCCGACATAACATCCGCGTCATCACCAAAAATCTTAACGTAGCCTCCAAACGGGACAATGTTGAGGTTGTACACCGTCTCGCCCACCTTCTTTCCCAAAATCTTCGGCGGAAACCCGAGGGCAAACTCGTCAACGCGAATACCGGACCACTTGGCAACAAGAAAATGCCCCAGCTCGTGGACAAAGACGAGGGCACCCAAAATGAGAAAAAACAAAGCAATGGTCATTTTGGAATTATCAAGTTTCAATTATCAATTTTCAATCAATTGCACAAGCTGAAAATTGTTTAATTAGAAAATTACTTGAAAAATGTAAATTGATAATTGAAAATTAGGCTTCGAGTTCCTTTTGCTTTCTATCAAACGCTTCCTGCAATTTCTTGTTTTCCACCTCGCTCATCTTGTCCAGCTCTTTCTTGAGGCGGAACTTCTCGTCTTCACCCATACCGCCCTCTTTTTCCTTTGCTTCAATATCCCTGATGATGTCGTCGCGGATTTGTCGCATATGAATGCGGGATGCCTCCAGCTTTTCCTTGGCGACTTTCATAAGTGCTACTCTGCGTTCCGAGGTCAGCTCGGGGAAACTCACGCGTACACCGCCATCGTCTACCGAAACCGAGAGCCCGAGTCCCGCCTGCGTAATCGCCTTCTCTATCTCTTTTGAAACCGCGGCATCAAACGGCACAATGCGAAGTGAGCGCGCGTCTTCAAGCGCGATGGTCGCGACGTGTTTGATGGGCATCTTGGCTCCGTAGCTTTCCACAAGTACGGCATCAAGAACCGCGGGAGTCGCTCGTCCACTTCGGAGACCACTAAGCTCCTTTCCGAGCCAGTCGTGTACTTCCTTTGCTTTTTCGTTTAGTTTTGAGAAGTTGTAGGACATACGAAAATACGAACTAGGGTCCGACGAATAGCTACGAATAAGATAGGAAGAGTATATCACTTATTCGCCACTCTTTCCTAGAGCCTAGTGCCTAGCGCCTGTAAAACCTAGAACTTCGGTAAAACTAAGGCGAGATGTTCCAGTAGCAATTTTAACGACGGTGCTCTATCACGGCTATACTTCTTCACCTCAAGCACTTCCCGAAGCGCGAACGCGACGAGAGTATGGTCTCGCTTCGCAAGCGTACGCTCAAGCGAGTCCAAAAAGGCCAGTATGCGCCCTTTTTCAAGCAGAGGTTCCGACGAGTCTTCCTGCTTCTTCTTTTCCTGCTCCAATTCCTTCAGCATTTTTTGCACGAGAGAAAGTCGCACAGGAACGGTCCCTGCGAGAAACTCGGTAGCGGTTTTTATATCCGTGCCTTCACCATCGGGATGTAGGTCAAGCACCTCCACGCGCGAACGGAGGGTAGGAAGCAAAAGCGCGAAAGACGGGACCACAAGAAAAAAGTGCGTATCAGCAGGTGGTTCCTCAAAAACTTTAAGCAGTGCGTTCTGCGCCTCCCTTGTCATACCGCGCGCAAGCACCACAAATACCTTTTTATCGCCCGCCACCGATTTACGCTCCGCCGATTCCTTCAAAGCGTGTGCTTCGTTTATACCCATCGTTTCGTACTGCTCTAGGAGGAAATCGGGATTGCCTTTGGTGCGCACCTTGAGGTTCGTTTCAAGTACGCGTAAAAGCTTGGGAAGCATATCCTCCGTGGTACCGGCAATGCAATAGGCGTGGTGGGAGAGAGAATGGGGCATAAATTCACCTAATTTCTAATTGTCTAATTCACCTAATAAAATACCTAATGCTTAAATTAAGAATTTGAAATTTTATTAGAAATTAGGTAATTAGGTGAATTAGAAATTTTTACCTCTTTGCGATTATCGTCTTCTTATACGTATCCAAATGGTCAAGCGCGATACCGGTGCCGAGCGCGACACAGTAGTAGGCGTCCTTCGCGAGCGTTGCTTTTACGCCGGTACGCCTGAATACCAGTTCGGGGAAATTACGAAGTTGCGACGAGCCACCGGTCATAATGATGCCCCTATCTATAATGTCAGCGGAAAGTTCCGGTGGCGTTTCTTGAAGGACGTCTTTGAGCGCCTTGATGACTTCACGCAGTTCCCTGCTGATAGCGCGCACAATCTCGTTCGTCCTTACCTCGGCGGTACGCGGAAGTCCTGTCACGAAGTCGCGCCCTTTAATGGTCATGGACAGTTCCTCCTCCAGCGGGACCGCAGAGCCGATGCCAATTTTGATGTCCTCCGCCATCTTGTCGCCGATACCAAGGTTAAAGGTTTTCTTGATGTAATCGGCAATCGCGCCGTCAATGCGGTTCCCCGCGCACTTCACCGAGATTGAAGCGACAATGCCTCCGAGTGAAATAACCGCGACATCGGTCGTGCCTCCACCGATATCAACCACCATATGTCCTGCCGGTTCGTGAATTGGGATACCCGCGCCGATGGCCGCAAGAATTGGCTCCTTTACCACATACGCATTTTTCGCTCCTGCCTTAAGCGCGGCTTCCACGACCGCGCGCCTTTCGGTAGAGGTAACACCGGCTGGCACCGACACGAGCACCTCAGGCTTCCATATATTCCACCTACCGAGCGCCTTCGTGATGAAGTAGCGAAGCATTGCTTCCGTCACGCGATAGTCGGCGATGACCCCATCCTTCATCGGACGGTACGCAACAATAGACTCGGGAGTTTTTCCGAGCATATTTTTCGCATCGTTCCCGACCGCGAGTATTTTGTTGTCCTGCTCGGACACGGCAACGACCGACGGCTCGTTCAAGACGATTCCCTTCCCCGGCACGAACACCAAAGTGTTCGCGGTGCCGAGGTCAATGCCGAGTTTAGGAGTAAAAAAACTCATACAAGATACCACTATACTTGCCCTTCCGTAGCTTCATGCGGAGGAGGGCGAATGGGTACTAATGATACGAATAAGAAACACAGTGGAATGATAGCACTATACCCCCACACCAAACCAGCGACAAGTTTGATGTGGGGATGTAACAGAAAGGGGAAAAATAAAGAAAGGTTGACAGAAATAGAGTTATATTATACATTGCGTGACGAACGTTCTCAACGAAAAACTTCTACCAACCCATAACAATGGAAAAACTTAAGGTCTACTGCCTCCTCACAACAGGAGAGCCCCTTACCCCTGAAACCAGCAGGCTGCTATTCTGCACTGCCCAAGAGCTGATACGAAACGGGAAAAGGAAGAAGAAAATCAAGTCGAGCGACTGCGAGGGTGTCATCTCAACAAGATTCAAGTTTGAATACCTCAACAGTTGGGTGATGGGAATTCAGTTTCTCGCCGAACTGGAAACCGATACCGGGATGACGAAGGTGACCTACATCGTGCGGAAAACCGACCTCAATCCTGACCAATTGGCTTTTGCTGACCTTCCGCCCGGTCATCCACTCGCCTATCCGGAAAATCCGGTCTTCAACTAGCCTTACCGCCAGCACCAATCGCTCTGCGCCGTCTCCGGCCAATCCGGAACGGCCCGCCCGTACCGAATCGGAATTCCTTCCATTCGGGCGGGCTTTTTTTATTCCCCTTTTTTCACCTTTTCCTCTCTACGTACTACTTTCCACGTACTACGCACTTTCTTATTTATCTCATATATGGTATACTGTCGCTACGCTCAATTTCCAAGGTTCAATTACCAATTTTCAAACAATTGTCAATGCGCGATTTCCAAGTCTATATTGAAAATTGAACATTGATAATTGAAAATTACTCTTATGCCATCTTCCCGCCTCAAACACATCGGCCACCTTATCAAAGACCTGCGCGAGGAGCGCGGGCTCTCCCAGGCGGAGTTTGCGAAAAAGCTCGGTACCGCGCAGAGTTCCATCGCGCGCATTGAAAATGGCGAACAAAACCTCTCTACGAGCACCCTTTCGCGTATCAGCGAGGTCTTGAACCGCGATATCGTAAAAATCTCCGACCGTTCGCTCAACATCTCCATTGAAGGGGGAAAGAAACTACACGGCACCGTACGCACACTCACTTCAAAGAACGGCGCAGTGGGGCTTCTCGCGGGTTCACTTCTGAATAGAGGCGAAACTTTGCTTAAAAGCATGCCCCGCATTGAAGAGGTACATCGCGTCATTGAGGTACTCCAAAGTATCGGAGTATCGGTCAAGTGGGAAAATACCGACGTGCGCATTACCGTTCCCGAGAAACTGAACCTTGCCGGTATGGATATCGCGTCCGCGGAGCGAACCCGAAGTGTTATTTTGCTTTTGGGACCACTTCTCCATCACGCAAGGCGTTTTACCCTCCCCCACCCGGGCGGATGCAAGCTGGGAAGCCGTACCGTGCATCCGCACCTTCTCGCGCTTGAAAGCTTTGGTGCCAAAATACAGACTCGCTCAAAGGACTATCTCATTACAAACACCACGCTAAAGCCTGCCGAGGTGGTGCTCTACGAATCGGGAGATACCGTGACCGAAAACGCACTCTTCGCCTCCGCGCTCATTCCCGGCACGACGATTATCAAGTATGCCTCTGCCAACTATCAGGTGCAGGAAATCTGTTTCTTTTTAGAAATGCTTGGCGTCAGAATTGACGGCATCGGTACCACAACGCTCATCGTGCACGGCATCACAGAGATAAACGCCAAAGTAGAGTATCATCTTTCCGAAGACCCGATTGAAGCTATGTTCTTTTTGACGGCCGGTATTTTAACCAAGTCTTCCATCACCATCTCGCGCGCGCCGATAGACTTTCTTGAACTTGAGCTCTTGAAACTCACGCGTATGGGATTTAAGTACAAAATCCTGCGCAGGTACAAAGCCGAAAACACTCGTACCAACCTTGTGGACATCAAGACGTTTCCGAGCAAACTCACCGCGCTTCCCGATAAGATTGAGGCGCGTCCCTACCCGGGACTCAATATAGACAACCTCCCCTTCTTCGCGGTCATCGCGACACAAGCAAAAGGCACCACCCTTATTCACGACTGGGTCTACGAAGGTCGCGCCATTCACTACAAAGAGCTGGATAAATTGCGCGCCGAAACCCTTCTTGCCGATCCGCATCGCATCTATGTGACGGGACCGACCAAGCTCAAGTCCGCCGAGGTGGTCTGTCCGCCCGCGCTTCGCCCAGGCGCGATTATCCTGATTGCGATGCTTGGTGCCGAAGGCGTATCGGTGCTCCGCAACATATACAGCATCAGTAGGGGGTATGAAAGTATTATTGAAAGACTAAATGAACTTGGGGCGAGGATAAAGATCCTACGTTCTTTATAAATTTCTAATTACCTAATTCACCTAATTTCTAATAAAATTCCAAATTTGAGAATTAGGCATTTTATTAGGTGAATTAGATATTAGACAATTAGGTGAATTTTGAGATACTGAAGCGATGATTAACATCCCAAAAGATTACTTAGAAGGTCTCATCAATCGTAAAAACAAGCTGAAGGTTACCGGTGAACGGCAGGATATTATTCAGCAGTTCGTGGATAAAATAAACATGGAACGCATCGGCACTAGATTTAAGCCTGTGATTTGGCGACAGATAAACGGTCTCGTCGCCCACGTCAAAATCAGCGACCTCTACTGGTTCTTCAAGGAGTGCGAGACCGGCGACAGCTTCAGTAAGAAATTTTTCGGCATCCTCAAAAGCAGACGGGTGGTCAAGGTAGTGAAGGTAGTCAAAAAGTGAAATCTCCCTGTCCGCGAGTTCTACTATACTCTGTAGTATAGTAGAACTCATAAGAGATAAAAAAATAGCGGGGAGACACGCTGTGTCTCCCCGCCACTATCGCTATTGCAATTATACCATCCCTAATTAACCCCTCCATATTGTTCCAGTATCCATTTGTATCCGAGTAATTGCTTCATTCCACTTGTATCATCGGCAAGCATAGCAACCCGTTTTTCAATGA
>Ga0080064_1003728_pt1 | contig 21197 bp, 15 predicted proteins | sample Subgrocontami54m_FD_69260 | JGI IMG/M metagenome (GOLD analysis project Ga0080064, IMG submission 69260) | Subsurface groundwater microbial communities from S. Glens Falls, New York, USA - GMW46 contaminated, 5.4 m (SPADES assembly) (version 2) ...
TCCCTTCGTAACGTACAACGGCCGGTTCGTTTTCAACTCATAGAACCGGGCCAGCACCGGAGGCCTCACCCTCCGCCTCGCCTCTACCGGCCGATCCACCGGAGGCAGCTCGCTTTTTTTCAGATACTCCAACGCAGGCAGGATCGGCTCCAGATACTTCCGGTTCCCCGTCTCCTGATACAGCACCATCAGCATGCGCATGATTCCCTGTGATTCCCCGCCAGTCACGGCCGGCGGCTCAAACACCCGTGCCCACGCCGGATGCATCTCCGCGTCGTACTGTTGGGCCCAGGCCGGCTGCGGTTCCGGCATTTGCGCCAGTAGGATGAATCCGCCTCCGCGCTCGGCCGAGGCCAGGTACTTACCGTCCCGATAGATCCGCGCCGCCTCCAGCATCACATCGATCATGTCCGCGATCGTGTTGTCATTAAATGTGTAGAGGGACTGGTAGTTCGCCCCGGGCCACTTCCAGGCCCAGTTCTCCGGATAACTCGCCTTCTTCACCGGAAACTTCGTTGGATCTGGAAACTTGTCAAACCGCTGCGGCCAGGCCCCATTGGGATACTGCGCCTGCATCAAACTGGCAAGTGCAAACATCGTGGCTTCATGCATCCGCGCGTCCTTGAAATCAAGCGCGCGGTCCAGACGCATCATGAACCGGACCCCGGCCTGCGTGTTGTTGTCGTCCAGCGTCGTTACTCCGCGCCCTCCGCAATTGCCATCCACCCGGTAGGCCCACCGCTTCCGCTTCTCCGCGTCGAACTCAATTGTGTAATCCCATCCGCCGGAGCAGAGCTGCCCCTGTACATAGGCTTGGCCAACGCTCCGCGCGCTTTCCAGAAAGTAACGCTCGCCCGTTTGATCATAGGCTTCCAGATATGCCATCCCCACCCGCGGCGTCCCTTCCCGCTGCACCTCCACAATGGTCGGTCCCTCCGCGGCTTCACTCCGCCCATAGCTCAAATCGTTCGCGTAGTAGAAGTGATAGCCGCCGCCGGTGGAAACCTTCTCCCGGTAAAACCGCGCCGCCTTCTTCATCCCTTCCAACGCCTGCTCTCGCGTCGGAGCCGTTTGCGCGAGGCCCATGGAAGCCATCGCCATGATGATCAGCATTCGCGTTCTCATGCGCATGAGCTTATCATCTTACGCAATGACTTGGCAGTGGTAGTATACGTTCTGACATGAATTCAGCCGTCAATATTGAAGACCTCAAACAGTTGGCGCGGCAAAGAGTTCCCCGGGCGATCTTCGACTACATTGACGGCGGTTCAGAAGCGGAAGTCACCCTCAGGGACAACCGCCGCGTGTGGGACGAAGTACTATTCCGTCCCCACCAGGCCGTCGCCACGCCCAAAGTGGACCTCAGCACAACCGTCCTCGGCTGCAAGTATTCCATGCCGTTCCTGCTGGCCCCGGTCGCATTCTGCCGGCTGTTCCATCCGGATGGGGAACTGGCTGTGGCGCGGGCAGCCGGAGATGCGGGCATTGGCTACTGCCAGCCCAGTTTTTCCGGTTACCGGGTGGAGGAGACCGGCCCGGTATCGAAGACCCCTCTCTGGTACCAACTCTACTTAACCGGTGGACGCAAAGTGGTGGAAGCCACCCTGGATCGCGTTTGGAGAGCCGGATTCAAGGCGTTGGCGGTCACCATCGACACCAACGCCCCTGGAATGCGGGAGAAAGACGTCCGCAACGGCACCGCCCAACTCATGAGCGGCAATCTGTTCAAGATGCTGCCCCACCTGGGCCAGGTTCTGGCCCGCCCCACATGGCTGGCCCGATTCCTGCTGGATTACCCCGATGTGATGAAATTCGCCAACGTGCTGATTCCGGGAAAAGGCCCCATGGGCGCGGTGGACGTGCGGCAGGCGCTCACCGATTCCGTAGTGACCTGGGAGGACATGCAGTGGATTCGCAAAGCCTGGCCGGGTCCGGTGCTGGCAAAGGGGGTGCTCTCCGGCCACGATGCCCGCAGAGCCATGGACGAAGGATGCGCCGGCGTGATCGTGTCCAATCATGGAGGCCGCCAACTCGACACATGCTATCCGACATTGCGTGCTTTGCCTGAAGTTGTGGATGCCGTAAACGGTCGCGTGGAAGTGCTGGTGGACGGCGGTATCCGCCGTGGCGGCGACATCCTGAAGGCGCTCTGCATGGGCGCAAACGCCGTACTGGTGGGCCGCGCATACGCCTACGGTTTGGCCGGCTCGGGTTACCCGGGAGTTGTCAAGGCGATTTCCATTCTGAAGGCGGATCTGGAACGCACGATGATTCTCCTCGGCTGCGCATCTCTCAAGGACTTGAATTCGTCGTTCGTGGACGTCCCCAGGAGTTGGGACCACAGGTAGTGGATCGCGAAATGCAATCTGAGGTTGCGTGTCAATGAATCTGCTGGATTTCCGCCCGTTGGCTGAGACTGTCCTTCAGGATCTTCGGTTCACCCTGCGCAGTTGGGGCAGGACTCCTGGCTTTGCCATTGCGGCGATCGGGACGCTTGCGCTCGGGATCGGCGCCAATACAGCGATTTTTAGTGTCGTGGGCGGGGTGCTGCTGCGACCGTTACCGTTCTCCAATCCGGAGCAGCTCGTGCAATTGTACGAGGCTCAGCCGGCTGACCGGCTTCGGACCGGCTTTGACGGGCCCGTGGTTTACAGTGATCTCGAACAATGGCGTGCCGGAGCCAAGCTTTTCGGTGGAATGGTCACCTACAAGACTTCCAGCGCGAATCTGCAAGGCTCCGGTGAACCGGAGCATGTCGCGACGGTGGCGGCCGAAGGCGGCTTGTTCGGCATTGTAGGTGTGGCCGCGCTGGCCGGGCGGACATTTGATGAGCGTGATCCGCTGAACGTCGCGGTGGCCTCGTACGGGTTGTGGAAGGGCTATTTCGGTGGAGACCCCTCTGCCATCGGCCGCACAGTAACTCTGGATGGACAACCGTTCACGCTGATTGGGGTGATGCCGCAGGGGATTCAGTTTCCCTACGGAGCATCCTCCGGAGCGATGTGGATTCCATGGGATGCGCGTGCGGACCTTCGAAGCCGTCCGAACGGCCGGCTTGACGGCGTGCTGGCGCGGTTGAAACCGGGCGTTGCTTTGGAGGCTGCTCGCCAGGAGCTCGCCGCCATGGAGGGGCCATCCCAAGCCGGCCGGCAGGTGCGCATTCGGTTGCTGAAAGATGTCGTGAGCGGCCAAGCGAAACACTCACTGCTCGTTCTGTTGGGGGCCGTTGGGATGGTTCTGCTGGTGGCCTGCGTAAACGTGGCAAATCTCATGCTGGCGCGTACCGCCTCTCGCGCCCGTGAGATCGCGATCCGCGCGGCGCTGGGGGCGGGCCGCCTCCGCTTGATGCGGCAGTTTCTGACCGAGGGCTTGCTGCTTGCCTTCTGCGGAGGCTTGGCGGGGCTGGCGATGGGAGTTTGGGGAAGCCGTATTCTGGTCAGCATCGCTGCGGCGCAGATTCCGAGGGCGGATGACATTGGGATGGATTGGCGGGTGTTCACGTTTCTGCTGGCGATCTGCGGAACGGCGGGAATCGCGTTGGGCCTCGCCCCCTCGATCGCCGCGGCCCGTGGCGGGGTGGGCGCCATCAAGAGCCGGAGTGTAGGATCGGCTCTGCGGGACGCGCTGGTGGTTATCGAAATCGCGCTGGCGTTCGTGTTGCTGACAGGCGCGGGGCTTTTGATGCGATCGTTTCTCAATTTGCAGCGCACCAATTCGGGAGTGAACGCGGAAAATGTGCTTACCGTGCACGTTGTAGTTTCGAGCGCCCGGGAATCAACGGCGCTGGAAGAACGCGTCGCCCGGATTCCCGGAGTACGCGCCGCGGGCTTGATCTCTTTGTTGCCGCTGCAGAATTCAGATTGGAGCGGCGGGTTCTTCATTGAGGGGCGGCCGGAGCTGCTCCAGACAGAATTGCGGTATGTGACCCCCGGCTACTTTCGCGCCATGGGTATCCCCCTCCGCCGGGGCCGGGAGTTTTCACCGCGCGATGACAGTAGCGTGGGGCGGGTCATACTGATTAACGAAACTCTGGCGCGGCAGTATTTCCCCAACCAGGACCCGGTGGGACGCAAAACGGATCGCGGCGTCATCATCGGTGTGGTAGGCGATGTCCGGCAGGTCGCCCTGAGCTCCCCTGCCAAGCCGGAGATTTTTTACACCGTGGCCCAAAACTTTGCCCAGCTTCGCAGGCACGGGTCGACGTTGGTGGTGAGGGGCCATGGCCCACCAGAGGCGCTGGTGGGAGCAATCCGCTCCGCCATTCGAGAGGTCAGCCCCAGGCAAGCTCTGTTTCGCGTTGCCACCATGCGGCGGGTCATCGAGGACTCACTGGCCCACCCCAGGTTGTATGCGTGGCTGTTAGGCTTGTTCGCGGCGATGGGCACGCTGCTGGCTGCCGCCGGTATTTATGGCGTTATTTCATACCTGGTTGCTCGCCGTACGCGCGAGTTCGGGATTCGCATGGCGCTCGGAGCGGACTCCGCGCACGTGCTGTTCATGGTGATCCACCGCGGCGCCTTGCTGACAGGTCTCGGCCTTGTGGCCGGTATCAGCGGAGCCATTTTGTTAACCCGGGTCCTGCGAAGCTTGTTGTACGGTGTTGCACCTTTGGACCCGCCGACGTTCATCATGATGGCGGTGGTGTTGGCGGCAGCGGCGCTGTCGGCGTGTCTGATGCCGGCCCGCCGGGCAGCGCGGGTGAATCCGTCAGTTGCCTTACGCAGCGAGTAGTCTGCGGAGCCCGCAAAGGGCCGTCCCGGCCCTCGATACAGGTGAGCAATAGCCGATCAACCCGCCGGGACGAGCTCCGTTTTGCGGGCTGTTACTTAGGAGTTACTGGACAGCGACCACCCGCTGACCGGCTCGCGAGAATTCGAATACCACCAAACGCTGGCGGCCTTCTTCACCAGCGGAGAACTTTGACTTTCGAGCAGCCTCCAGCGCCAATTTGGCGAAGTACGGGCTAGGGCCAGGCGATTCCAACCGGGCTTGTGTAACCTTGCCGCTGGCGTCCAAATCAACACGGACGCTGGTGCGGAAACTCCCGGTGATGGTCCGCCGGTCCTTGTCCTGCACCTCGGGGGCCGCGACTATCTCCCCTTCAGAAGCGCCAGCGGCGGCGGGGTTTGGTTGCCCGGCGGCAGCCAACGGCGGCTTGGGAGTCGGCGATGCGGTTGTACGTTTGGCTCTTGCCGGCGGCGGAAGGCGGAGTTCCGGTACGGCTTTGGGCGGCGGTGTGGCCACACGACGCCCGGCCTTGGGCACCGGTGCGGGAGGCGGTTGTTCCGGCGGCGGGCTGGCCACCTGCTCAATGGCCGCAGGCTGTTCAGAAGTGCTGGCCGGGCTGCTCCAGAAGTTTGTCGCGGCCCACAACGCAAACAGGACAAGCGCAACGCTGGCCGCGGCGTAGCGCTTCCAGGAAGACGAAGTTGACGCGGCTGCCGCCGGTTCGCCGCGCAGGCACGACGAAATGCGAGCCATGGTCCAACGCTCCTTCGGATCCGGATCAACGCACCGCCGCACGATTTCGTCAAACGGCGCGGGAAGCGCCGGGATGGCCGAACCAGGCCCGAGGCGCTGCTTCGTGAGTGACTCGACCAGCGTCCAGCCTAAGGACCAGGAATCGGCGGCCGCAGACCACACTCCCGAACCCAGCTCCGGCGCATCGTAAACGCCCGGCTCTCGCCCGGCCGCCCCAGCCGCCTCTACCGGCATTGCCGATTCGCAGGAAATCTTCAGCCGTTCATCGACAGCGAACAAATTGCCCGGCTTCACCCGGCCGTGCACGTAGCCCTCGCCATGCAAGTAGGACAGCGCGTCGGCCAACGGCTCCAACATCTCCCTGGCTTCCGCCGGGCTGAGCGGCCGTTCCGCCAATACGTCTCCCAACACCTCATCGGCGCGGTCGATCACTGCGTACAGCATCAGCTCGCCTTTGAGCTCGCAACGTCCGCAACGGAGAAGCCGCATCAGGTTGGGATGAGTGAGCTTTGAAATGTCCTTCCAGATGGACAATTGGCGGTCCTGATCCACGCCTCTTGCATGGATCAGTTTGATGACCACCGGTGAGGAGCCGGCCAATCCTTCCGTGGTGCTGAACACGGCGGTGGATCGCGTGCTTCCCAGGCATTCCTTCAATGGAAGCGCGCCATCCACAATCTGGCCCCGATACGTGTTCCAGTCTTGCATAATCTACAGTACCTGGCCCTTTCCATCACTGTTGCCAAAGACGATCATTGGCACCCGTGGAATGCCTTCTATTGTACCTTCGCCGGACAGGGCATGGATCACGCCCTTCCTGATGACACTCGCGCAATCCTCCCCTTTCCTGATAAAGTTCGACAGATGTCCAGGATTCTTAGTGAATACGAGCATAGGACGCCCGGCTCGCGCCGCCTCCATCAAAAGGCAGCCGCGCTCTTACCCAACGGAGTGACGCACGTGGGCCGGTATTTGGAGCCTTACCCGATCTATGTGGATCGGGCGGCCGGATCCCGCAAGTGGGATGTGGACGGCAATGAGTATGTCGACTTTTTCGGCGGTCATGGCGCCTTGATTCTCGGCCACAATCACCCCGCGGTCATGGACGCGGTCTCGACGCAGTTGGCGCGCGGGGTTCACTACGGGGCCTCGCACCAACTGGAGGTCCAATGGGCGGAGCTGATTCAGCAGATGGTGCCCTCTGCCCAGCGTTTGCGATTCACAGTCACCGGAACCGAAGCTTCTCTGCTTGCCTTGCGTCTGGCGCGGGCCTTCACCGGTAAGCCGAAGATTGTGCGGTTCACCGGGCACTTCCACGGCTGGCACGATCATGTCTGCTTTCCGGCCGGCGGCGCACCTGGCATAGTCGAAGGCGTCGTCGAGGACATCCTCATCCTTCCCCCCAATGACATGGACGCCGTCCGGTCCTGCCTCGAACAGCGCGACGATATCGCGGCGGTAATTCTGGAGCCCACCGGCGCCTCGTTCGGGATGGTCCCCACCGGCGGAGATTTCCTCCGCCAGCTCCGTGAGGTTACCTCCAGGCATGGTGTGCCGTTGATCTTTGACGAGGTCATTTGCGGCTTTCGCTGCGCGCGCGGTGGCGCGCAGGAGCACTTCGGCATCCAACCGGACCTGACCACTTTGGCCAAGATCGTCGCCGGAGGATTCCCCGGCGCGGCCGTCGTGGGCAGGGTTGATATTCTGAAACTCCTGGAGTACCCCGCCGACCCTGGCTCAACCCCCAAGGTGGTCCATCAGGGAACCTACAACGCCGAACCGGTTTCGGCTGCGGCTGGCATCGCCACCCTCCTCCAGGTGCGTGACACCGATGCCCTCGACCGCGCCAACCGCACCGCCGCTGCCATTCGCGACGGTTGCAATGAAGCCATCCGCGCCAAGGGACTGAGCTGGTGCGCGCACGGCTGTTTTTCCGGGTTCCACATTCATGCCGGAGGCAATGAGCCTCCGCGGCAGAAGGGAAATGTTCCCATGCCGTTGGTACACAAGATCCGGCTCGGCATGCTCTGTCAGGGTGTGGACTGGACCGGATGGCCCGGCGGTCTGGTCTCGGCCGCCCACACCGCTGAGGATGTGGACCGCACGGTGCGCGGTTTCCGCCAGACGCTGGATTGGCTCGGCGAGGAAGGTTCTCTCTGAGCATGGCCAAATTCGGGCAGCGCCGCGTGCTCGCCCTGGTCTTCTCCGCGGCCTTCATTACCTATCTGGACCGTGTCTGCCTCTCGGTGGCCGCTCCGTCCGTCCGGTCCGATCTCGGTCTTTCTCAGGTCGAGATGGGCTACGTGTTCAGCATCTTCAACCTCGCCTACGCGCTCTCGGAACTGCCTGCCGGATGGCTCGGAGATCACTGGGGACAACGCCTCATGATGCTTCGCATCGTCGGTGGTTGGTCGCTGTTCACCATGGTCACGGGCCTCGTCCGCGGCTACGCTTCCATGCTCGCCACGCGGTTTGCCTTCGGCTGCGCCGAAGCCGGCGCCTTCCCCACTCTGTCTCGCGCTCTCTCGCGATGGTTTCTTCCGGACCAGCGCAGCCGCGCCAATGGCGTCATGTGGACCGGGGCGAGGCTGGGCGGCGCGGTGGCGCCCGCCCTGGCCGCCCCGATGATCCTCTGGTTTGGATGGCGATGGACCTTTGCCGTTTTCGGACTCACCGGCCTGGTTTGGTGCGCCGCTTGGATGCATTGGTATCGGGATAATCCGGACGGTGAGGCGGTCCAGCAGACCAAAACACCGGTTCCCTGGCGGGCTCTGCTGACCAACACCACTCTGCTCGCTCTCTTCTGGGCCTACTTTGCCTCCGGCTTTGGATTTCAGTTCTTTGTCACCTGGCTCCCCACCTTTCTGATCAAGGAACATGGATTGACGCTGCAAAGATCCGGCGTTTATGCCGCCCTTCCTTTGCTGGCCGGAGCGGCGGGATGCCTCGCCGGTGGTTTTCTCGCGGACCGGTTCGGTCGGCGTATGGTGGCCGTGTGCGGATTCCTGTTCAGCGCGGTGGCGTTTGTAGGATCAGTCTACGCCGGTTCTGGCGAGTGGGCGATCCTCGGACTCGTGCTGGCCGCCGGCCTCCATGACGTGACCTTGCCGGCGGCGTGGGCTACGTGCGTGGATGTGGGTGGCAGGTTCGGTGGCACCACATCGGGATATATGAATCTGGCCTCGAGTATTTCCGGGACGCTGGCGCCGCTGGCAGCCGCATGGCTGGCCGAGATCACGGGCACCTTCACGACGGTCTTCTGGCTCGTAGCAGGCGTATACGTGATGGGTGGGCTGCTTTGGTTTGTGATTGATCCAAAGCGCGCGCCGATAGGATAGAGAGCGCAAGTGGCCACCCCAGCGGGAGCCGCGGCCGAAAATGACGTCACTGTTTGACGAACTTCTGTACAATCCCGCTGAGTTGCCCTAGATACACGTCCCCGGACTCGCTTACGGCGGTTCCATGCCCCCCTGTTTCCGGCAATTTCCCGAGGACCGTTCCGTCCAGATTCCGTAAAACCCCGCCGGCCCAGATCTTTTGGTCTTTGGTCATGAAAAGCGTGGAGACGCCGGTTTCGGTCGCCCACTGGCTCACAAACTTGCCATTGGAATCGAAAACCTCGACGCGCCGGTTGTCCCGATCTGTGACGTACACGCGGCCCTGCGCGTCGACCACCACATTGTGAGGCAATTGGAACTCGCCCGGACCGGACCCGCGCGTTCCCCATTGCAAGAGGAATTTCCCGTCGCGCGAGAACTTGACCACGCGGGCATTGCCGTACCCGTCGCTCACGTAGAGATCGCCATTGGCCGCGAAGGCGACGTCGGTGGGCAGGTTGAAGTTGCTCGGCCCGGTGCCGGAGGTGCCGCGTTGGCCGAGCCGCATTGTCACACGCCCTTGCGGGTTCATCTTGTAAATAATGTGACCGGGGGCGTCGACTGCCCAGATATTCCCCTCCGGATCGACACGTATCGAATGCGCTCCGCAAGATGTGCATCCGGCAGCTCCGTACACGGCGGAATAGCCGGACCAACCTGGCCGCCGGTCGTTGGGGGCGACGCTTACGACTTTTCCTTCGCTGAACAATCCATCGCCCCAGGAGCGCACGAATTTTCCGCCAGGCTCAAATTCCAGAATCGGGTGAGCCCCGCGGTGCAGGACCAGGATGTTGCCACTCTTGGTGACCGCAACGGCCGGCGCCTGGATCAGGTTCCATGGACCGGCGGGCGTACCAGCCGCCGAGCGTGCCTGCGTCGGCCAGTCCACCAGCTTGTAGTTAGTCCCCGGCTGCTGGCAAAGAGCGGCGCCGGCAAAAGCGAACAGGACCAGGTTCCGGCGACAGAGCCGTTTACCGCAATTCCTCATTTTGGACTGATTCGGAATCTCCGTTGCATGTGCTCCCTTCAGAAGACTAATCTTATCGCAGGCGCAACGTCGGCGATGTTGGCGAAAATGGTGAATCTCGCGCCCGCAAACTAAAGGAGAGAACGATGGCTCGCAAGGATTACTTGTATCAGCACTACACCTGGGTTGAGATGAAGGAGGTGGCGGCGCGGAATCCCGTCGTTGTGGTTCCGGTGGGCTCGGTGGAGGACCACGGCCCGCATCTGCCGCTGGACACCGACAACTTCCTGATTTGGTCCATTTGCGAAGAGGCGGCACGCCGGGCCGAAGGCGATATCCTGCTCATGCCCCTGATTCCCTATGGCTTCGAAACGCATCACATGGATTTTCCGGGAACCATCGACATCCATATGGAGCACATGCTGCACTTCGTCCTGGACGTGACCAAGAGCGTGGCCCGTCACGGGTTCACGAGAATCCTGCTCGCCGACGGGCACGGCTCAAACATGCCAATTCTCGACCTCGTCGCCCGGCGGACCATCGTCGAAACCGACGCCCTGTGCGCCCCGTTCCTTTGGCCCTCGCTCGCGCTGAAGGAGATCAAGGACGTGCGCGAATCCGGGCGCGGCGGCATGTCGCATGCCTGCGAACTCGAAACCTCGGTCTACCTGTATCTGGACCGCGAGCGCGTACATATGGACAAAGCGCAAAAGGAGATGGACCAGCCTGCCTCGGAGTTTATCTGGAGCGATTTGCTTAATCCAGGTCCGGTCCGGATGATGGACTGGTGGACGCGCTTCTCCAAGAGCGGCGTGAACGGGGACCCGACGCTCGCCACCCACGACAAGGGCCGCGTGATTTTCGAGGCCGTCGTCAACAATTTCGTGAAGTTCGCCAGAGAGTTCCGCCATCGTGAGAGGGGGGAGAGGGTGGATCTTCATTGAGGGAAACCCATGTCCACCAAACCCCATCCCCTAATCCCAACAAACGCTGATCCTCGCTCGACCCACTTGTAAGTCCGCGTCACGTACTCTTGCGGACTATCGGATAATGGTTCAAGAGGACGAAGCCCATGACCATTGCTGGTGGCATCGAGTTGCCGGAGGCCGAGATCGTCGAGATTTGCCGTCGCCACCGGGTTAGGGAGTTATCCTTGTTCGGTTCGGCAGCGCGCGGCGAGATGCGGCCGGACAGTGATGTCGACTTCCTGGTTGATTTCTTCCCTGATGCACGGCCAGGGCTGCTGGGTGTTTCGGTAATGATGCGTGAACTCACGGCCCTGCTCGGCCGTCGGGTCGACCTCGCCGTCAAGCCCGCACTGAAGCCACTTATCCGGGCCGGTGTGCTGGCCGACGCTCGGCTGATCTATGCGGCGTGATCTGCAGCGTTTGAACGACATCCTCGAAGCGTTGGACTGGATTGCGAAAGCGATCTCCGGCCGGACGGAGACCGAATTCCTGGCCGACGAAACCCTATGCTACGCCGTCGCCCAAAGGCTGACCGTCATCGGCGAAGCGGTGGCGCGGCTCACGCCGGGAGTTACGGCGCGGTACAACTCCGTGCCATGGCCGGACATAGTGGGGCTGCGAAACATCCTGGTCCACGAATACTTCGGCATCTATTGGCCCTTCGTCTGGCAAACTGCCGTCGACCACGCACCAGTCCTGCGTGTCCAAGTCGCCGCGATCTTGACGGCCGAGTCGATCGAGTAGACGGCCACCTGGCATCATCGCGCTTTCGCCGCCAAAGCCTTGACTACCACGCCCACTGACGTCCAATCCGCCTATTACCAAAGCTTGCTCCTCCCGTTTCTTCTTGGATATCTCCTCCTGCAAGTTTGTCAGGGTCGTAATCAACCGTACACTCCTCCGTGCACTCAGCCCGGATCGATATCCATCGGATCTCGGGGCTCAGCGGACGATCGTAGAAACAGAGGCGTTGTGCGCCGTTCCCATGGCCGTCGCTTGCGCTGGATAAATAAGATCCGCTAGGGTACACCGCCGTTTTTGTTAAGAACGACACCGAAGGTCTTGAGGGTTGAGCGATCAAGCACGTATCAGATCTTGAACATGGCTTGTTGTCGTTCGGGCGGGTTGTGTTCCTAAGAAATCCGTGAGAGACTCCGAATTGCAGTCAATTGTGCGGCGGTATGGTTCGGGCATGAACATTCGAGCGCTGGCGGCAATACTTGGCGTCCTGATTCCAGTTGGTCTCCTCCCAGGGCAAGACTATGTTGTAGTTGTCTCGGCGGCGAACTTTGGCCCCGGGTTGCCAGCCCGGGGTTCGCTCACAAGCATTTTCTGTTTCTGTAGCAGTTTGGTCGGGATTGATCGCCTGGTGGTTGCCGAAACTATGCCGTTACCACTGAAACTGGCGGGAGTCGAGGTCAGTATCGGAGGAAGCCCGGCTCCGCTGCTCGCCGTTGCTCCGGGGAATGGTTATTACCAGATCAACGCCCAGGTCCCGCTTCAGCCAAAATCTACCATCGGGGTTGAGGCGATAATCAAGATTGCGCAGGGGCCCGTAGTATTCTCGCACGTAGTGCCGTTGGGTAAAGGTCCCGGGGAGTTCTTTCGGTTCACGGGTTCAGAGGGCGCTTTCCAAAAAGCGTCGGACTTCAGTCCGATTTCCGAACAGAACCCGGCTCTTCCTGGTGAGGCGGTCATCGGCTATATGACCGGTCTCCAGACCGCCGTGCCCAACGTTCCCGATGGAGTCGTGAGCCCCTCCTTTCCGCTCTCCACTGTCCCACTCCTAAGTCCCGCCAATGGAGCCGATAGTTACTCGATCATCATCCAAACCGGAAATGTTGTGTACCGTGTCGCACCGCTTTTCGTCGGCTTATCTCCAGGTTTGGTCGGCATCTTTCAAGTCAATTTCGTCATGCCACTTAGCTCGCCGGGAACCAAGATCGAGTCTGCTATGATAACCCTTCGCTACAGCAGATGTATTAGAGTTGGTCTCGGTGGGTGTACGCGGCTGCCGGACCAGCTTAGCGGAACCGTTTTGATGTCCGTGCGTAGGTGACCGCTCCAACCGAACCGACCAACCCCTCCAGCTTATGGTCAAATCACTGCGTTGAGCAGGTTGTCCACACTTGGCTACGGTGACGCGGAGTTGCTGCATCATCGATAAATACACACCGCATAATCCCGGAACCATGACTGAGGGCCTCACCTTCGACGACGTGTTGCTGCTGCCCGCGTGCCGAAAACCGACACGCGAATCTAGCTGATGTTTTGAGGATTGTCATGCCCAATACAATAAGTCCGCTCGGAAAACACAATGAGGCCAAGAGAGTGGATCATCATTGAGTTCTGCTATATTGACTCGCAATGCAAGCCGTGCTTTTGACTCCGCTGGTTCCACGACTCAAGAGGAGCGTTCCACGGATCATCCTGGCCATCTCCGTTCTGGTCCCGGCCTGGGCCGCCGGGGATGAAGTCGGAAGCAAAGCATGCAGCGGATGCCACGCCGGCATCTACCGCAAATACTCCGCCAGCACCATGTCCCAAAGCAGCGGGATCGTAGGGCGGGGCGAGTTTCGCGAGAGTTTCGACCACGCCATCATTTCGGATCCTGCTAAGAGTGCCGAGTATCGCCTCTCCCCGTCGCCGGAAGGAATCCGTCTCGATTTCAAGCGAAGCGTGACGGGAACGCGCATGCTGGGATGGTTCGTCGGCTCCGGCAGAGTGGCCCGCAGCTACCTGTCCGCGCTGGACGGTTTCCTTTTTCAATCGCCGGTTTCCTACTATTCGGCCGGCTCCAGGTGGGATCTATCTCCCGGATACCAGCAGCACGACTCTGTCCATCTCACGCGAGCCGTCGGGACGGGGTGCCTTCAGTGCCACGCCAGCAGGCTCCAGCCGGTGACAGGCACGCAGAATGGCTTCGCGCCGCAGCCGTTTCTGGAGGGAGGAATCAGTTGCGAGCGCTGTCATGGCCCGGGCAAGAACCACGTGACACGGATGAGCTCGGGCAAAGGCGCGGGGTCAGCCGGCATCGTGAACCCCGTGAAGCTCGACCCGGCACGCCGCGATAGCGTTTGCGCGCAATGTCATTTGACCGGCGCGGCGAGGGTGGCACGCTTAAGACCGAAGACGAGCGGAAAAGGAGACTACCAGCCGGGCGGTTTGCTGCAGGATTATACGGCTTACTTCGTTTGGTCGGGCTCAGCGCCCGGCCTCCCCGGCGCCAACAGCCATTTCGAAAAACTGGCCGGGAGCGCATGCAAGAAGGCCGCCGGCGACAAGCTGTGGTGCGGTTCCTGCCATGACCCTCATGGCGGGCCGCCGGAGGCGGCGCGAGTGCACTTCTATCGCGCTCGGTGCCAGAAATGCCACCAGCCACAAGCTTGCAAAGCAGGTGGCCCGCAACGGCAAAAGCTTCAGGACGATTGCACCGCCTGCCACATGCCGAAGAGCCCGATCCGTGATACCGAGCACGCGGTATTTACCGATCACTCCATCCCTCGCAAGGAGCGGCCGGCCGCCGCTGGATCGGCCGCCCCGCGCGTGCTTACCTCTTTCTGGAAGACTCCGGTGGATGATCGTGACCTCGGCTTGGCCTACGTGACACTCGCGGGCGCCGATCCCGGAATGCGCCGGCAATCCTTCGATCTGTTGCGCAAAGCGGAAATGCGCGATCCTTCCGACGTATTGGTTCTCGCTCAACTCGCTCAGCTCTATGATCAGTCCGGTGACGAAGGCGCGGCCATGTCGTTGTCCGAACGCGTGGTGCGATTGGATCCGGCGCAAGTGGCGGTAGCCGTGAACCTGGGGACTTACTACATCAAGCGGGGCCGCGCGCGGGAAGCCATGCGCCTCTGGGCCGATACCTTGGCGCGAAGCCCCGGATTGACAAGTGTGCGCATGAATCTGGCTGTGGCTCAATATCAGAACGGCGATTCGGCAGCCGCCGAAGCTACCTTGCTCAAGGCGATCGCGTTCGATCCCGACCAGGAAACGATACGCCAGCTCCTTGCGGAAATCCGCGCCGCACCCAGATAATGCTGGTTAATGGGCATTAATGGGCGATGCCTTGTCTCTCCAGTGAAAGGGGGATATAATCCCCTTACCTCAACTCAGGGGCCAAAGGGAGATTATGAAAAATCGTTTTACTCTGTGCGCCGTGTTGTTATTGGTCGCTGCCTCGTGCTTCGGCCAGTCGTTTTTTGGATCGATCGTCGGGTCAGTCACTGACGCCACAGCCGGCGCGGTTCCGCAGGCTAATGTAAACCTGACCAATCTGGGTACGTCCGAGAGACGTTCCATACAGACTGACACCGGCGGCTCATACCAGTTTGTAAACCTCGTACCAGGCCAGTACAAAGTGGAAGTGGAGAAGACCGGCTTCCGCCGCTTCTCGCGCGAACCGATTGTCGTCGAAGTGCAAAGCGCCGTCCGCATCGATGTCTCGATGCAAGTAGGCGACGTTAGCCAGATTGTCGAAATCTCGTCGCAGACCCCGCTCCTGCAAACGGAGAATTCTTCGCTGGGCCAGGTGGTGGAGGCGCGCAAAGTGCTCGAGTCGCCGCTCAACGGACGCAACATTTTCGGGTTGGTGGCCCTGGTTCCGGGCGTCGTCCCCGGAGGCCAGTCGGGCACCACTCCCACCGGGACCAACCCGTTCGCCTGGGGCAATTATCAGATCGGCGGCGGACAATCCAACCAGAGCGCCGCGTTCATCGACGGCGCGTCCGTGAACGTCTCCTACATCAATCTGACTTCGCTCGTGCCCACCCAGGATGCCATTCAGGAGTTTAGGGTCCAGACCAATAACATGGGACCGGAGTTCGGCCGCATGGCAGGGGGTGCCATCAACCTTACCACGCGATCGGGCACCAACGGCTTCCATGGCAGCGCTTATGAATTTCTGCGCAACAAAGTCCTCAACAGCAATACGTTTTTCAACAACAGAGCCGGCGTGGCGCGCCCCGCGTTCACCCAGAATCAGTACGGCGCCAGGCTCGGCGGTCCCGTGCGAAAAGACAAGACGTTCTTCTTCTTTAGTTACGAAGGATTCAAGCTGCGGCAGGGCGCATCCTATACTTATAGCGTTCCCACCGACCCGCAGCGCGCCGGCAATTTTTCAAACGTCCGCAACTCCGCCGGCAACCTCATCTCCATCTATGACACGCTCACCACCTGCGGACGGCTCGGCAATGCGGCCTGCCCCACCAACGCCGCCGGGGCCGAAGTGATTACGCGAACCCCGTTCCCAGGCAACATTATTCCTGCCAACCGCATCGACCCGGCCGCGAAAGTCATGACCGAACTTTGGGGACACGCCAACGGACCCGGCGCGCCCAACACCGCCGTCAATAATTTCACTTCCAATGCCAGCGTCGGCGGCAACAATTATCAGTACAACGGCCGCGTGGATCACAGCTTCTCGGACAAGCAGCGCGCTTTTGTCCGCTACACCTACTGGAACAATCTCAATCTCCCCATCGACCCTTACAAAACCAAGACTTGCGTGGACCGCTGCACGGAGGCGTTCAATACCAATCAGGCCGTCATCGGCGATACTTACGCGATTACGCCAACCTTGATCGCCGACTTCCGTGTTGCCTATCTTCGTTTCAGCTATGACCGGATCTCGCAGACCGCGGGATATGACCTGACCCAGCTTGGCTGGCCCGCCAGCTTGAACAGCGCCGTCGCCTTCCGGGTGCAGCCGATTCCGCTGGTCACCGGCTATAACGGGGTCTTCAGCACCAACGGCACCGGCAGTACGATCGTCGATCGCAACGACAGTAATTCCTTCGCTCCCAGCGCCACCAAGATCTGGGGTAAGCACACGCTCAAATTTGGAATGGAATATCGCCGCCTCACCCATAACTACTACCAGCAGAATAATCCGTCGGGCTCATTCAGTTTCGACTCCAACATGACCACCGCCAACCCGTTCGCGCCATCCGGCGGCGATGGTTTCGCTTCCTTTCTGCTCGGGTTCGGAAGCGGCGGCGGTCTTACCCACAACAACTTCGTGGCCGGCCAGCAGATCTATCGCGGTTACTTTCTCGGCGATCAGTTCAATGTTACTCCGAAGCTGACGCTCAACCTCGGCGTCCGCTTCGAGCAGATGGGTCCATGGTCGGAGCGATACGACCGCATGATCGTTCTCATACCCGACGCTGTCAGTCCGTTGGCGAGCATCGTCGGCCTTCCTCTCAAGGGTAAGTTCGGGTTGGTCAACACGGCGGACCGGCCGAGCCGCAATAACACGGACCAACACAATCCATGGGCTCCCCGGTTAGGCCTGGCCTATCGTTTGACCAATAAGACCGTCATTCGAACCGGCTATGGCATATTCTGGATTCCGAACGACGTCGCCTTCAACATCAGTCCCAACAACGATCCTGCCAACGCCTACACCACTCCTTTTGTGGGCACCACGGACGGTTCCCTCACGCCGCTTAACCGGCTCAGCAATCCCTTCCCGACGGGCATCATTCCGGCGCCCGGCAACAACCCGAATTTCCAGCAGCTCTTCTATGGCCAGGGATTTTCCGGGCCGCTCCCGCACGAACCCGCCGCATATGCCCAGCAATGGAACTTCGGCATTCAGCGCGAGATTTTCGGAGGTGTCGCCGTGGAAGTAGACTATGCCGGATCGAAGGGCAGCCACCTCCCGGGTCCGAATGGGAGCAGATAGACCAGCTCCCCGATGAGTTCCTTAGACTGGGCTCGGCGTTGCAACAGCAGGTCCCGAACCCATTCTTTGGCCAAGTCCTGGTCGGCCCTCTAGCGCTGGCGACGGTAGCTCGCGGCCAGTTGCTGCGGCCCTTTCCCCAGTACAACGGCCAGGCGGTGACCTCACCCATGAATCGCAGCTCCATTTATCACTCCGGCCAGGTCAAGGCCGAGAAACGCTTCAGCCAGGGCGGCTCCATCCTGGCTTCCTATACCTGGGCGAAACTGATCAGCGACACCGATACGCTGACTGCGTGGCTTGAGCCCAGCGGTGGTCTCGGCGTACAGAACAGCAACAACCTGAGACTGGAACGTTCGCTCGCCAATTACGACACCTCGCATCGCCTCGTGATCAGTTACGCTCTCGATCTGCCGTTCGGCAAGGGCCAGAAGTTTCTCGCGGGAGCAAACGGCGCGGCCGGAAAGATCATCTCCGGCTGGGTTGTCAACGGGGCCTCGACGTTCCAATCGGGAAATCCGCTTCCAGTGAGCACCGCGGTCAATCTGACGAATTCCTTTGGTGGCGGTTCGCGTCCCAACAGTAATGGACAAAGCCCCAGACTCACCGGTCCGGCGCAGGCGCGGCTCAGCCGCTGGTTCGACACTTCGACGCTGAGCGCTCCCCCGGCGTTCACTTTCGGAAATTTGGCGCGCAATCTCTCCGACGTCCGGTCGGCCGGCATCAACAACTTCGACTTCGCTATTGTCAAGAACACGCAGATGAGCGAGCGCGTCGGGCTGCAGTTCCGGACGGAAATATTCAACCTGTTCAACCGCGTTCAATTCAGTCCGCCAGGCTTGGGGCTGGGGACGGCGCAGTTCGGAGTGGTCAGTGGGCAATATAACAATCCCCGGCTCGTTCAGTTCGCCTTGCGCTTGATATTCTAAAGCGCGATGCGCTTTCGATTGGCTGGACTCTGCGCCGCGGTTCCGATACTCGCAGCGCAGAGTCTCCACTTGGCGCACCCCGCCGGGCTCGACTTCCAGCATCGCAACTCACCCACTTCCCAAAAGTACCTGATCGAGACCATGGGTGGCGGCGTTGCCCTCCTGGACTACAATAACGACGGGCTGCTGGACATCTTCCTTGTGAACGGGGGCAAACTGGAGGATCCGGTGAAACTCCCGGTCAACTTTTCCCGTCGCGATCCCGCCTATTGGAATCGCCTCTATCGCCAAAATCGCGATGGCACTTTCACTGATGTCACCGCAGCCGCCGGGTTGGCCGGGGCGGGAAACAACTACGGCATGGGCGTGGCCGTGGGCGACTATAATAATGACGGATTCGCTGACATCTACGTGACCAACTACGGCCTGAACGCGCTCTATCGCAACAACGGCAACGGAACATTCACCGACGTCACAGCGGATGCCGGCGCCGGCGGCGGCGGATGGTCGGCTTCGGCCGGATTCTTCGATTACGATAACGATGGCCGCCTGGACCTTTTTGTCACACGTTATCTCGATTGGGACATCGGGCGGAACATCCTTTGCGGCACGCCGTTTCATTCCTACTGCCGTCCCGACAAATTTCGCCCCGTGGCGAACCTGCTGCTGCACAACGAAGGAGACGGGAAATTCCGCGACGTGAGCGGAGCGTCCGGCATCGCCTCCTCATTGGGCAAAGGACTTGGTGTCGCCTTCCACGACTACAATGGCGATGGGTTCGCGGACATTTTCGTCGCCAACGACGGTATGGAACAGTTCCTGTTTCATAACAAAGGCAACGGAACCTTCGAGGAACGAGCGTTGAAGGCGGGCGTGGCCTACTCCGGAGATGGCAAGAGCTTCGCCGGCATGGGTGTGGCCTTCGCCGACTACGACAACGACGGCCGTCCCGACATCCTCATCACGAATCTGGCTCTGGAGAAATACGCGCTCTACCGGAACGAAGGAATGGGCAGGTTTGACTACGCGAGTCTGAGCACCGGTCTGGCCGCGCTCACGGCCCGCAGTTCCGGATGGGGCGCGGGATTGTATGATTTCGATTGCGACGGCTGGAAAGACCTTTTCGTCGCTCAAAGTCATGTTCTCGACAACGTGGAAAAAATCCATTCCGGGCTACGCTATCTCGAACCACCGGCTCTGTTCTGGAATCGCGCGGGAAGGTTTGAGAAGGCCGAGCTTGCGGATTTTCCAGCGGTGGCTGGACGCGGCGCGGCTTTCGGGGATCTGAACAACGACGGCTACATCGACGCGGTGGTATCCGTGCTCGGCGGCCGCCCTCTGGTGTTGCTCAATCGCGCCGGAGCGAACAGGTGGATCGTACTCAAGCTCGAGGGACTCCGGACCAATCGCGGCGGAATCGGCGCCACGGTCAGGATCGGAAATCAGTCGGTCTACGCCACAACCGCCGGAAGCTATCTCTCGGCTAGCGATGGGCGCCTGCATTTTGGCTTGGGACCGGAGAAGGAGGCCACGGTCGAAATCGTTTGGCCAGGCGGCAGGACGCAAAGGATCGAACACGTCGCGGCGGACCAATTCCTAACCATTAAGGAGCCGGAATGATTCCCTGCGCAGCACCCATCCTGTCGCTGCTGCTTGCGCTGCAAGTGACGCCGGTGTTGAAACAACATGTCGACGCCGGTCTGAAGGCCAAGCACGCCGGCGACCTCGATACGGCTATCCGCGAATTTCAGCGCGTTGTCGAACTCGCGCCCAAGCTCCCCGCGGCCTATGTAAACCTGGCCGCTGTCTATTCCGAAAAGAAGGATTATGGCAACGCCATTCCACCGTTGAGAAAAGCACTGGAGCTGAATCCTGACCTGCCGGGGGCGCACGGCATGCTCGGCGTGGCGCTGCTCGCCCAAGGCTACGCCGCCGAATCCATCCCGCACCTGGAGAAGGCGAACTTCGGAGACCTGCTCGGCATCGCGCTACTCGAATCCGGCCGCGCGCGAGAGGCCATTGACAAGATTGAGGAAGCGATCGAGAAGCGGCCTGGCGATCCCGATCTGCTCTATTACCTCAGCCGCGCACATGCCCAATTGGCCAAGCAGGCCTCGCAAGTCCTCACCGCGGACCCGGACTCGGCGCGGGCCAGACAAATCCTGGGCGAATCGCGGGCGGCGGCGGGAAATCGCGATCTGGCCGAGAAAGACCTTCGCGCTGCTTTGTCGCTGCGTCCAGACCTGCGGGGCGTGCATGTGGCGCTCGGCGACCTCTATCTCGGGTCGGGCGATTTCGAGAATGCCGAACGCGAGTTTCGCGAGGAGATCCGCCTCGTCCCCGGCTCCGCCGCCGCGGCCTACAAGCTCGGGTTGGTGCTGCTGAATCGCGGCCAGTCTCGCGAGGCGCTAGCCGAACTGCGGCGCGCCGATACCCTGCAACCGGACTCGCCGGAGATTCTGATGGAGCTCGGCAAGGCAGCTGCCGCCACCGGGGATAGCGCGTCAGCCGAAAAACTTTTCCGCCGCGTGCTCGAACAGGAACGGGGATCGAGCCTCGCCGAGTCCGCCCATTTCCAGCTCGCTCAGATCTACAGGAAATCGGGACGAACAGCGGAGGCTGACCGGGAAACTCACGCATTTCAGGAAATCCGCCGGCTGCGGCAATAGCGCTGGCGAATCACCGCTCGTGTTATTCTGCTAGCATCCAAATTCGACCACAACTCTACACCCTCGCAGCCCTCGCCGCGCTAACCTCCGCCGGGCTCTTCTCCGTCAGCCGGGCCGC
>Ga0080064_1003729_pt1 | contig 21187 bp, 18 predicted proteins | sample Subgrocontami54m_FD_69260 | JGI IMG/M metagenome (GOLD analysis project Ga0080064, IMG submission 69260) | Subsurface groundwater microbial communities from S. Glens Falls, New York, USA - GMW46 contaminated, 5.4 m (SPADES assembly) (version 2) ...
CGTCAAGGAACTGCGGTTTCGGGCCACGTTTCCCCTTCGCCTTCTTGGCCATCCTCTCCTCCTTTTCCGGAGAGGATAGCAAGAGAGAAGCATTTTATCAATGAATTACAGGGTCACTACCAAAGATAGGTACCGTGACCAAAAGATAGGTACCGGACACCTTTCGGAGGCTAACTGATTGATTTCCTTGGGGTGGCTTCGGAATTCTTTGGGAGGAGTTCTCGAAGTTGGAGCGCCATGAAAGCATACCCGGTTGCAGAGGAGCTCCTCAGCCTCGTGTTGCGGGTGCTCATGCCCAAGTCCGCTGGGGGGCGCCACGTTCCTGGGCCACCATCTCCCCCCACGCGGGAGATGAAGAATCATCCCAGTGCCTCCGCAAATTCACGCCCATGGAGGCTAAAAGGTGTCCGGTACCTTTTTTGGGGGAGAACATCTTCGCCTTGCACGTCCGGGAGCCAGACGAGTTTAACGCAGGACACATCGAGGGGGCAGTGAACATCCCGATCCGCACTCTGGCCCGGAGTCTGGACAAACTCCCCACGGACAAGTCCATGCCGATCGCCGTCGTGTGCAAGAGCGGAATCCGCGCGGCGTATGCCACGATGACGCTGAAACTCCTGGGCTACCCCAACGTCAAGGACGTGGTCGGCGGCATGCTGGCGTGGGAGAAGGACAGTCTCCCCACCACGAAGTAGTCACCGGCCCGCTCTGAGGCCCGATTATTCCCGAGACCGGGATATGCCACCATGGCCCTGAGCTTCAAGGGCTACAGCAACGTGAAGCACCTGGCGGCCGGCTACGTCGCGGGCTGGGAGAAGGCCGGGTATCCGGTCGTGAAGTAGTCTGGCCAACTCGCTGCCGCTATTGGGGGGACCCGCCCCGCATGGGTCCCCCCATTTCTTTTGGACCCCCCGCTCGTCCTTCGAGTTGACGTGGCGACTCCATGCCAGCATATCGCCCCCCCACCCCCCGAAATCCATCCTCTGAAAGTGGTCCTGACGAAGAAACATATGTGACAATTCCGTTGATTGCACACGCTCGGTGAGGTATGAGAGAAGGGTGGGGAAGGCGTCCAATATCGGTTCGTCCCGGAGCATGGGGGCGGTCCGTGCCGTACCGGGTCTGAGCCGTTCCCCGGACCCTCGTAAATGAGAGCAGGGTTATCCAGGGCGCAGCGCCCGAGGTTCAATTTTGCGGAGGCCGTCGCAGCCGCGGCGCGATACGGTTGATCCGAAGCGGGTACTTCCGCGCAGCGAACGGACGGCCCAGGGAGACCATCCATGAGTAGACCGAGGGTAACCATTGACGGAAACGAGGCGGCGGCCTACGTAGCCCATCGGGTCAACGAGGTCATCGCCATCTACCCGATCACGCCATCCTCTCCCATGGGCGAGTGGGCGGATCAGTGGTCCGCCGACCACGCCCCCAACATCTGGGGCACCGTGCCGACGGTGGTGGAGATGCAGAGCGAGGGCGGCGCGGCCGGGGCCACGCACGGCGCGCTGCAAGCCGGGGCGCTGGGAACGACCTTCACCTCCTCCCAGGGTCTCCTTCTGATGATCCCCAACATGTACAAGATCGCGGGTGAGCTCACCGCGACGGCGTTCCACGTGGCGGCTCGATCCCTGGCGGCCCAGGCGCTCTCCATCTTCGGCGATCACAGCGACGTGATGGCGGTCCGGGGCACCGGCTTTGCCCTGCTGGCGTCCAACTCGGTCCAGGAGGTGATGGACTTCGCCCTGATCGCCCAGGCCGCCACCCTGGGGTCGCGCCTGCCCTTCGTCCATTTCTTCGACGGCTTCCGCACGTCCCATGAAGTGGCCAAGGTCGAGCAGTTGACCCCGGACGACATGCGGGCCATGGTGGACGATGCCCTGGTCCAGGCGCACCGCGGGCGCGCCCTGTCCCCCGAGCACCCGGTCCTTCGGGGAAGCGCCCAGAACCCGGATGTCTACTTCCAGGGCCGTGAGACGGTGAACCCGTACTACCTGGCCTGTCCGACCATCGTCCAGAACGTCATGGACAAGTTCGCCCGGCTCGTCGGGCGACAGTATCGCCTCTACGACTACGTGGGGGCGCCGGATGCCGAGCGGGTGATGGTGATCATGGGATCGGGCGCCGAGGCGGCGCAGGAGACCGTGGAATACTTGCAGGCCCGCGGCGAGAAAGTCGGCGTCCTGAAGGTCCGCCTGTACCGGCCCTTCTCGGTGGAGCACTGCATCGCCGCCCTGCCCCGGACCGTCAAAGCGCTCGCCGTCATGGACCGGACCAAGGAGCCCGGCAGCGCGGGCGAGCCCCTGTACCTGGACGTGGTCACGGCGGTGGCCGAGGCCGTGGCGGGTGGCCAGTCCCCCTTCCCGGCGTTCCCGCGGATGATCGGCGGCCGATACGGGCTGTCGTCCAAAGAGTTCACGCCGGCCATGATCAAGGCTGTCTTCGACGAACTGGCGAAGCCCCAGCCCAAGAACCACTTCACCGTCGGGATCTACGACGATGTGACCCACACCAGCCTGGACTACGATCCGGCCTTCTCGACCGAAGAGCCGGGAACGGTCCGGGCCCTCTTCTACGGCCTGGGCGCCGACGGGACCGTGGGGGCCAACAAGAACTCCATCAAGATCATCGGCGAGGACACCGACAACTTCGCCCAGGGGTACTTCGTCTACGACTCGAAGAAGTCCGGCTCGGTCACGATCTCGCACCTGCGCTTCGGCCCGAAGCCCATCCGCTCCACCTACCTCATCAGCCAGGCCAGCTTCGTGGCCTGCCACCAGTTCTCGTTCCTGGAGCGCCTGGACGTGCTGAAGGCGGCGGCGCCCGGCGCCACGTTCCTGCTGAACAGCCCCTTCGGTCCGGAGGAGGTGTGGGATCACCTCCCGCGCACGGTGCAGCGGGAACTCATCGAAAAGAAGCTGCGCTTCTTCGTGATCGACGGCTACACCGTCGCCAAAGAGACCGGCATGGGGGGCCGCATCAACACCATCATGCAGACGTGCTTCTTCGCCATCAGCGGCGTCCTGCCGAGGGACGAGGCGATCGCCGCCATCAAGCACGCCATAGAAAAGACCTACGGGAAGCGCGGCGAGGCCATCGTGAAGAAGAACTTCGCCGCCGTGGATGCCACCTTGGACCACCTGCATGAAGTGCAGGTGCCGGACCGGGTGACCAGCACGTTCGATCTCCGCCCGGCGGTGCCGGACGAGGCGCCCGACTTCGTCCGGCAGACCCTGGCCAAGATCATCGCCGGCGAAGGGGACGCGGTGCCGGTCAGCGCCATGCCGGTGGACGGGACGTTCCCCACGGGCACCACCCAGTACGAGAAGCGCAACATCGCGCTGGAGATCCCCGTCTGGGACGAGGCGATCTGCATCCAGTGCGGGAAGTGCGTGCTGGTGTGCCCCCACGCGGTGATCCGCGCCAAGGTCTATTCGCCGGAGCTGTTGGCCGGCGCCCCCGCCACGTTCAAGTCCTCCCCGGCGCGCTGGCGCGAATTCAAGGACCAGGTGTACACCCTCCAGGTCGCCCCGGAGGACTGCACGGGCTGCCGGCTGTGCGTAGAGGTCTGCCCGGTCAAGAACAAGCAGGAGACTCGCCTGAAGGCCATCAACATGATGCCGCAGCCTCCGCTGCGCGAACCGGAGGCGGAGAACTGGAAATTCTTCCTCGGGCTGCCCGAGATGGACCGGGCTCCGCTGAGCCTCGGCCAGGTGAAGGACGTGCAGCTCTTGGAGCCCCTGTTCGAATTCTCCGGGGCCTGTGCGGGCTGCGGCGAGACGCCCTACATCAAGCTGGTGACCCAGCTCTTCGGCGACCGCGCGGTCGTCGCCAACGCCACCGGCTGCTCCTCGATCTACGGGGGCAACCTCCCCACCACGCCGTGGACTTTCAACCACGAGGGGCGCGGCCCGGCCTGGTCGAATTCCCTCTTCGAGGACAACGCCGAATTTGGGCTGGGCCTGCGGCTGGCCCTGGACAAGCACGCCGAATATGCCCGCGAGCTGGTCGCCCGCCTCTCGAGGGCCATCGGAGACGAGCTGGCGCAGGCGTTCCTGAACACCGACCAGTCCACCGAGGCGGGGATCCAGGCGCAGCGCGAGCGCGTGACGCGCCTCAAGGAGAAGTTGCAGGGGCTGAAGACCCGCGAGGCCAAGGACCTGCTCAGCGTGGCCGACGCCCTGGTGAAGAAGAGCGTCTGGATCATCGGGGGCGACGGGTGGGCCTATGACATCGGCTACGGCGGACTGGACCACGTGCTGGCGTCCGGCCACAACGTGAACGTCCTGGTCCTGGACACCGAGGTCTACTCCAACACCGGCGGCCAGATGTCCAAGGCGACGCCGCGCGGCGCCGTGGCGAAGTTCGCCGCGGGGGGCAAGCCCCGGCCCAAGAAGGACCTGGCCATGATCGCCATGACCTACGGGAACATCTACGTGGCCCGGGTGGCCATGGGCGGCAGCGACATGCACACCGTCAAGGCGTTCCTGGAGGCCGAGGCGTACGACGGCCCCTCGCTCATCGTGGCCTACAGCCATTGCATCGCCCACGGGTACGACATGGCCCACGGGCTGGACCAGCAGAAGGCCGCCGTCCAGTCGGGCCACTGGCCCCTGCTCCGCTACAATCCGGACCTGGTCACGCAGGGGAAGAACCCCTTGCAACTGGACAGCAAGGCGCCCAGCCTGCCCCTGGAGAAGTACACGTACAACGAGACCCGGTACACGATGCTGGCCCACAGCGACCCGGCCGCCGCCAAGGAGTCGCTAGAGCTGGCCCAGGCGGAGGCGCTGGCGCGCTGGCGGCTTCTCGAACACTGGGCGGCCATGCCGGGATCCGGCACGCCGGAGGAGAAGGCGCAATGACGGACCTCTCCACGACCTACCTGGGCCTCACACTGAAAAACCCGCTGGTTGTTTCCGCCTCGCCCCTTTCGGAGGATGTGGCGAACATCCGGCGGATGGAGGACGCAGGCGCGGCCGCCGTGGTGCTCCACTCCCTCTTCGAGGAGCAGATCAGCCTGGAGAGCCACGAGCTGGATCGCTATCTCTCCTATGGGACGGAGAGCTTCGCCGAGTCCCTGACGTACTTCCCGGAGATGCGCACCTACAACCTTGGCCCGGAGGGATACCTGGAACACGTGCGCCGGGCCAAGGCGGCCGTGAAGATACCCGTCATCGGCAGCCTGAACGGCGTCTCCACCGGCGGCTGGATCAAGTACGCCAGGAAAATCCAGGAGGCCGGGGCGGACGCCCTGGAGCTCAACCTGTATTTCATTCCCACCGATCCGAAGATGACGGGCGCCCAGGTGGAGCAGATGTACGTGAACCTGGTCCGCGACGTCAAGGCCAGCGTCGGCATCCCCGTGGCCGTCAAGCTGAACCACTTCTTCAGCGCCATGGCCAACATGGCCCAATGCCTGGATGAGTCCGGGGCGGATGCGCTCGTGCTCTTCAACCGGTTCTACCAGCCGGATTTCGACCTGGAAAACCTCGAGGTGGTGCACAGCCTGACGCTGAGCAGCTCCTACGAAGTCCTGCTGCGCCTGCACTGGGTGGCGATCCTCTACGGACACATCCGGGCCGACCTGGCGATCACCGGGGGGATCCACACCGCCCAGGACGTGCTGAAGGCCATGATGGCCGGCGCGCGCGTGGCCATGATGACGTCGGCCTTGCTGAAACACGGCATCGACCACCTGGCGAGGGTCCGCGCTGACGTGGTGGCGTGGATGGAGGAGCACGAGTACACCTCCATTCGCCAGATGCAGGGCAGCATGAGCTACCGCTCGGTGGCCAACCCCTCCGCCTTCGAGCGCGCCAACTACATGAAGGTGCTGAGTTCCTACGCCCTGCGGACGGGCGCCCGCTGACGAGGAATACACCGACCTCTCCGGCTGGTTTCTCCGCCATCCTGTGTCGGCGCCTATCACACGATTCGGTCGGGACGGATCGCGAAGGACCAGTTGCAAAGGATCGAGCAATTCTACCGAGAGCCCTTCGGCGAACAGAAGTAAGCGGGTATCCTCGCGATTCTGTGCGTGCCAGTCCTCTGAACCCTTTTCTGCGGATCTGGATCACACTACAGGGGGGGTAAGTCAAGATCCCACGTCGGGTGGAGAACCGCGGGCAGGGTTGCTGGACCCGGCGAACCCGAACAGCGTGAGGCGCATCAAGCGGAGGATGGATCCATGTTGTACATCGTCGAGACGAACAAGGATGTTGAAACCGCGGCCCGCGACCTCGAGGAGGCCGTGAAGCGAAACAAGTTCGGCGTCCTGCACGTCCACAACCTGCAGCAGACCCTGAAGGAGAAGGGGATCGACTTCCCCAACGCCTGCAAGATCCTGGAGGTCTGCAACCCCCAGCGGGCCACCCAGGTCCTCAGCCAGAACATGACGATGAACCTGGCCCTGCCCTGCCGCATCTCGGTCTACCAGGACGGCGGGCGGACCAAGATCGGGATGGTGAAGCCCACGGCGCTGCTGGCCATCTTCCCGGGCGCCGAGGCCCTGAAGCCCGTGGCCGAGGAGGTGGAGCGGGAGACGATCAAGATGATCGAGGAGGCCAAGTAGCCGCTCCGAGGTCAGACCCGCTCTGGGCGTCCCTGGGGTCAGGCCTTGATAATTTGCTATTCGATCTCTCAGGCGGGTGCCTTCCAGCGCGCCTGCTTCTCCTGGATGCGCGCTAGTTGCTTCTCGGCATCCACAATGAAGCGCTCGTGGGTCCCCTCTCCGACCTTCTCCAGCTCGTCGTGAACTTCGGCCTGGAAGACCAGCCGGCGACGATCAATCTCCACGAGGGTGCAGCGGGCCGTGACCTGCATCCCCATGGGCGTTGCCGCCAGGTGGCGCACGTCCACCCGGGTCCCGACGGTGTTCTGGTTGGTCTGCAGGAAGGACTGCACCCCTTCGAGGGCACAGTGCTCGACGAGCCGGATCATTTCGGGCGTGGACAGGACGTAGATGCCACGCCGATGGAGCTGCCCCGCCGTCAGGCCCTCGGTGACCGTGAGGGTTTTCTCGAACGTCAACCCCACTTGCAACTGGTCGGCCATTCTGTCCTCGCTCCAGTTTCCAGAGGTTCAAGATTGGTTATTCGCTTGGCGGCCGCTCGCTCCTCGGCCTTCCCCAGGACATGCAGGACATCCCCGTGCACCTTGGCCGCGTTGGCCCGGATGGAAAGGGGGGTGGTTGGTTCCTCCTTCATGACATCTGACGGAGACCCGGTGGGGGCTCAAAAAGCGCGTGCTACGATACCAGAGCGTCTGCCAGGCCGTCCATGTCTTTGCGCGGGGAGGGCGTTCGGCCTTTGGACTGGAATGCCGAACAAAGATGATCGGCTCGACCCGGACGCTTGACCGGCCGTGAGCGGCGGCGTATCGTGCCCCCTCAGAATGAGTACACATCCGCAGGAGAATGCCGCATGAGTCCGCTCACTCATCGGGATCGGGTGCTGGCCGTTCTCAACCACGAAATTCCGGATCGCTTTCCCGTGGATCTCGGGGGCTCGCCCGCCAGCGGCATCAACCTCCTCGCCTATCAGCGGCTGAAGCGCCACCTCGGCCTCCCCGGCCCGGTACGGGTTCAGACGGAGCGCTCCCTCCTGGCCTGGCCGGACGATGCCCTCTTCGAGCTTCTTGACGTAGACCTCCGCCTGGTCGTGGCCCACACCGCAGAGGATTCCGGCCAGCGCGGGATCTTTGACGAGGCGACCTACGCCGCCGAGGGTCAGTACACCGACATCTGGGGTGTGGTCCGGCGCCGGCCGCCGGGCGGGCACTACTACGTTGTCCACGCCCCGTTCGAGAAGGACGACCTCAGCCTGGCGGACCTGGATGCCCACCCGTGGCCCTCGCCCGCCCAGACCGACGTGGCCGGTCTCCGGCAGGAGGCGGAGCGTCTCCGCCGGGAGACCGACTGCGCCCTGGTGGTCCATGTTCCCGGGCGACTTTTCTCCCTTGGGCAGTTCATGTGCGGCTTCGGGAACTGGCTGGTCCAGCTCAAGGTGAACCCGGAGTTCTGCGAGGCGCTCCTGGACCGCGGCCTTGAGATCCAACTCGCCATGGCCGAGGAGACCCTGAAGGCGGTCGGGGACGCGGTGGACATCCTGTACCTGGCCGACGACTACGGGATGCAGACCGGGCCGCTGATCTCCCCGGACATGTTCCGCCGCATCTTCAAACCCCGCATGGCCCGCCTGATCCGGTTCCTCCGGGAGCGCTCGAAGGCCCGGATCGCGTTCCATAGCTGCGGCTCGGTTTACGCCATCATCCCGGACTTCATCGACGTCGGCGTCGAACTGCTGAACCCGGTGCAGGTCTCCGCCGCCGCCATGGACACCGCTCGCCTGCGGCGCGAGTTCGGCCCCCACCTGGCCTTCTGGGGGGCCGTGGACAGCCAGCAGGTGCTACCCAAGGGGACGCCCGCGGAGGTCCGTGCCGAGGTTGCCCGGCGCGTCCAGGATCTAGGCCCTGGGTTCATCCCCTATTCCGTTCACAACATCCAGGCCGACGTCCCACCCGAGAACATCCTGGCCATGTTCAACGCCATCCGCTCCGCCCGCCCCGTCTGACGCGACCCGGGAAAACTTTTTCTTCTCCGCAGATTACGCAGATTTCGCAGATGCTGAAGAGCAGGGGTCGGGGGCCTGGGGCCGGGGATCGGGGATCGGTGCCCTGCTTCATAAACCCTGCCTCTGCGCTCCGCCCTGGGCCACAGGCCTTTCGTGTTGGGCCCTGGGTGTTGGGGCTTCGCTCGGGTTTCCGTTCTTCCCCAGCCCCCAGCCCCTGACCCCCAACCCCCCTCTTATGGCTCTCGGCTCTCGACTCTCCGCTCGCCGTGCCATTTCCCTTGCCAGGAAGAGCCTGGGGAGGATATGCTTTTCCTCCAATCTGGGCCTGCGGGATGCAGGAAAGCAAAGGAGGGCGCCATGGCTGAGACAATTCAACTGGTGGACTACTTCTACGTCGAGACCCCCGACAAGCCGGGTGAGGCCGCCCGGGCCCTGGCCCAGCTCAAAGCGGCCGGGGTCAATCTCCTCGCATTCTCGGCCTTTCCGAAGCGCCGGCGCTCCCAGATGGACTTCATCCCAGCCGACCCGGTTGCCTTCAAGGTCGCCGCGAAGAAGGCCCGGTGGAAACTGACGGGGCCCAAGAAGGGGTTCCTCATCCAGGGCGAGGATCGCGTCGGGGCTCTGGCGGACCTCCTGGCGAAGTTGGCCGAGGTCAAGATCAACGTCACCGCCACCGACGCCGTCTGCGCGGGAGCGGATCGGTTCGGGATGATCCTCTGGGTGAAGCCGCGTGACGTCAAGCGCGCCGCCAAGGCTTTCGGCATCGCGTAGGTAGCACCTGCCTTGCCACTGCAGATCTCGCCACGAGCCCGAGGGATCGCGAGCGAGGACGACCCGCAGCACACGAGTCGTCTGCTTCCAGGGATGTCACATGGCTTCCCGGGCGCGACGGAGGTGACCGCTTCCGTCGCGCCGTATTTTTTGGGGAACCTCCATGACTCGAAAAAGTTCACGCATGGACGAACACTGCGCCGCAGCGCATGTTCTTCGGACTGGTCCCTGGTTCTGGCTCATCGATTCCTTCGTGCCGAAGTGACCCCATGAATCCGCTGACGCAGCCCAAAGGAGGCAATCATGGCCACGCCCTCGCGTCGGAGAGCACCAGAGTTGGCTCCTCCGATCTCCGGCCGGCCGGTGCCGGACGACTACTTCATGGGAATTGCCTATGCCGTCCGGGAACGGGCCAACTGCCGCGGCTATAAGGTCGGGGCCATCCTGATCCTGGATGGGCGGATCGTCTCAACCGGATACAATGGAACCCCGGAGAACATGCCGAACTGCGACGAGGGGGGCTGTGTCCGCTGTGCGGAACGGGTCCAGTCCTCGTCTGGAAAGCCGAAGTTCAAGTCGGGCACCGGATACGACATCTGTATCTGCGTCCACGCCGAGCAGAATGCCCTGCTGGCGGCCGCCCGCTTTGGCATCCCGGTCGCCGGCGGGATGATCTACACAACGCTCCAGCCATGTTTCGGTTGCCTCAAGGAGATGGTCCAGGCCCGCATTCAAGGGATCCGCTTCCGGCACCCCTGGAGTCACCCGGATCAGAGCCTCAAGCCGCAGTACGATGTTCTCAAGAACCGCTTCGAGAAGGGCGTGAAGCAGATCTTCACCCCGGATCCACGAGAGGCCTGGGCTCTCGGGAGGGGTCCCAGGGCCAGCGACACCGGACACCCGATCCAGACGCTGTGACACTTTCCCGGAGCGGCTGATCTCACCGGCCCAGCGGCCTGGGTGGTACCCACCATGAGAGGAGACCTGAGGGGATGAGCGACTCGGGGAAACGCATCCTCGTGATCTGCCCCACGGCCCGCGACCGGGCCAATTTCTCGCGACCGGAGATCCGCAGGGCGTACAAGCTGGAATTCCGCGGCACCGACGAAGCCACGCACGCGCCAGGCTTCGATGGGTTACAGTTCCTGAACGAGACCATCCGAATGGTCCAGGGCCGGCGGGAGGCGTACCAGGCGGTCGTGGGCATTGACGACTTCCCGGCCTGCATGATGGCGGCGCTGCTGGCCGAGACCCTGGAAGTTCCCTCCCCGTCGTTCGAGTCGCTCTTCCTGTGCCAGCACAAGTACTATTCGCGGCTCCGGCAGAGCGAGGTCGTCCCCGAGGCCACCCCAAGATTCCATGTCATCGACATCGCCCGAGACCCCATACCATCCGATCTTCCACTGCCTTTTCCGGTCTTCATTAAACCGGTCAAATCCTACCTGTCCATCCTGGCTCGCCGCATCGAGACTTTCCCGGACCTCGCGCGCGCGGTGGCCGAGGCCCGTTCGCGCCTCGCGCCGGTCGCGCAGATGTTCGACGCGCTGGTGGGCGTTTCAACCCTCGACCGGCGGTTCCGGACTGTTCCGGCCTCGGCGCTTCTCCTGGAAGACCTGCTCTCGGGCCATCAGGTAACCCTGGACGGATATGCCTATCAGGGGCAGGTGGTGCCGCTGGGCGTCGTGGATTCCTTCTTCTTCCCGGGCAGCCTGAGCTTCGAGCGATTTGAATACCCGTCACGCCTTCCGGCCGGCGTCCAGGAGCGCATGGCCGAGGTTACGAAGCGGGTCATCCAGCACATCGGGTTGGATCGGACCTTCTTCGACATCGAGTTCTTCTACCGGGAGGAGGATGATTCGATCTGGCTGATCGAGATCAACGGGCGGATGTCCTCACAGTTTGCCCCGCTCTATCGGATGGTGGACGGCATAGACCTGTACGCGATGCAGTTGGACATGGCTCTGGGGCGGGACCCCGGGGGGAGGGAGGTCTGGGGACCGGAGCGGAACCGGGGGCTGGTTTCAGCAAGTTTCGTGATGCGGACATTTGAAAACGGGGTTGTGCGACGGATTCCCTCGGCGGAGGACGTCGGGCGGTTGGAGCGGCGGTTTCCGGAGGCCTTCGTCGAGATCCTGGTCAAAGAAGGCGAGAAGCTTTCGGATGAATTGCAGGATGACGAGAGTTACCGGTACGGCCTGGTGGATCTGGCCACGGAGGACCGGAAGGCGCTCTTGAAGAGATACGACGAGGCAAAGAACTTTCTTCCCTTCGAGTTCGAGCCCATCCAGCGGACCCGCTGACGGAGGCCTGCCTGGCGATGCACCTGGGGTGAATTTCGCGAGGCGCTCAGGAGGACCCCGGGGGGATGGGTCCAGCGCCGGACCGGCCATGCCCCTCCGGCGGGTTGGAGGCTGGGAAATCCGACCCGCGCTCGATCTCCACCAGGAGATCCCGACCGACGATCCGCGACAGGAAGGTGAGCTCCCTGGCCAACGCCGTAGAGGCCGGCGTCCCCCCAGGGCAGGTTCGTCCGCAGAAAATGGTGGATACGAACCCGTCGTAGCCCGGGAGCCGGTACGGATCCGTCTCCCGGCTGTGGAGGACCAGCACGCTGTGCCCGTCCCCCTCGATCGTGATGGGATGCAGCCAGCATTTCACCGGCTTGTAGTACCAGGGGTGACGGCCCTCATGTTCCGACAGGAGCTGCAACGCGCACCGCCCATCCCGGGACAGGAAGACGCAGGCCGTGTTCTCGAAGTGGGCCGGGTATCCCTCGACCGTTGCGGAGAAATCCCTGGCTCTGACTGCCGTTTTCAGGCCCCCCCTCTTCCCCCTCCATTCCCCCTCCACAATCACCCGATCGGGAAGGTCTAGGCCGAGGCCCGCGAAGAACTCCGCGTGTTTCTCGGTCAGGCTGATGATGACGGCGGCCGATTCCTCGCTCACGTAGACGCCGTCGTAACAGCACATCCCTTGGCACTGCGAGATCTCGCACCGCGACAACGGCCGTTGGAAAGAACGTGCGTCAAGGGTCCCAGGAGCCAGCCGCTTTCGCAGCATGGCCTCATCGCTGGCATAGACCGTGAGAGCCGTTCCTTCCTCGGCCGTGTTGGCGCCGGAATCCTGTGTCCCCATAGATCTCCAAGGAGAAGCGGCGAGCCTCCACCCAGGATTCGCCCACATTCGGTGGCGAATATACTCGACCATCGCCCGGTCGGCCACTACAAATCGCGAGGGGCGGACCCCCGTATCCCTCTCCACCACGCTAGAATGCACCCGCCGATGATCCGGAAGAGGTTTCCTTGACGGCCCATTCTTTAGGGTGGTACATATCCGCGACCGTTCGGGAGGGTTGTGAAGAGCATCGCAAAACGGGGGAGGGGCAAGCCATGCATGCACGAAAGCTCTGCTCCATCGTCGGGTTCGCGCTGGCCATCCTGATTGCGTTGGGAACACCCGGGCTCACGGAGGCCGCGGGCATCCGCATCGGTTCGAAGAACTTCACCGAGCAGCTCATCCTGGGCGAGCTGTACGGCCAGGCCCTCGAGGCCCGGGGGATCAAGGTGGAGCGCAAGCTGAACATGGGAGGGACCCTGATCGCGCACCAGGCCCTGATCAGCAGCGAGATCGACCTGTACCCGGAGTACACCGGCACCGCGCTGGTGAACGTCCTGAAGGCCGAGGTCATGACCGACGCCCAGGCGGTGTTTCAGAAGGTCAAGCAATACTACGAGCAGCAGTTCAAGGTGACCTGGCTTAACCAGGCGCCAATGAACAACACCTACGTCCTGGCCGTCCCGCCCGAGATTGCCGCGAAGTACAACCTCAAGACCCTTTCCGACCTGGCCAAGGTCTCGAAGCAGCTCAAGATCGGCACGGGGCCGGAGTGGCGCGACCGCAAGGATGGCATCCCGGGCCTCAGGGCGGTGTACGGCATGGAATTCGCCGACCACGTGCAGTTCGCCGCCCCCGACCTGCGGTACGCGGCGCTCACGAACAAGCAGATTGACGTGGTCAACGCCTATGCGACCGATGGCCAGATCTTCGCCTACAAGCTGGCGCTGCTGGACGACGATAAGAAGCTGTGGCCACCCTACCACGTGGCCCCGGTGATCCGCATGCAGGCCCTGGCGGAGAATCCCAAGGCCGCCGAAGCGCTCAACGAAGTCAGCGCGCTCCTCGACAATGCCACCATGTCGGCGCTGAATTATCGGGTGATCGGCAGCAAGGAAGAGCCCAAGGATGTGGCCAGGGACTTCCTCAAGAAGAAGGGCATTCTGAAGTAAGGGGCAGCGTAGCCGGGGAATCGACCGCAGAGATGCCGCAACCATCGGAACACCGAGGCGCCCCACGTCCATGACGGCGGACGCCCTCATTCTCCGCGGGCAGGGCCTCGACCTGGCGGGTGTCGTCCGGGTCGCGCGGGAAGGCGCGCGGGTCCAACTGAGTCCTGAGGCACGGGCACGGGTGCGGGCAGCGCGCCAAGTCGTCGAGCGCCTGTCCAAAGAGGACCGGCCGATCTACGGGGTGACGACCGGCCTCGGCGCCAGCAAAGACGTGCGCCTCGCCGCTGAGGACCTGCCGGACTTCCAGCGCCGGGTGCTATTGAGTCGGAGCGTCGCGGTCGGCCCGCGATTCGGAACGGATGTGGTGCGGGCCATGCTGGTGGCGCGGGCGAATGCCATGGCAACCGGCGGATCGGGCATCACCCCGGAGATCCTCGACACCCTGGTGGCCATGCTGAACGCCGGCGTGCACCCGGTGGTGCCCTCTGTTGGATCCATCGGGGCAGCCGACCTGCCCCAGTTGGCCCACCTGTCCCTTCCCCTGATCGGACTGGGAGAGGCGGAGTACCGGGGGGAACGCCTGCCCGGCGACGAAGCCCTCCGCCGGGCCGGCCTGCATCCGGTCGCTCTCGGGCCGAAGGACGGGATCGTCCTGGTGAGTTCCAACGCGGCCTCGGTCGGATACGGGGCGCTCGTCCTCTGGGATGCGCTGGCGGCACTCGAGGTCGCCACCGTCGCTGCGGGATTGAGCCTCGAGGGCTTCCGGGGGAATCTGAGTCCCCTCGATCCTCGGGTTCAGGCGGCACGCCCCGCCCCCGGACAGGGAGAGGTTGCCTCTCGGCTCCGTGCGATTCTGGAGGGAAGCGACCTCTCGGACGCCGGGACGGCGCGCTCCGTCCAGGACCCCCTGAGCTTCCGCTGCGTGACGCAGGTCCACGGAGCCGCCCAAGCCGCCATCGCCTTCGCCCAGGAGAGCGTCGAGATCGAGCTGAACTCTGCGGGCGACAACCCGCTGGTGCTCCCCGAGGATGGGGCCATCCTGTCCACCGGGAACTTTCACGTGCCCGCCCTGGCCCTGGGATTCGACCTGCTGGGCCTGGCCCTGGCGCAGGTCGCCAGCCTTGCGACCGGCCGGGTCATCCAGTTGATGTCCCCCGCCGCCAGCGGCCTGCCGCTCTTCCTCTCGCCGTACGGAGGAACCCGGACCGGGTTCGCGACGCTCCAAAAGACGCTCACGGCCCTGCGGGCGGAGATCCGGCACCTGGCGAATCCCGCCTCGCTGGATTTCCTGCCCGTGTCCGAGGGTGTCGAGGACCACGCCACCATGGCCCCGCTCACGGTCCGCAAGGCCGGGGAGATCATCGCGGGGTTGACCGCCATCCTGGCCATCGAGCTGATGGTCGCCGCCCAGGCGGTGGATCTGCGGGACAGTCTCCGCCTGGGTCGCGGCACACGCACCGCGTACACGCTGCTTCGTGAGGTCGTGCCACCCCTGGACGAGGATCGCGTGATCGGCCCGGACGTGGAACGAATCCAGGAGCTGATCACGTCCGGGAGATTCCTGGCAGCGGTCCGCTCGGCGCTGCCGGGCTAATCCCAAAAGGCACGCCATGCGGTGGGCCCTGACCCATTTGGATGACATCGGCCAGGCGACCTGGGAGCACGCGGTCCTGGTCGTGGTATCCGTCTCCGTGGCGTTCCTGATCTCGTTCGCCGTGGGGATCTGGGCCAGCCGCCAGCCGCGGGTCTATCCCCCCATCATGGGGATCACGGCCCTCCTGTACACGATTCCCAGCCTGGCCCTGTTTGCCCTGCTGATCCCGCTGGTCGGGCTCGGCCGGGTGCCCGCCATCATCGGCCTGGTCGCCTATTCATTGCTGATCCTGATCCGGAACATCGCCACCGGATTGCGCGAGGTGCCGGCCGACGTGGTGGAGGCGGCGCTGGGAATGGGGATGAGTTCCTGGCAGCTTCTCGTGACCATCGAACTGCCGCTGGCCATGCCGATCATCATCGCGGGCCTGCGGATCGCCACGGTCACAGTCGTCGGCATCGCGACCATCGCCGCCTACATCAACGCGGGCGGGCTGGGGACGCTGATCTTCACCGGGATCGCCCAGGACTTCCCGGCCAAGATCGTGGTCGGTGCCGGCCTGGCGTCCGCCATGGCGGTCGGCGCGGATACCGGCCTGTCCCGGCTCGAACGTCGCCTGCGCGCCAGCCGGGAGGCGTAGGGGTCCCCCGTGGTTGAAGCGGCTTGGGCTTATCTCCTCAGCCATCCGAAGCTGTTCCGCGATGCGCTCGTCACCCATCTCACGCTGAGTGCCAGCGCCCTGGCCATCGCCACGATCCTGGCGATGCCGCTCGGTATCCTCCTCAGCCGATCTCCCCGCGCGGCGCTTCTCGCCATCAATGCAGCGAATATCGGCCGGACCGTCCCCAGCCTGGCCGTCCTGGCCATCATGCTGCCGGTCCTGGGGACGGGCTTCCTGCCCTCGCTGGTGGCACTGACGCTGCTGGCCATTCCGCCGATCCTGATCAATGCGTATGTCGGCATCCGGCAGGTGGACCCGGATGCGGTCGAATCGGCCGTGGGAATGGGAATGACTCGCCTGCAGGTGATGGCAAAGATCGAGCTGCCCGTCGCCCTGCCGGTGATCTCGGCCGGCGTCCGGACCGCCGCAGTCCAGGTGGTAGCCGGCGCCACGTTGGCCGCCTTCATAGGCGGAGGGGGCCTGGGGGACTTCATCACCAGTGGGATCGCCCTGATGCAGCTCCCGCTGCTCCTGCTTGGGGCGGTCCCGATCGCCCTGCTCGCCATCGGAACCGAGCTCCTCTTTCACCGCCTGGAGCGGGCCCTGACCCCCAGGGGCATGCGGTCGGGATCGTCATGATCCGCCTGAAATCGCTGACCAAGATCTTCTCAGGGCAGGCTACGCCCGCCGTGGACCAGTTGAGCCTGGAGGTTCCGGCCGGCCAGACCTGCGTCCTGATCGGCCCGTCGGGCTGCGGCAAGACCACCACGCTGAAGATGATCAACCGGCTGGTGGAGCCGACCGGCGGCCGCATCGTGGTGGGCGGCGAGGATGTCACCGGGATGGACCCGGTCGCGCTTCGCCGTCGCATGGGATACGTCATCCAGCAGATCGGCCTGTTTCCCCACATGACGATCGCAGAGAACATCGCGACCGTCCCCAGGCTGGTCGGTTGGCCGGCCGCGCGGATCGCAGCGCGGGTGGACGAGATGCTCACCCTGGTCGGCATGGATCCGGCGATCCATCGCACGCGGTATCCGCGCGAACTCTCGGGTGGACAGCGGCAGCGGGTCGGTGTCGCCCGCGCCCTGGCCGGTGATCCGCCGGTCATGCTCATGGATGAGCCCTTCGGCGCCATCGATCCGATCACGCGCGGTCGGTTGCAGAACGAGTTCCTGAAGATTCTGAAGGCGATCCGCAAGACGGTCGTCTTCGTGACGCACGACGTGGACGAGGCGATCAAGATGGGCGATCGGATCGCCATCCTGCGGGACGGGCGACTCGTCCAGTACGGCACGCCGGACGAGATCCTGGCCCGTCCGGCGAACGCCTTCGTGGAGGAGTTCGTCGGGACCGATCGCGCCCTCAAACGGCTCGCCCTGGTAACCGTACGGGAGGCCATGCGCACCGACACCCATGCCGCTCCCCTGCGCCCCTGCGCATCCATTCCCGAGGATGCCACAGTCAAGGAGGCATTGTCCGCAATGCTAGCCTTGAATGGGGAAAGCCTGCGTGTGGTGGATCAGGAGGGGCGGCTTCTCGGTCTTGTCACCTTACGACAGATCCAGGAGCTTGTCGCCGGCCGGTCCAAGCCGGCGCAATCGGGTGACTCCTAACCGCCAAGGCGCCGAGAACGCCACGGTCTGAATGCCGGATTCTCTGGTCGAGAGAAGGAAATATCGCATCCTTGGCGACCTTGGCGCCTCGGCGGTTCAATGTTCCCTTCTGCGCTCAGGCGATGCGCGGGTATCCCGCCTCTTCGGCAACCCGCGAGCGCTCGACCAGCACCTCGTAGTCTGCCGGTTGGACGGGTTCGAAGCGGGAGAGCAGGAGGACTTCTCGGAGATCGGAGATGTCCGGCGAGCGGTGGACCGACAGCAGCGCGGCCGTCAGCCTGCGGCACGCGTCCCCTGGCATACCCGGAGACGCCACGATCGGAGGGATCGGGGCCGCCATCGTGGACGCCACCACTCGCAGGACAGCGACGAGATCCGGCGTGTGCCGGCGCATCAGGTCAAGGGAGTAACTATCCACCGGGGCAACATCGGCGTTCCCTCCGAGGACTGCCTCCACGGCCCGCCGCGGCGTGATGAGCGGCCCAACGACCTGCGCGTAGAGTGCCTGGCGGTTGGTCGTGCGGTGGGCCAACAAGTGGTGCCGTGCGGCGTTGTAGCCGGAGTGGGACCCTTCGGTCGTGTAGGCGAACCGCCCGCCGAAGGTGTCCTCGAGGCTTTGATAGGGACTCTCCGCTCGGACCACGAAGTCGGTGAAATAGGTCGGCCGGCCCCCGTACCGGGCCGGCGAGGGAACGGGTGCGCCGATCAACTGCGGGCGCCTGTCACGTCTGGCATACGGGAAGCCGCACATGAAGACGCAGCCCATGTCCTCCCGTTCCCAGAGCGCTTCCAGCGGGGCGGGGTAGGGGTGGTCGATGACCTCCATGGCCACCTGGGCCCGGGCCGCCACCCATTCGAACAGGCGGCGCCAGGCCGCCGAGGCCGACGGCGAGACCGCGTACATTCGCGCGCAGGCGATCATGGTGCAGGGCTGGCTCCGTCCCGCGGCGATGGCAGGGTGGGAAGGCGGTCGTGACTGTACACGTGGGCCTGCGGGAGGTCAAGATCGGATCCGCCCACCCTGCGGGCAGTGCTCAACCCCGGCGCGGGGCCGACGCCTCCCACGCGGACGGAAACCGCATCACCAGGAGGAAAAACCGTGGATATGGTCCGGATCGGAATGGTGGGCGCGCGGTTCGGGGCGACCGTTCACCTGCAGAACCTTGCCCCCCTGCGGGGTACGCGGGTCCAGATCACCGGGATCTGCTCGCAGAGCCGCGAGAGCGCCGAGGCCTGCGCCCGCCGGTTTGACATTCCGTTCGTCACGACGGACCTCGCCGCCCTGCTCGACCGGAAGGACGTGGACGCGGTGGACCTGTGCGTCCCCACGGCCCTGCACCATGCGTTCGCCATCCAGGCCGCCGAGGCCGGCAAGCACGTGATCGTCGAGAAACCCCTGACCGGCTACTTCGGCGAGCCGGGCGATCCCGAGCCGATAGGCGACCGGGTCCCGCGGGCGAAGATGCTCACCGGGGCCAGGAAGAACGTTGCCGCCGTGCTGGAGGCGGTTCGCCGGAACCGCGTGACCTTGGGATATGCCGAGAACTGGGTCTATGCGCTGCCGGTCGAGAAGCTCCGCCGTCTCATCCACGTCTCGGGGGGAGCAATCCTGGATCTACGGGCGGAGGAGAATCATTCCGGCTCCCACTCCCCCTATTCCCGACACTGGCGACACGCCGGCGGCGGTACCCTCCTCCGCATGGGGGTGCACCCGGTTGGAGCGGTGCTGCATCTCAAGGCCTTCGAGGGGCAGGTCCGTCATGGCCGTCCCATCCGCCCGGTGTCGGTGGTGGCGGACGTGGCGCCCCTCATGCGTCTGGAGGCTGCCCGGCGCGAGCAGCGGAAATGGATTCCGGCCGATCCCGAGGATGTCGAGAACTGGGGCAGCGTCCTCATCGCCTTCGAGGACGGGACCAGGGCCGTCGTCACCGTCACCGACGCGGGCCTGGGAGGCCTGCAGGAAAAGGTCAGCGTGTACATGACCAACGCTGTTCTGCATGCGAATCTGGCCCAGAACACGGCCGTGCAGGCCTACGCCCCCGACGGCGCCATCTTCGGCGATGAGTATTTCACGGAGAAGCTGGAGACGAAGGCCGGCTGGTCCTTCCCCAGCCCGGACGAGGACTGGTTCCGCGGCTACCCCCAGGAGATGCGGGACTTCGTGGACGCCATCCGGGAGGGCCGCGAGCCGCTGGCCGGCTTGACACTGGCCGCAGACTGCATCGAGGTGATCTACGCCGCGTACCTCGCCGCCGAGGAGGGCCGCCGCGTCCAGCTCCAGCTCATGTAACCGCAGATCTTTCTGCGAAGAGGGAACTTCGGAGGCCGGAACTCAGCCAATGAACCTCCGAGAGCGCCGATCCCTCAGAGCGCGAAAGGGCAACGAATGAAGCGAGGAAAGCCAAGCAAGCTTCCAAGATTTGTATCTGTCGCGGAGGAGGCCAGATTCTGGCAGGTCCACAGCCCGCTAGACTATCGCGGCGCGTTTCGCAAGGAACCGGTGGAAGCCTCAGGACACCTGGAAACTCTGCTGGCCGTTCGTTTTGACCGAGAAACGGTCGCCCTCCTCCGACGGGTGGCCCGCGCCAAGGGAATCGGGGCTACTACATTGCCTCGGCTGTGGACCATTGAGCGGCTGACCGAGGAATTGACCCCTGCACGGAAGGGCACAGCGCGCCGCACCGGATAGCCCTGGGAGATCCTGGAATGCGTCCGGTCCTGAATTGGTTTCCGTGATCCATCTCCGCGATGTGCCCGTTGCAGGCAGTCGCGATGTTGAGGAAGGGGTGACCTTCGATTTTGACGCCATTGGGCAAATCTTCGACCTGGAGCCGTTGGACGCTTCGGAGCGCCTGGGGTTGAGCAGCATTATTGACGCCGCCGGCACCCAACTCGTCCCCTGACCCTTTCCCGTGTCGAGTCCGCCGCAGGCGGACAAGATCCGCCTCTGGCGGACTCCCCCTGCTCCCCGGCTCCGCCGCTTTCCGTTCGCGGCTCACGGCTCTCGGCTCGTCTCCTTCCTTGCTCCTCAGCTCCTCTGCTCCCGTGCTCCTCGGCTCGCGGCTCGCGGCTCTCGGCTCTCGGCTCTCGGCTCGCGGCTCTTCCGTAGGTAATGGCTTTTCTCTTGACCCAGCCCAGCAGTTTAGGTAGCCTTCTTTTGGTAACTTCCCCAGCGAATGCTACTCTTCACCTCCTATCCGACGAACCTTCTCGATTGCTGGCTGTCGTCCGCATCCGGACGTAGCGCTTTTCGTTCGAGGCTGCCTCAAATAACTGTGACGGGCATGGTACGCCCCCTTCTTGCACCACTGAACCGGGGTTCCGGAGCCGTCCATAGCCCGGCGGGTCGGCTAGCGTCACCACCAGGACCAGCGGACGTTGGCAACCCTGTCCCCCCGCACCCGATTATGCTGCACAGTGGTCAGCATAGTATGGCTGCGGGAGGCACCACCGGCTAGCGAGGACCACTTTGACCACAATGAGATTTTGCAGGCGACCTGGCTGACCACTTCAGCGGTTTATGCCGCAAGCCCGTCAGCCTCCGCCGAGTTCTACAGTTCTGTCAATTGTAGTTGAACTAAACCGCTGGCGCGGTAGATACAACCACCCTTCGAGCATCTGATCGTTTCTGCTTCTCGCTCTCTCCCCGTTCGTCCTCTTCCGCAGCGCTCGGTCTTTCCCCATCGCGTTCC
>Ga0080064_1003733_pt1 | contig 21153 bp, 15 predicted proteins | sample Subgrocontami54m_FD_69260 | JGI IMG/M metagenome (GOLD analysis project Ga0080064, IMG submission 69260) | Subsurface groundwater microbial communities from S. Glens Falls, New York, USA - GMW46 contaminated, 5.4 m (SPADES assembly) (version 2) ...
GGATTTGGGACTGCGGATTGTTGCGGATTGCGGATGGCCGATTGTGGATTCTCCGGGGCGGCCAATCCGAAATCGGCTATCCGCAATCCGCAACAATCCGCAGTCCCAAATCCGAGATCCGAGATTCTGCACGGATCGATCAGGCGCTCCGTGCCACCGATCGACCTGAACTGACAGAATCAGAGTTGACAGGACACTAGCCGTGCCGCAAATCACAGCGTACGTCGACACGAGTCTCCTGGCGCTCAGGTACCTGGAACACCCGGACTCCCCTTACGCGAGGCGGCTCCTCCGGGAGCACAAGCTCGTAACCTCCGCGATCACTTCCGTGGAGCTGGTGTCAGTCCTCAAACAGCGCTTCGCAACCGGAGACCTCACCGCGGATGCGGAGGAGGCGGTCCTGCGCCGAATCGGCGACGACGAGGCATCGTGGGACCGGGTCCGCGTCAGCGAAGAGGTTCTCTCCCGGGCGAGAGAGGTGATCAAGCAGACTGGGCTCCGTTCCCTGGACGCCATCCACCTGGCTACAGCTCTGATTCGCCGTAATGGAGCGAATTGCCCGTTGCGATTCTTGACGCGCGATTCGGGCCAGGGCGCGGCTGCACGGGCGCTCGGATTCGAGGTGCTCGGACTCCCCAGAGCGTGAGTGGATCAGCGTGCGCGCTTGCGGGGGGCAGGGCGCTTGGCACCCGGCTTGCGCGCGCGGCGGGGGCAGGAGCCCCGGTCGTCGATCTTCGTGTCCCGCCCCTTGTCCCGGCGGATGAGCTGATCGAGCGTCGTCCTCCGCACGTCCTCGAGCTTCAGGCCCAGGTTCAGCACGACGTGCGCCGCGACGCCCTCGGGCTCGCTGACCAGCCCCAGGAGGACGTGCGCGCTCGAGACGCTCGCGAAGCCGAGCTTCTTCGCCTCCTCCGCGGCCCGGTCGATGCACTTCTTCGCCCGCGGCGTGAAGGGGAGCTGCTTCGCCCGCGACTTGCCGAAGCCCGCCGGGACGACCTTGTCCACCTCCTGGCGCACCCGGTCGGGCGGCACCCCGAGCGCGCGGAAGACCCGCGTCCCGATGCTCGATTCGTCCACGAGAAGCGCGAGCAGGATGTGCTCCGTCGCGACGTACTCGTGCCCCGATTTCCGCGCCTCGTCGGCCGCGATCGACATCAACCTGTCCGGCATCGGCAAGTCCTCTCGGACGCCCTTACGGGCGTCACCCCCCCGCGCCCTTACGGGCGCGACTCCAGCAGTTCCGACCCCATTCTCCCTATTCCGCGTCCAACGCCAACCGGAATCCGATGTGGATCTCCTTCAGCGTCTCCTTCGCGTCGATCCGCCCCGCCGACCGCGCGTACATCGCATCCCACCCCCACGACCCCCCCTTCACCACCCGGACGTCCGACCCCGCATACGCCGTCGCCGTCCACTCCGAGATGTTCCCCCCCAGATCCCTCACCCCGAACGGCGACTCGTCCTCGGGCACCGTCCCGACCGCCACCGGCCACACCCTGCGGTCCACCGTCGACAACCTTGTCCGCGCGAATCGCGCCGAGAAGTAGTTCCCCCACGGATACCACCTCCCATCCGCCCCACGCGCCGCCACCTCCCACTCCTCTTCCGTGGGCAACCGGTACTTCCGCCCATCCTCCTTCGATCTCCACTCCACGTACTTCTGCACATCCTGCCACGTCATCTCGCGCGCCGGGAGCAGCCCGTACTCGTACGCCGGGGGCTCCTTCGACTGCGGCCGCTTCCATGGCCCAAGCCGCGGCTCGACCGCGCGCCCCGTCAGGTCCCTCGTCGCCAGGTACTCGTCCCAACGGATCGTCGTCTCCTCGTCGATCGCCAGCAGGAACCCCCTCGGCACCTTCCGCGGCGCCGTCAGCCCCGCCGCCGCCCCCTCGTCGTGCGGATAGGCGTACTCGCCGGGCGGGATGTACGCGAAGCCCCGTGGGATCGACTTCGGCGCCTCGATCTCGACCTTTCGCTCCTCGAACGGGACGACGACGACGGGGACGCGGAAGGGCTCCACGCCGCGCCGGCGGAGGACCACCAGGTAGGAGCCCTCCGGCAGCGTGAACGGCCCGCACGGCGTCGTCCCGATCCGATGGGCGAGGCGCTGCCTCCCCCCGGTCGGGCTCCACGGCACCGCCACGAGCCTCGTGTCCTCCGCCTCCTCGAATTGATAGAGGAAGGCCTCGACGCCCGGCGGTGAGGTCTCGATCGAGAGCCTCCCCTCCCTGCGGAACCTCGCCTCGTACCGCTCGCGGAACTCCGCGGCGCTCGCCGTCGACTGCACGAGCTTCTCGTACACCCCCGCCTCGTCCAGCCGCCCCGAGCGCCTCGCCTCCTCCGACAGCGAGAAGTACGCCGCCGCGAGCGCCACCCGGGTCGCCTCGTTCGACGGATCGAGCGTGAGGGCCTGCGACAGCGTCCCCGCTCCCTCCCGAAGCGCCCGCACCAGCCCCGCGAGCGCGCGCTCCGCGCGGCGCTTCGCGAACTCGTCCTCGGCCGGCTTCGCCGACGCCACGTGCGCCGAGAGCGCCCGCCTCGCCGCGGCGACCTGGGCCTCCCCGTCGACGCGCATGAGGTCCGCCGACTCCCGAATCGCCCGTCGCTGGTGCCAGGCCAGGACGACGGGGTTGAACACCGCGAGCAGCCCCACCACGATGAGGGCGCTCTTCAGACGGTTCCGCCTCACCCAGCGGATCGCCTTCCCGATCGGCGTGACAGGCCTCGCGAGGACCGGGCGGTCCGCGAGCCACCGGTCGAGGTCCTCCGCCAGCGCGAGGGCCGTCGGGTATCGCGCGGCCGCGTGCTTCTCGAGCGCCCGGAGCGCGATCGTCTCCAGGTCCCGCGGGAGGTCCCCTCTAAGCCTCCGCGGCGGGACCGGCTCCTCGTTCCGGATCCTCTCGAGGACCTTAACCACCTCGTCCGCGGCGAACGGCGGCACGCCGACGAGGGATTCGTAGAGGATCACTCCCAGCGAGAAGACGTCGGACCGGCGGTCGGCGATTCGCCCGAGGCCGATCGCCTGCTCGGGGGACATGTACGCCGGCGTCCCGAGGATCTGCCCGGTCTGCGTGAGGTCCGACCCGGAGGCGTCCTTGGCGAGGCCGAAGTCGGCCAGCCGCGCCGCGCGGACGCGCCCTTCCGCGCCCGCGGGAGCCGTCTCGTCCAGCGTCACGAGCACGTTCGCGGGCTTGAGGTCGCGGTGGACGATCCCCGCCTCGTGCGCCGCGTGGGCGGCCAGGGCGACGTCGCGGACGATCGAGACGACCTCTCGGCGCGACAGGGCCCCGGCGTGGAGCAGGTCGGCCAGCGTCCTCCCCTGGACCAGCTCCATCGTGTAGAACGGGACGCCCTCGACCTCTCCCACGTCGTAGACGGGGACGATCCCCGCGTGCGTCAGCCTCGCCGCCGCGCGCGCCTCGTGGAGGAAGCGCTCGAGGTCCTTCTTCTCGGAGAGCCCCCGCAGCCGCTTCAGGGCCACCTCGCGGCCGAGTTGGGGGTCGAACGCGCGGTAGACGACGCCCATCCCTCCGTGGCCCAGCTCCTGGACGAGGACGTACCGCCCGAAGGCCCGTCCCTCCGCGGTCGGGACGCCTCCCTCTGCGGCGGGCCGCGTGGCGCGCACGGCCGTCGCCTTGCTGTCGGAGGGCGCGACCAGGCCGCGCTCGGAGAGGACGTCCGAGAGGACGCTCCCCTTCCGCTCCAGGAGGAGGCGGAGGCACTGCGCGAGCTGCGTCTCGTCGATGACGCCTCGCGAGAGCAACTCCTCGCCGAGACGGAGATCCTCGATGCTGGCCATGTCGGCGGCTATGATACGACGGTCTGGACGCACGAGGAAGGGGCGATCGCATGCCGCGCGACCCGGGGCTCTCGGGGCCGAGCTGGTTCCGCACGACCGCCTGGTCGATGATCCAGGGCGCCGCGAAGGGGGGAGGGGGCGAGGTCAACCGCCTCGTCCGCCAGTACCGCCGCCCGATCGTCCGCTTCCTCGAGTCGCGCCTCCCGAAGGGGGAGGACGCGGAGGCCGTCGCGAACGACGTCCTGATGACCGTCCTCGACCCCGGGTTCCTCGCGAACGCGGACCAGGGGAAGGGGCGCTTCCGGCACCTCATCCTTGCCGTCACGCGATTCACGCTCAACAATGCGCTCCGCAAGGCGACGCGCCAGAAGCGCGGGGGCGGCAAGGCCCCGGTCTCGCTCGAGGAGCTGACCTCGCACCCCGCCTCCCCCGAGGAGGAGGACGGCTTCGCGAAGGAGTGGGCCGTCGAGATGCTGTCGCAGGCGATGAAGCGCTTCAAGGAGGCGTGCGAGGAGAAGGGGAAGGCGGAGTACGACGCGGTCCGCATGCGCGACCTGGCGGGGCTCTCGGTCGAGGAGATCGCGAAGCGGCTCGGCAAACGGGAATCGAACGTCACGACGCTGATCCATCGCGGGCGCCTGGCGCTCCGCGAGCACATCCTCGAGACGATCCGCGGCTACTGCTCCACGCAGGAGGAATACGACGAGGAGGTCAAGACGCTCCTGGCCCACGTAGGAGGAGGATAGTGTCCGACCCCGCCACGTCCTGTCCGAGGTGCAAGACGCCAGCCGTCCTGGGCCTCGCGAGCTGCCCCACGTGCGGCGCGACGCTCGACCCGCCGATGGCGGAGCCGACGGTCGGGCCGACCGTAATTCGCGCGGAGCTGCGCACGGGCCCCACGCAGGTGGCGCCCGAGCGCGGGAGCGCCGACACGGCGCAGGTCGGGATCCGCCCCGGCCGCCGCTTCGGCCACTACGAGGTGGTCCGCCCCCTCGCGCGCGGCGGGATGGGCGTCGTCTTCCGCGCGCACGACACGAAGCTGGACCGCCCTGTGGCGCTCAAGGTCCTGATCGCCGGCGACCTCGCCGGCCCCGAGGAGCTGGCGCGCTTCCGTCGCGAGGCCCTCGCCGCCGGGCGCCTCCGCCACCCGAACATTGTCCCGATCCACGACGTCGGCGTGGAGGAGGGGTGGTCCTACATCGCGATGGAGCTCGTCGAGGGGTCTCCGCTCCACCTCCTACTGCGGGAGAGGAAGGTCCCGATCGACGAGGGCGTCCGCATCGTCCTCCAGATCACCGAGGGGATCGTCCACGCCCACAAGAACGGCGTCATCCACCGCGACCTGAAGCCCGCGAACGTCATCGTGGACGAGGAGGGGAACGCGCGCCTCACCGACTTCGGACTCGCGAAGCTGGAGAAGGGGGGCGACCTCACGGAAAAGGGGACCACGCTCGGGACGCCGAACTACATGCCCCCCGAGCAGGCGCGCGGCCACGTCGGCGAGATCGACGAGCGCAGCGACGTCTATGCCCTCGGTGCGATCCTCTACGACGTCCTCACGGGGCGCCCGCCGTTCGTCGCGGACACCCAGATGGACATCCTCCTGAAGGTGATCAAGGAGGCACCCGCGCCGCCGCGATCGATCAACGGCCGGGTGCCGCCGGAGCTGGAGTCCATCTGCCTCCGCGCGCTGGAGAAGGAGAAGGAGAAGCGGTACCAGAGCGCGAGGGACTTCGCGCAGGCCCTGGAGGGCTTTCTCGATCGCGACGCCGCGCTGCCCGAGCCGCAGTTCAGACGCGTCCGGAGGAGGAGGCACTCGCATCGAAGACTCCGCCAGGCGCTGGCGGTCGGGCTGTCGGTCCTGGTGATTGGCGGAGTCCTCGCGTACACACTGTGGCCCGACGAGACGCCCGTCCCGACCCCCGTCGCGGGCGACCCGAAGGAGGGGGCGCGGTGGAGACTGGCGAAATACGAGCCGTTCACCGAGACCTGGCCCGCGAAGTGGACCCTGATCGGCGTCTGGTCGATCTCGGACCGGGAGCTGGTCTCGGACCGCGAGGGGTCGATCACACTGCAGGAGGAGCTGGACGGGTGCGTCGCGATCGAGCTGGAGTTCGTCGCGGACCGCCAGGGGCCTGCGACGCTGCAGATCCGTCGCGAGGGGCTCTCGGACTGGATCGAGCTGCGGCCGGGGAGGGACCCGGCGCTCGTCCACGTCTCGGACGGCAAGGCGGGCGCCCCCGTCCTCGTGGCGTGCGAGCCCTCGCGTCCGCACACGCTCCGTGTCGAATGGACGCCGCTGGAGCTTCGCGCCTGGTGGGACGCCGGGATCCAGCCGGCCCTCCGCGCAGCGCGGCCCCGGGGCGCGACGCTCGCGGGCCGGGCGCAGGTCGCCTCCACGTCGGGGCGCGCGCGCTTCCGCCAGGTCCGCGTGCACGCGGAGAGCGAGTACTACGCCGCGAGCGGCTTCCGTGCGGCGGAGCGGCTCGAGGCCGAAGGGAAGTCCGCGGAGGCGCTCGCGGCGTACGAGGGCGCGCTCACCGCCCATCCGCGCGGGTCGCTGGCGGATGAGGCGCGGCAGGCCGTGGAGCGCCTGAAGCCGCTCGTCGAGCGGCCCAACCCGCCGAAATAGCCGCCCCTCACACCTCCTGCGGCTCGGGGCACATGAGGCCGAGGAGCCGCTCGCGCGCCTCCTCGAGATCGAGGCCGAGCGACCGCAGGACCGCCGCACCGAATCCGCGCTCGTCGCGGAGGAGTCCGAGGAACAGGTGCTCGCCCCGCACGGTCACATGCCCCAGGGCCTCCGCCTCGCGCATCGCGTAGTTCCACACGACGCGCGAGTGCTTCGCGAGGGGCACCTCCCTCACGAGCGCCCCGTCGCGCGCTGGCGGCGAGAAGCGCTCGACCTCGGCGCGGATCGCCGCCTCGTCGTGGCCCAGGTCGCGCAGGAGCATCGCGGGGATTCCCCACTCCTCCGCCGCGATGGCGAGCAGGAGGTGCTCCGTTCCGACCGCGACCGCGTGCATCGCGCGGGCCATCTCGGTCGCGCGACGGACGATGGCGAGGGCGATCTTCCCGTCCTTCTCCCGGATCGAGGGAAGCGGGGGCGGGGTCGCGTCCGCCCGCCTTCGGGTCCTCGTCCCCGCGAGCTGCGAGACGACCTCGACCCAGAGGTCCGGGATCAGCACGTCGAGCGCGGACAGGATGCGCGCCGCGGCGCACTCCTCATGATGGGCGATGCCGAGCAGGAGGTGCGCGGGACCGACCTCCCCGAAGGAGATGCGCTCGGCTTCCACCTCCGCCTGGCGCATGACGGCCTGGGCGTGCGGCGAGAACGGCAGGTCGGAGGCGGCCGCGCGCCCCTTTCGCGCGTGGTGGATGCGGTCCGACTCGCGCCCGACGCGCGCCGGGGTCGCACCGTGCCGTGCGAGGATCCTCGGGACGGCCCCGTCGTCCATGCGGCTCAGGGCGAGGAGGAGATGCTCCGTCCCCACCTGGGCGCGTTGCGAGTGTGCCGCCTCGTCGCGGGCCGTTGCCAGCACCCGCTGCGCGAGGCGAGTCCAATTTCCCTGCATCCCTGACCTCCCGACCTGCGTGACGGCCCCTCTCCCCGCTGCCCTTCGCGTCGCAGAAGTCCCATTCCTCTGCCGGGAGTGTACAGGGGCGCCGCCCGAATTCCTGGCCGGCGCGCCGGATCGCAAAGAGAGGCGACAGTGCGTGTAAAAGGAGTTGGCACCCTCGCGCATTGCGCGTCTCCTCCACCGCACCTATACTGCTGCCCGATCGCAGGAACCGACATGGACTCCTCCAGGCCCGACGACAAGACCGTGATCCGCCAGCTCTGGGAGCTGGCCCGCCGCACCGGCATCGTGGACCAGCAGAAGTTCTCGAAGGGCCTCGAGAAAATCCAGGGCGCGGACGCGAAGGCGGGCGACCCCGAGGCCTTCCTGTCGGGAGAGGGACTCTCCCAGGACCAGGTCGGACGGCTCCAGAGCATGGCCGACTCGGGGACGGCCACGGCCGAGGGTCAGCGGTTCGGGAAGTACGTCGTCACCGGCGAACTGGGAGCCGGCGGCATGGGCGCCGTCTTCAAGGCGAGGGACGAGGAACTGGGCCGCACGGTCGCCCTCAAGGTCCTCCGCGCCGCCGCGACCTTCCTTCCGAGCGGCGCCATCGAGCGCTTCCACGTCGAGGCTCGCGCCCTTGCCAAGCTGACGCATCCGAACATCGTGGTCGTCTACGAATCGGGGCAGGTGGAGGGCCAGCCGTACATCGCCCTCGAGTACGTCGAGGGAGGCTCCCTCGTCAGCGCCGACTACTCGCGATTGGAGACGACGCGGAAGCTGGAGATCGCCCGCGACATCGCGCGGGGCCTGGAGCACGCCCACGCGCACGGCCTTGTGCACCGCGACGTGAAGCCCTCCAATATCCTCCTGCGCAACGACTCGCAGGACGGCCCCGCCGGCGCAGCGGTCCTGACGGACTTCGGCCTGGTCCACGACGACGAGACGACCGTGAGGCTGACGCAGTCGGTCGCGTGGCTCGGGACTCCGGCGTACATGTCCCCCGAGCAGGCGGAGGGGTACACGCCGCGGATTGACCACCGGACCGACGTTTATTCGCTCGGGGTGGTCCTCTACGAGATGCTCTCGGGGCGTCTCCCGTTCGACGCGTTGTCCATCGATTCGCTGCGCGATCGGATCTCGAAGGAGGATGTTGCGCCGCTCTCGAGCCGCGCGAAGGGGGTCCCGCGCGAGCTCGAGGCGGTGGTGATGAAGGCCCTCGAGCGGCGCCCCGAGGAGCGGTACCAGACCGCCGCGGCGCTCGCCGAGGACCTCGAGCGGCTGCTGCAGGGGGAGACCCCGTCGGTGCGACTTCCGTCGCGACGGCGGCGCCTGTGGATCCGCGCCCGCAAGCGTCCGCTCGCCCTGGGAGGGGTCGGCGTGGCCCTCGTGCTTGCCGGCATCGCGGGGGGGCTTCTCGTCCGTCCCGAGTCGGGGGGCCCCGAGGCGGCGCAGGCGCGCACGGTCGCCTCCGTCGAGGCGACGCTCCAGGTGCGCATGGCCGCGCTCCGCGCCGCGGCGAAGCGCCTGAACGTCCCGCGGGTGGGTGCGGCGCTCGAGACGTACCGGCGAGGCGGGATGTCGCTCGAGGCGGCGCGCGCCGAGGTCGAGACGGAGCTGTCTGCGGTCGCGCGGACCGAGTCCCTGCTCCGCCCCGAGGCGATCCTCATCCTCGACGCCGCGGGGGAGGTCCTGCTGCCCCTCGCGCCCACCGAGGCCGATCGGCGGAGGCTCGAGTCGGTCCGGCGCGTCGGGGCGACCGCGGAGGGCCTGACGGACGACGGGACGGGGGCGTGGCTGTATGTGGCGGAGCCGATCGCCTACCCGGGCACCGATGAGGTGGGCGGCTGGGCGGTCGTCGGGGAGAGGCCGCAGCCGGCGTGGTTCCGCGAGGCGAGCGAGGGGTGCGGGAGCGCCTTCGCGTGGGTGCTTCCGTCGGGGCGCGTCAGCCCGGCAACCGGGCTCTCGGTGGAGGACGCGGAGCGGATCGCCTTGCTCGCGAGGGCCGGCGAGACGCACGCCAGGCTGGGCGGACACGAGTGCGCCATCGCGCTGCGCGGGAAGAGGGAACGGCCCCTCGTCGTGGCCGTCCCCGACCCGCTCTGGCGGCGATGGGCGGCGATCGGGTTCGCCGCGCTCGCGGGATTCGGCTGCCTGGTCATCGGCCTGGCGGGTTTCGCCGCGCGCGAGGCGGCGCGGTACGCCGCGCGGGCACGCCCCCAGACGGGCTCCTCCCCTCGCTGACGATGGCCCGCCAGCGGGACGTGTGATACGATCGGGGTGCGATGGGAACCGAACTTCCTGCCGACCACCCGTTCAAGGACTCCCAGACGCTCCAGGAGCTCAGGGGGAAGGGCTCCCGCTCGGTCCCGCCCGAGTTCCGGCGGATCCTGTTCATGACGGCGCTCCTCGCCGTCGCGCTCGGCGTGATCGCCTGGCAGATCTCCAAACGCGCCGAAGATATGCCCCAGGGCCCGCCGCCGGAGGCCTCCGCTCCCAAAGAAGGCGCCCCGCTCGCCCAGGACGCCGAGGTGAACCGGCTGTTCGGCGAGGTTGCGAAGGCGGAGCCGTCCGGGGCGGCCGAGGTCCCCGTCGGGGATCTCCTGCGCGCCCCGGAGCAGTTTCAGGGGAAGCGGTTGAGCGTCTCGGGGATCCCAATCGCCATGTCCGCCGACAAGCTCGAGCCGAACCCGGCGGGGCTCGCCGAGGCGTGGAGGACGTACATCGTCGACCGTCGCACGCGCGACGCGATTTGCGTATGGACAGTGGAAAGGCCGCCCGACTGGGACGCGATCGTCCTCTGCCACGACATCGTCGAGGCCGAGGGCGTCTTCGTGCGGCTCGTGACCTACACAACGCAGGACGGCAAGAAGCGGACGGCGCCGCTCGTCGTCGCGCGGAGCCTCCGGCGGGTCGTCATCCCCGAGGACACCAGTATCCGCTCGTTCGAGTGGGCGATCGGCGGGATGATGGCGATCGTCGGGGTCGCGCTCGTCCTCCTCGTCCGGTCCGGGCAGCGCGAGGAGGCCCGGCACAAGGAGCAGATGCGCGAGGCCCTCGGTCCCCCTCCCGCGCCGCCTGCCGAGGGAGGGACGCCGGCATGACCACCGCCGTTTCCGAGCAGCACGCCCGCCTCCAGGAGGTCTGCTCCTCGCTGGGGTCGGCCCTCGTGGCGTTCTCGGGGGGCGTCGACAGCACGCTCCTCGCGAGGGTCGCGTTCGACGCGTTGGGCGAGCGCTGCCTCGCGGTGACGGCGAAGTCGGAGACGTACCTCGAGGAGGAGCTGGACGAGGCGGTCTCGTTGGCCCGCGCGATCGGCGTGAGGCACCTCGTGATCGAGACGAGCGAACTGGCGATCGAGGGGTACGCGAAGAACCCGGTGAACCGCTGCTTCTTCTGCAAGGACGAGCTGTTCACGAAGCTCGCCCCGATCGCCGGGCGTGAGGGGCTGGCGTGGGTGGTCTACGGGGCGAACACGAGCGACTTGGGGGAGTACCGGCCGGGGATGGACGCGGCGAAGGGGAGGGGTGTGCGGGCGCCGCTGGTGGAGGCGGGGTTGTCGAAGGAGGACATCCGGGCGATCGCGAGGGAACTGGGGCTGCCGAACTGGGACCGTCCCGCGAACGCCTGCCTCTCGAGCCGATTCCCGTACGGCACCGCGATCACGGCGGAGAGGCTCCGCCAGGTGGCCCGCGCGGAGCGGGCGATGCACGCCCTGGGGTTCGAGCACGTCCGGGTGCGCCATCACGACAGAATGGCGCGGATCGAGGTCCCCTCGGAGCGGATCGCCGACCTGGCGAGGCCCGAGGTTCGGGAGCGGGTCGTGGCCGCGCTGCGGGAGGTCGGCTACCTCTATGTATGCGTGGACCTGACGGGGTACCGCAGCGGTAGCCTCAATGCGGTCATCGGCCGCTAATCCACCTCGTTCCCGAGGGAATCGTTCCCAAATGCTCCTCAATGGTTACCCCGGGGTAGGGCTCACCGCTGTGCGTGTGCGGATCGTGTTGGTCCGCAATGATGTAGCGAGTTGGATGTCACTGATGCTGAACCACTTGCGCGCGACGTGTTTTTTCACGGATGTGAAACCAAGATGGCAGGCACGTTGATATAATCATTCTTGTGAGTCGGGTTCCTATTTCAGGAGAGACAAGATGAAGAAGCTGCTCTGGCTCGTGGTGCTCGCCGTGGTGTTCGCGGCCCCCGCCGTCGCCTGCTCGCACGGCGCCCCGCCGACCCCGCCCCCGGAGAACAACGACTTCGGCGCGTAGTCGGAAGCACCAACCAAGCAAGAAGGCCACTCCTCGCGGGGTGGCCTTCGTGCATTCCAGGGGTCATTGCCACTTCGTGGGCTACTTGAAGTTCCCCTGGTTCCCCGCCCACCAGGCGCCCCAGTCCTCGTACGACGCCAGCGTCTGACCCGCAGTCCGCCCCAGCGACTCGAGGACGGCCGCCTGCAGCGTGACGATGTGCCCCTCGACCTTCCAATCGTCCACCGACATCTCCGACCGGTTCCTCGGCCGCGCGCCGTCCAGGGACTCGAAGAGGCGCATGAGCGCCTCCAGAGCATCCCGCCGCTTCAGGCTCCCCAGCGCCGTGATCGCGTGGCGGGCGTGGGCGTTGTCCTGGAGGTCCTCGGAGGGCTTCATCCGCGTCCGCACCATCCCCTCCAGCGCCTTCACGCCTTCGGCGGTGCCGATCTTAGCCATGGCGTAGATGGCGGCCCGCGCGACCCGGACCTCCTTGACGGAGGCCTGGAACCCGCGGTCGAGCAACGTCTGGGCGCGCGCGCCGCCCCCGCCGTCCCCGAGCATCTGCGCGGCCTTCGTGCGGACCTGGACGGGCTCCTTGGCATCGACGAGGATGGCGCCGAGGCGGTCGACGACGTGCGGCTCGGCGAGGACGCCCGTGAGCGCCTCCATCGCCTCCAGGTGGCGCGTCGCGTCCTGACCGTCCTCGATCTCGGAGCGCCTGCGGTCGAACTCCGCGAGCGCCGCGGATGCGTCCGTCGAGGGGGGCTGCTTGGGGGGCGGAGGGGCCTCCGTTGAGGGCGTCGGAGGGGGTTCGATGGGCGGCTCCTCGATCTTGGGCGGCGGCTTGGGGGGCTTGACCGGTGGCTCCTCGATCTTGGGCGGCGGCTTCGGAGGTTCGACCGGCGGCTCCTCGATTTTGGGCGGCGGCTTGGGCGGCTCGACCGGCGGCTCCTCGACCTTGGGCGGCGGCTTGGGAGGATCGACCGGCGGCTCCTCGACCTTGGGAGGCGGCTTGGGAGGTTCGACCGCGGGCTCCTCGACCTTGGGGGGCGGTGTGGGCGGCTTGACCGGAGGGTCCTCCCGTTTGGGCGGGGGATTCGGGGGCTTGGCCGCGGGGTCCTCGTACTTGGGCGGCGGCGTCGGGGCGGGTAGGGTGTTGCTCGGGGGATTGTGGAAACCCCGGGCGAACCACCCGGCCCCTGCGGCGAGGACGCAGAAGAGGATGGTCAGCAGCACCCGTTTCACGCCGCTCGGCGGCGGCTCCTCGGCCCGCTTCCACTGAGGCTGGGCTTCCTCCGGCGGGGGGGCGTGCCGCATGGGGGCGGAGACCGCCGGGACCTGTGCGGTGCTGCGCCTCCTCGGCGGCGGGGGGGGCGCCTCTTCTTCCTCCTCCTGCTCCTCGGTCTGTTCCGGCTCCTCTTCCGGCTCCTCCTCGTCCTCCTCCCTGTCGATGTCCTCCCGTCGGACGTACACCTCGGCGCGGGTCTTCTTGGAGGGGACGGGCTCCGACTCCTCGGTGGAGGCGTCTTCGGAGGGGACGACGAACATCTCGTGGCAGGTGGGGCAGAGCCCCTTCCTCCCGGCGAGATTGTCAGAGATGAGGAACTTCCGCTCGCACGACTTGCAGGAGAAGGCGATCACGATTCGACCTCGAATACGGCCCATTGTAGGGCATGGGGCCGTCCGCTGCAAATCGCGAGGGACTACGTTGCATTCCGCGCCCGCGCCCGCGCCCGCGCCCGAGAACCGGCTCCCGTTCCCGTCCCCCGATTCCCGTTTCCGCACCCGCGCCCGAACGGGTTCGGGAACGGCCACCGTGCTTGGGCACGGGCGCGGGTCCGTCCCGCTGCGGATCGTGGTGGACGACCTGCCCTTTTCAGGTATCCTCTCCGCCAATGCGAATTCTCCAAGACGTCCCCGGTCGCTCCCTCCACCTCCAGGAGACCCGCTCCCTGGGCGCGCAGTTCGGCTGCCTCCTCCTCTTTCTCGCGCCGTTCTGGATTGCTCCGCTGATCCCGCTCGGCCTGATGCTGTCGGGGGCAGGAGACCTCTCCTCGCAGCGCGGCTCCATCGCCGGCCTGCTCATGTTCTTTGTCTTCTGGTACGGCATCGTGGGGGTGACGACCGCCGTCATCCTCTACTCCTCGCGCCGGCCGCTACGGATGACCCTGGACCGGGACGCCGGCGAGTGGACCGTCGAGGAGCGCGGGGCATTCGGGCTCATGCCTCGTGTCCTCTCCGTCCCCCTCCTCGAGCTGCGCGAGTTGCATCTCTCCACCTCCCGAGCCCGGGGCGTCACGCCTGACGTCGGCCTCGGCCTCCAGGCGAAGCTCCGCCGCGACGACGGCCGGGAGGAGAACTTCCGCCTCGTCGTGGACGGCCTCGACAAGCGCGAGGAGGTGATGGACTTCGCCTTCCGTTGCGCGTCGATCGCGGGTCTGCGCGGATACGTCATCGCGAGGAATGACCCTCGCGAATTCGAGATCACGCTGGGTCGCGAAGTGGCAGGCCTGGAACCAGTCCCGCCGATCGAGCGGCCGTGCAACTACGCGATGGACCAGGTGAGCGGATTGGTGGAGCTGCCCAAGGAGGTGATCCCGGAATTCGACCCGAAATCGTACAGAAGTCCCTTCCAGGTGCAGCGCTGGGAGCCTGGCCACGAGGTCCGCCTCTTCAAGCCGTTCCAGGCGGCGGCCGTCGGCTGCATGTCGGCCTTCCTCCTGCCCTTCGCGGGGTACGGCGCCTACGCGACGCTGACCTCCCAGCACACCCGGTCCGGCGACCCGATCGGGAACGCGCTTGTCGGCGTGCTGTGGGTCGGGGTGCCCCTCATCATCCTCGGCCTGTGCATCTGGTTCTCGCTACCCGTGCTCTCCGTGATCGACTGGGCCTCCCGCACGGTCGTGGTCGCGCGCACGAGGCGCACGCGTTCGATCCCGTTCGACGAGCTGACGAGCGTCGAGTCGCGCGGCGTGCGGACCTATCACAGCGGCGGGAAGAACCAGAGCTCGTACAACACCTACAAGGTCCAGACGTGGATCCACGCCCACGGAGGCGCGGAGGTGATCACGGAGACGGAGGACATGCGCGAGGACCCCTCGACGCCGTACCGCTGCGGACTGCCGCTCGGCGTCGATCTGGCGACCGCGCTGGGCCTCGAGCACCGCTACACGGACTACAAGTGAGCGGTCCTTGCCTCACACCTGGCGCGGGAACGCGTCGCTGTCCCCGTGGCGCGGGAGGGCCCACGAAAGCGAACATGCACCCAGCGAGATCGACCGGCTTGCCTGCGCGGGCCGGGCGGTATAGGATCTCCGCCCATGTCGACGAGGGTTACGCGCCGGCGGACCTCTGAGACGGGCCTCCTCGACCTCGGGACGGCCCGCCAGGCAATCCTCGACCTCGCGCAGCAGATGCGCGCGTCCGACGCCGAGGGGCGGGCGCGCCTGCAGAGGGTCGGCGAGGCGATCGTCGGCGCCTTCCGCCACTCCACGCACCTCCATGCCGGGCTGCGGCCGTTCCTGCAGGAACACGCTGCGGAGCTGATCCCCGCGTGGCTCAGCGAACGCGGGGACGGGCGCCCAGCCGAGCCCGCGGCCGCGCTCCGCGCGCGCGCGATCGCGGCGCTTCTCCCCGAGGAGCGGGCCGCCGCGGTCGCCCACGAGGGGGAGGGGCTCCTCAAGGAACTCGATGCGCTCGGACGCGCCGACCTCGTTGCGCAGGTCCTTGGAATCCCGCTGTCGCTCCTCTCGGACCGCTCCGCCCAGTGCCGCGCGACGGCCTGCGAGGCCCTCCTCCATCTCGGGGGGGCGTTCGAGTCGGAGGCGGCCCTCGAGGTCCGCCGGAGGCTCGAGGAGGCCATTCGCCAGGCGCTCGAGGTGGAGGACGAGGCCGCCGTCTATCCGCTCCTCGCCTCGGTCGGGACGATGCTCGTCGACGCGCGGATCCGCCATGGCTCCCTTCCCGACGCCATGCCGACGCTCGACCTGCTCCGCCGGCACACGCAGGTGAAGGAGGGCGGCTCCCCTCGACGCGCGGAGCATGCGTTCCAGGCGCTCGAGCGGGTCGCCTCGAGCGGGGGATTCGCGGTGGTGCTGGAGCGTCTCCGCGAGGGGGACCCCGACGCGCTGCGGGTGGTCGAGAGCCTCGACGTGGCGGCGACGCGGTTTCTCGTCGGGCAGATCCGCGCGACGGAGGGGATGGCCACGCGCGTCCGCTTCGCCAGGACCATCGCGCGCGGCGGGCCGAACGCGGCGGCGGTCCTGATCGAGGCGACGCAGCAGACGACCGCCCCGTCCGACGTCCTCCGCCTGATGCAGGTCCTCCCCAGCGCGGCGCCCGAGAAGATGATGGAGGGGGCGCTCGACGGCCTCCTCAGGCACGCCGCGATCGCCGTGCGGAAGCGGGCGGCGCTCATGCTCGCGGAATTGGCGACCCCTCGCGCGGGAAGCCTGGTCCTCGGCGCGCTCCGCGACGAGGCCGAGGCCACCGTTCGCGCTACCATGGCGGAGTCGCTCGGCGTCCTGCGGCACAAGGAGGCCGTGCAGGCCCTCCTCGACCTCGCCGACGGGAGGAGCGAGGCGGACGACGTGCGGAGCGAGGCGTGCCTCGCGCTAGGGAGGATCGCCGATCGCGCCGCGATTCCGGCGCTCGTGCGGCTCTCCTCGGGGGGAGGGGGAGGCCTTTCGAGCCTGTTTCGCGCGTCGGTGAAAGAGGTGCGCGTCGCGGCGACGCGCGCGCTCGGCAGCTATCCGACGGACCTGGCGGCGCGCGAGGCGCTGCGTCACGCGCTCGATGACCCGCTCCCGGCGGTCCGCGGCGCGGCGAAGGACGCGCTGGAAAAGCCCCTCCACGTCCGCCCGGCGACGCGCATCGCGCCCGTGGACCCCCGCGCCGTCTCCTGGAAGCTCGCGGGGTCGCTCGGGGAGGTCCCGCTCGACCAGATCTGCCAGCTCATCGCGTCGGCCTCGAGGTCCGGGGTGCTGACGCTCCAGTTCGAGGCGCAGAAGGCCCACGTCTGGTTCCACGACGGCGTCGTCGTGGCGGCCGACTACGAGGGGAAGAGGGACCAGGCGGCCTTCAACGCCTTCTGCAGGCAGACCGCGGGGCACTTCTCCTTCCGACCGAACCAGGAGGCGCCGGAGCGGCGGATGCACGCCCCCGTCGCGCAGTGCCTGCTGGAGGCCTGCCGCGTCGCCGACGAGGCGGCGAAGGGGGGAGGGCAGGCCGTCCCGGAGCCTCGCGGATGACGGGGCGCGGGGTGTCGTGGCGCGTCCATCCGGGTCCCTCGAGAGCGGAGTACGAATGGGTTTCACGGCTCAACCCAACTTGTGGCAGTGCGGGCCGTTCGCCCTCAAGCACGCCCTGATGATGCTGGGCGTCTTCGTCGGAGAGGCCGAGATCGCCCGGAGGGCGGGCACCTCTCGGAGCTCCGGGACGGACGAGGACCAGCTCCGGCGCGTCGCGCGACGATACGACTGCGACATGCCCGTGGTCCGCCACCGCGACGCCGAAGAGGCGCGACGTTCCCTCGCCGCGAACCTCGATCGAGGCTTCCCCGTGCTCCTGTGCGTCAACGGCTGGGGGCATTGGATCACGGCCGTGAAACGCGAGAGCGGGCAGTTCATCGTGCTCGACAGCCAGGACCACGCCGTCCTGTCGATCCTGACCTGGGGGCAGCTCCGCCATCGCTGGGCGTACCGCGAGATGGAGGGGGGGCGCGTCGAGGTCCTCTACGACCTGCACCCGGTGATCCCCCGGTTCCGCGTGGCCACCCGGACCCACATCTCGCTCGCCCGGGCCCGGCATCTGCGGCGGGCGGAGAACCGCGACCTGGCCCGCCTCTGGGACGAGTACGTGAGGGACCTGGTCGCCATCTGCCGCTCGCGGACGCCGCTCAGCGAGAACGTGATCTCGATGGGGACCTTCCTGCGCAGGCACGAGAAGGCGATCCTGTACCACGTCGACTACTGGCACGGCCAGATGGACCGGCGGAGGGCCCGCCGGATCCTCAAGCACATGCACTTCGTGGCCGACACGCTGGGCATGGTCGTGCACGAACAGGACGAGACGAGCGCGATCGCCGCGGTCACGGCGATCCTGACGCTGTGGGCCGCGGCGAAGTACGGCACTGCCCCGGTGTACGACCCTCCCCCTCCACCGAGGCGCCGCAAGGCGCGGCGGGGGAAGCGGCGGGGGTGATTCGCGGAGACACACGCATGGGTCTTGAGTGCTGCCGGTGGATCGCGACTCTCCTTGTGATGGCGTCCGTCGCGTTCGCGGAAGGCGAGTCCGCACGGATCTCCGGGGCCGTCTTCGGCCCTGACGGCCACCCGTGCGCCGCGTTCGTCGTCGCCCACCAAAGCTGCTTGAGATCGACCACCTCGTTCACGGCCCAGACCCAGCCCGACGGCAGATTCACGCTCGTCGTGACGCCGGGGGATTGGGTGGTGCACGCCGAGCGCGAGGGGTTCCTCTCCGAGGTTGATACCGCCCACCTGCGCGAGGGCCAGGTGGGTGGGGCGAGTCTCCGCCTCTACCCGTCCGCGACCCTTTCGGGCACCGTGATCGACGGCCGCGGCCGTCCGCTCGAGGGGGCTGACGTCGATTGCGAGGACGAGCACGGCCAATCGCTCACGCTCGTCCAGACCGACGCGGACGGTCGATACCGCATCGCCATCCCCCGCTGGCGGTCGCGTATCTTCATCTACCGCGAAGGCTACACGACCGTCAGGACGAGCTCGGACTCGCCGGATGGCAAGCAGGTCCAACTCGACGCCCAGCTCCTCCGCGTGGCGACCGTGCGCGGGCGGGTGACCGCCCCCGACGGGGGGCCGGTGGAGGAGGCCGCCGTGAAGGTCCGCAACCTGGCGCAAGGGGATCCCGAGGGAGTGCTCGCACTCCTGGATTGGAGCCACACCGACGAATCCAGCCGCTTCGAGTGCACGGAGGTCCGCCCCGGGCGCTGTGCCGTCGTGGCCGATGCCAGAGGCTACGCGGTGACGACCAGCGCGGAGTTCGAGCTCGGCGAGGGGGAGGAGCGGGAGGTCAACGCCACGCTGGAGGTTGGAGGCCGGATCAACGTCACCGTGCTCCGCGACTTGGACGGCAGCCCCGTCGCCGACCCGCGTTTGAGCCTCGTGGGCGAACCTGAGCGGTACGTCGACAGTCTGCCGCGCGGAACTTCTGTCGTCATGTTCCCCGATCCTGGAGAAGGCCTTTCGTCCATTCGCGCGGGCCCCCATCGTGTCGCGGTCGGTGCAGAGGGGCTCCTGACGCGAGTCCTCGAGGTCGAGGTCCGCAACGGCGAGACGACCGAGGTCGAGTGCCGGCTCTTGCGTGGAGGGGCGATCCGCGGGCGCGTCCTCGCCGCGAACGGGGAGCCCGTCGCGGACGTGGACGTGGACCTGAAGACGCAGCCGCTCTTGCAGCATCTCAGTCGTACCAAGACGAACGCCGACGGAGCCTACGAGTTTTCGGGTCTCGGCGAGGGGACCTACCTCGTCGTCGCGTGGAAGTCCCAGCAGACCGGTGGCCACTACGGGATGGCGGAGTCGAGGCGGTGCATCCAACTGGCCGCCCAGGAGTCCGTCGAGCTGGACCTCCCCGCCCCGGGGGGAAGGACGCTCGTGGGTGTCCTCACGCAAGGAGGGAAGCCCCTCCCGTTGACTCCGATGACGCTCCATCCGACGACCCGGACGTGGATACGGCGGACGACGACGACCGACGCGGAGGGGCGGTACCGGGTCCCCGACGTGGCGGCCGACGACTACACGGTCATCGTGGGGAGCGAGGCGGAGCCTCTGGGTGTCGCGCGCCTGTCCGTGCCGTCTGTTCTCGCACCGGTCGTGCGGGACCTCGATCTGCCCGCCGGGCGCATTCGCGGGGCGGTCACGGACCAGGTCTCGGGGAAAGCGCTCTGGAGGACCTGCGTGGTGGCCCTGCGCGCGGACTCGGGGCGCCGCGGCTTCTCCGAGTGGCTCGAACGGATGGCCGGGGGGACCGTGACCGACGCCGGGGGCCTCTACGTGATCAAGTCGCTCCCGCCAGGGGAGTACGACGTCGTGGTGGGCGCGTACGGCCGTGTCGCGTACTTCGCAGGGCAGGTGACGGTACCCAAGGGGGGCGACGTTGTGCCTCTGGATGTCGTGGTCCCCTTCGGGGTCCCGATCGACGTCCGCGCAACCGACGAGGCGGGCCAGGACCTCAAGGCGATCTTCGAACTTCGGGAGGTGTCTCGGGGCATCGAGGTGTCCAGATGGTTCCAGCCGGATTCGAACACGTCGGAGGTCGGCTGGATCCGCTACCAGGGGGTTTCGCCCGGCCGCTACCTGATCTCTGCGTACGCTGAGGGGCACGGTCTCGCCCAGCGGGAGGTCTCCGTCACCGCCGAGGGGCCCCTCGTCGTCAGGTTCGCGCTCCCCGAGGAGTCGGTCGTGCGTCTGACCTGCCGCGACGGCGCCGGAGCGGCCCTGGAGGGCGCGGTGCTGATCATGCGGACCCCCGACGGGGGATCGGCGGAGCCGCCCCTCCCTCTCACCAGCCAGCGGCCGGGCCTGTCCGTCACGGACGACGCGGGTCGCCTCGATCGTAACGGACTCACGGCCGGACGGTACGTCGGCGAGGTCCGCGTGGGGGCCCTCGCCGCGCGCTTCGAGGTGGAGCTCGGCCCCGGGGAAACGAAGGACGTCGACGTCACGCTCCGCTGACGGACCATTCCGAGGGCTCTTGGTCCTACGACCCTGCCGCTCGCTCGAGCCCGATTACGAGCACGCCACCGCCACCGAGGAGGCCATGGAGTCGCGTTGCAGGATCAGCGGGCCGCAGCGCTACCGCCCGATCGCCCCCGAGTTCCAGGGGTCGTGCCGGAACGAGGGCCAGGGGCTCGCCGCATCGCGAGGTTCCACCGAGAGCGGGCAGGTCCGCCCCGAAGGGTGCACGAGGTAGACGACCTTCGCCTCCTCGCCGACCAGGACCTCCGTCTGCGGCGTCAGGCGCCGGTACATCCGCGTTCGCCCGTCCGCGAGGTCGACGCCGAACAGCTCGCCCGTGCGCGAATTGTACGACAGGACCAGTCCCCGCCCTTGCTTTCCAGCCGGCAGCACGCCGAGCACGCGGGGGTCGTCGAAGGGGAACGACCTCCAGAGGATCCGCCCGCCGCGGCCCGAGAGCGCGATCAGCCCCTTCCTCCCATTTCCTGCCACGACGTCCCCGACGCCGTCACCGTCCTGATCCGGGATGGAGCGGATCCCCGTCACCATGCTCCCCTCGAGGACGACCTGCCAGAGCCTCTCGCCCGTGCGCCCCGCGAAGGCCGTCATCGTCTGCTGGTTGCTCCCGTGAAAGACGATGTCGTCGGCCGCCTCCCGTCCGTGGGTGCGCGCTACGTCGCAGGTGATCCCCGGGTAGCGCGCCCTCCAGATCGCCCTCCCGTCTCTCTGCGAGAGGACTGCCACGTCGCGTCCGATCGACACCAACAGGTCCTGGAGCCCGTCCCCGTCGAGGTCCTCGACCACTTCGTGCGCGCGGGGAGGCGAACCGC
>Ga0080064_1003734_pt1 | contig 21153 bp, 21 predicted proteins | sample Subgrocontami54m_FD_69260 | JGI IMG/M metagenome (GOLD analysis project Ga0080064, IMG submission 69260) | Subsurface groundwater microbial communities from S. Glens Falls, New York, USA - GMW46 contaminated, 5.4 m (SPADES assembly) (version 2) ...
GCGGGGGGGGGGGGGGGGGGGGCGAACCTCCCCCCCGCCGAGCCCAGTCAGTTCCGTTCGGATATTTTCAAACAGACACCATGTCGTTTGTTATATTAAAAGGTTAATTTAAAAACTATTGACAAATTCTCAACATCTGTGTAGCATTTGACATAGGGTGACAACCGACGTTCTTGCTAATGGGATCTTGCCCATGACACAAGGGCTTTAAAAGGCAGAGATTTTGTCTCTGCCTTTTGTTTTATAGATAAACTGTTTGGTAATTTCGATCTTGGCAATATAGCCTAGCTCCATCTATGGCCGTACCTGACCTTGTCCCATGATTATCCACTTGTAAGAGGTCATCTCTTTGAGTCCCATCGGTCCTCTAGCGTGGAACTTTTGGGTGCTTATACCTACCTCTGCGCCTAGGCCAAACTGACCTCCGTCGGTGAACTGTGTGCTGGCGTTCACGTACACCGCAGCCGCGTCTACCTCGGCCAGGAAGCGCATAGCAGAGTTGTAGTCCTCGGTAATTATGGCCTCTGAATGGCCGGAGCCGTAGCGCTCTATGTGCTCCATAGCCTCGTCCAGTGAGTCCACTACCTTGACCGCGGCGGTCAGAGAAAGAAACTCTTTCCCCCAGTCTTCTTCGGTAGCCTTCTTGACCACAGAGCCAATATCCTTACCGTCAAGTTGCGCCATAGCCTCAGCATCGCAGTGCAGCTCTACCCCGGCCTTACCCCACTCCCTAGCCAGTGCAGGTATAAAGCTGGGCGCTATATCCTTATGGACAAGGACAGTATCGAGGGCGTTACAGATAGTAGGCCGGCGCACCTTGGCGTTGTAGGCGATATTTACTGCCTTTTCCATCTCCGCCCCTGCATCGATATAGGTGTGACACACGCCTATGCCGCCGGCGACCACCGGCATAGAGGCGTTCTCAGAGACGAAGCGCACAAGCTCCGCGCCGCCCCTGGGCACCATAAGGTCTATGTATTCCCGCATCTTAAGCAACTCGCCCACCAGAGCCCGGTCTGGATTATCAATGAACTGGACGGCCTCAGCCGGTAGGCCAGCCTGTGCGCAGGACTCCCGCACTATAGCTACCAGAGCCTTGTTGGAGTTGATGGCCTCACGGCCTCCTCGCAGCACAACGGCGTTGCCCGACTTCAGGCAGAGTACAGATATATCGATAGTTACGTTAGGGCGGCTCTCATAGATAACGCCGATGACACCCAGGGGAACTCTGCGCTTGCTCACTTGCAGCCCGTTAGGAAGGGTACGCACGTCGTAGACCTCGCCAACCGGGTCAGGCAAAGCGGCTACGGCCATTACATCTGCCGCCATACCAGCTAGCCTCTCCTTATTCAGAAGCAGGCGGTCTATCATAGTAGCATCAAGGCCCTCAGAGCGCGCCAGGGAACGGTCCTTATCATTAGCGTCTAGGACCTCAGTCTGGCGTTCTATTAACATGTCGGCGATGTTAGACAATGCCCTGTTTTTGGCATCTGTGGAGGCCCTGGCCAGCTTTTTGGACGCTTTCTTGGCCTCAGCGGCTTGTTTAATAAGTATTTGAGTTGAAGCTATTGCTACCATTTGTTCAGTCCTAAACTCGTCTGATCTTGCAGGAATAATGAAAGACCTAACGCTTAACTAGAATCACCTGTATAAGTTTACACTGATACTCTAAAAGAGGAAAATCGAACAGATGTAATAATCTCATATGTTTTTTTATTCGATAAGGCAGCGTAAGCCGGAAGAGTTGGATTGTATCCGTGAGCGCGCCTGGAATGCAGGACTAAATTAAATCAGGAGTTTCACCCCGGAGGGACAATATATGGAGCGGCTTGCAGAGGTCTCCTGTTTGATGCGAACCTTTTAGTATGTGCGCCGATGCGTCTAAAAGAGAGCAGGCCATTTAACACTTGCAACATCTTGGGGCTTGAGAGTTGGGCGCTCAACAACGCAGAGGATCGTCAAGCGGGAAAAAGTAAGAGCTCGGACGGGTATGCCACCGAGCTCTTACCGCTTTAATCACTCAACCTTGCCAAGGTACCTGATCAGTCATCTGGCCTGGCATTTGCCTCCGAGGCCTAGCCGTTTTGGCCCTGGTCGCCACTTTGACCATTTTGGCCTTGGTTTCCATTCTGACCACTCTGGCCCTGGTCGCCACTTTGACCACTCTGGCCCTGGTCCCCACTTTGGCCGCTCTGACCCTGGTCGCCACTTTGGCCACTCTGGCCCTGGTCCCCACTTTGACCTTGGTCTCCTGTCTGGTCACACTGGCCTTCTTCCGGGCACTGCGAATCTCCCTCATTGGCCTGAACAGCCAAGCTGTTTATGGCGCCCAGTCCTGTCTGCCAGGCCTGGACCGGGCTGCCGCCGATCCATAAGAGTCCAAGCAAGACGATGATACCGATCGGCAAGAATTTTTGCTTCATAAGACCTCTTCCTTTCTAGTCGCTGAATTTAGTGTATGCCGCTGATAGAGACATTACAATGATGCTCGTCACCTTGGGCGTATTGCAGCTTTTGTAAATTCGTCACAGTCTTATCACCTCCTTTCCACGACTCTATTTTATAGCGACATCTATCATAACGTGCAGGAAGGACATTAGTTAATTACGAGTTCATCTTGTAATGACTAGGTCTCGAAATTGAAACCAAATTTTGACCAAACTCTCACCTTACATCTACGTCACGATCACTAAAGTCCTATATTATTACAGAAGCGATAGCTCTCCGCAGGCTAAGGAGGTGCTGAGGTCGAGGAGGCATAACAATGATGAGCAGGTCTAACATGACAAGAAGTAGGATGAAGCCCCCATCAACATTCCGCTCTATGTTGCAAGGAGAACGCGGCTCTATTACGATCCTCATGGCATTATTACTGCCCGTGTTCCTGGGTTTTGCCGCACTGGTTGTGGACCTGGGTTTGGGATATACCAATCGTCGCGCTTTACAGAACGCCGCAGACGCAGCAGCCCTGGCTTCAGCAGGAGTCCTGTCACAGTCATGGACCGGTACTCAGATCACTGCTACCTCCGCTCAAGCTACTGCTGCAGTGACCAGCTATGTACAGGCCAATATGCTGCCCAAGGAGACGGCGACTTTTCAAATAGAGTTCCTCGACAAAAACAAGGCGATCATTCCACTCTCAGCCAGTACTCGAGGCGTTCGCGTGACAACTAAGTTGACGCAACCATCGCTTTTCGGTCGGATTTTGGGAGTCGATTCTCTTATGCCGGGAGCGAAGGCGGCGGCAGAGTTCGGCCCAGCCGGATCCGGCAAAGGAGTATCTCCCATCGCTGTTGATGATAGCGTCTCAAATCTCTACCGCCTTCAGCCCGCCGGTGGCAATAGTGATGGCAATTACGTGAACGTGGCTCTGATTAATACCGCGGCTTTTGGTTCTCAACAAGACTTTTTCGATGCTCTGGAGAACGGGATGCGGGACCCAGTAGTCCTTGGCCAGAGTTACGTCACTAGCGCCCCGGACTGGGTGCGCTGGCGGAAATCTGTTGTGGACGCGCTAAATAAGCGCATTGACCTGGGCAGTTCCTATGGAGATACGCCAACCCACTACCGGGCAAATAGCCCTCAGGTGTTAATCGTTCCTACAGTGCAGGGGGGGTTTGGGAATGGGGGCAGCCCGGTGAAGCTTTATCGGTTTCGGGCCTTCTTCCTTCAGCGGATGGACCCCGCAGGAAACTGGGCTAAGGGTGTTTTCCTTAATAACGTCTCGTTTACCCAGGGAGCGATCAACCAGGGGTCTCCCTACGGAGGTGTAACTGCTCTACGTCTGGTCGAGTAGTTAGATCTCTGCCAAGCCAATTTCGTGGTTATCCGCCCTTTATGTTCTTGGTCGCCAGCCTAGAAGATATACCATCGCCTGCAAGGGTTTGGCAGCAAAGTGACTATTATCACGGTTAAGCCTAGTATTAGGATGCGTTCGCGCTTTAGCGCCCAGCTTACGGAGGCGCTATGGAGTTAATAACCGTAACGCCAGCATATGGAGTAGAGGACCCTCCTCTTGTGCCTGAGGCCGCATTTACTCGTACCCAACACCCCGTTATCAGCGTGGAAGGACTACTGGTCGCAGAGAGGAACAAAAGCGCCCTAAACCCTAGAACGGTATGAGATGAAGCTGGGAAAGTTGAATCGACATAGGGAAGGAAAACGATACGTGGGCTTGGGGTCACGGGGCTGCTGCAGCTAGTGTTAAATGGATCAGCACTGATCAAGGAATTGATATAGCTCACCGTCTGACTATTCGGAGTACTGACAGTGGCTTGCGTCCCACCAATGGTCAATGGGACAGATGGGGGAGTGCCCGTTGGATAGGGTTGCGTAGGAAGGGCAGCAAACATTTCGAAGTTCACACAATTACTACTACAATCTCCCCCTCCGCCGGGTGGCTGAACCTTCCAGGTAACACCGTAGTTCATCGGCGCGTCGCCACCGACGGCCAAAGGGAAGGCATTCAAGCCTGATGCTGCACCGAAGACCCCTGCTCCGGCAGTTGTCACCGGAAGGCTCGAAAAGCCAAAGATGCTGGCAAAGCTGGTGCTGTAGTTCTGCTGCACGCTGACCTTGACCCCACGAGTGTTTGAAGCGATTGTAGTGGTTGGCTGGGTGGCAAGCGGCTGACCGTTAGAGTCAAGAAACGTCAAAGTTACATTCTGCCCGGTGGGAAAGCCATTTGCTTGAGCCAGGGTGTTAGCCTGTGCCCGAACGGTCGCGACTGTGGCGCTGATCGTACTCCCGTTCCAGTTCCGGCTCATTTCGTAGGTGCCAGCCGAAGAGGCCGCGTCAGCAGCGGCTTGCATGCGTGTCTTCTGGTAGTACCACATCGCCCCATCTACGCCAAGCGCCGTGAAGGCACAAAGCGCCGTGAAGAGTAACGCAATTACAACAATCGCCTGTCCCTCTTCACCACGACCCAGCCGAGAACATATCTTTACAAACTTTGCAACCATATCTCTTTATTCTACCTCTGTCAATCCAGTAGCATCTAGGCGTAATACACACGATGCTTAACAATCATGCCAACTGCATGATATCGTAGTGTCCGTTACGGGTGCTGTCAAGTAGTAAAACCCCTCCACCTCACTATTGAATTCAGCTGAGTTTGGGGTAAGCGCACACGTTGTAGACCACCATCCTGCGCCGTAGTCCTGAAGAAGCTTGGATTGGTGGACACCTTTCATCTGTCACCCGCAGGATTATGGCGGAGGTACGAGGCTGTACGTTGTCACACCGTTATAGGGGGCAGTAGCGCTCTTGGCGCCTGTTGGCGCATTAGCCCTCACCCAACAGCCGGTGAGCAGCCCGCTGCTGGGACCACTTGTGATGACGTTCGTGAACATCAAGGCACGCAGTGACGTAACTGGTAACACGTCTCCGGGCCCTGACCATGAACCATAGTTCGAGAAGCCGATAAACACGATCCTTGGGCTGGGAATCGTTGGATTTGAACAGCTGTTGCCGGGATCGGCGTTGATCAAGGACTGAATGTAGCCGTTCAGGTTTGACTGTGTATAGGCCACAGATGTCACAGTCGTTCCGACGTTTACGGAGACAGAGGGCAAAGCTGTCGAGGGATATGTTCCAGTGATCGATTGGAGCATTCCATAGTTGACACAGGTGGCGCCGCAGCCACTGCCGTAGTTATACGGGTTAAAGCTCCAGGTCGAACCAATGGCTGGATCGGTGCCTCCCCCCACTATCATAGGAAAGATACCCATACCTGACACCGAGCCGAATGTCCCTGCCCCTACGGTCGTCACCGGCAGGCTCGAAAAGCCAAAAACGCCGGCAAAGCTGGTGCTGTAGTTCTGCTGCGCACTGACCTTAACCCCGCGAGTGTTAGAGGCGATTGTCGTCGTTGGCTGTGTAGCAAGCGGCTGACCGTTAGAGTCGAGAAATGTCAGAGACACGTTCTCTCCGGTGGGAAAGCCATTTGCTTGAGCCAGGGTGTTGGCCTGTGCCTGGACGTTTGCTACAGTCGTGCTGATAGCAGTCCCATTCCAATTCCGGCTTAGCTCGTAGGTCCCGGCCACAGCCGCGGCGTCAGCAGCCGTTTGCATGCGTGTCTTCTGGTAATACCACATCGCCCCATCTAAACCAAGCGCCGTGAAGGCACAAAGCGCCGTGAAGAGGAGCGCGACCACAACAATCGACTGTCCCCCTTCACCACGGCCCAGTATGGAATATATACTTAGAAACCTAGTAACCATGTCTCCTATTCCACCTTCGTCTGCGCAGTCGAAGTGAGAGTTACCGGAGCATCAAAGATGTTGAACGCAGCCAGCACGTTGTAGCTGTAGGTTGTAGTTACGGTTATCGTCCCTCCTGCTGTTCGGCCGGTGCCTCCGTTGTCTGTCCCAGCCGGTGCGATTGTAAAATTGGACAACGCCAGGGTACCCAAAAGCGGGGATGCCTGGTTGGCGGCAGTGACCAGCGGAGCGTCGGTGGTCACGGATGCGAAGGACCCGGCATGAGCGGCCTCCCGAGTTGAGTTGGCGAGCATGACATAGGTGGCGCTGAAGCGGCCCACTTCAATCACAAATAACGACAGCATGAAGAGTGTCATTGCAACAAGGGCTAGCTCAACCGTGCTTTGACCACTTTCTTTATTGATGATGTCAGGCAATAACCTTCTGCGCGCCATTACCTCACCGTGTTAGCGCCGGATCCCTGGATGGTAACTCCGCTTGGCAAAAAGAGGTTGGTCAAGGGAACGATCGATGTATACTGCCAGCTTACGGTGACAGTAATCGTGCTGCCAGTTGTTCGTGTCGACGGAGAAATGACGATATCGCTGTCAGCAAGTACCACATCCGAAGGAAGGTCCGCCCTTACGGCAGTGCGAATTGCGGCATCTGTGACGGTTGGGACACTACCGGTGCGCGCACCTTGGAATGCTGCGTCGTTCAGTTGAAGGATATATCGATAAGCTCGACTAAAGTCCACCACTCCGACAAGCATAAAAAGGATCATTGGCAAAGCCAGCGCGAACTCTACCATAGACTGGCCTTTTTCGCCACGCTTTAGCCATTTTATGACCCTTATGAATTTACCCTTACCACTGATATTAACCATAGCAAGTACATTCTAACTATAATCACCGAAGCTTGGCTATGATTTTACTCACAAACGCAGACTTACTCCATTGCCTCTGCTACCAGCTCCGCGAGGTCTCTGACCTTGATCTCTTCTTCCTTGTTCTTGTTGAGAACGCCGTTCTCCATCATCTGCATGCAGAAAGGGCAGGAAGTTGCTATAGTAGAGGCGCCAACGTCAATTGCCTGTTGAGCACGAATATTCTGGACGTGGCCGCCTACCGGGTCCTCCATCCACATGTGTCCGCCACCAGCGCCGCAGCACAGGCCGGCCTCTTTGTTCCAGGCCATTTCCACCATCTGCACGTTTGGAAGCGCCTTCACTACGTCCCTGGGAGCATCATATACCCCATTGTATCTACCAAGATAGCAGGGGTCATGGTAAGTTATGTTTCCGCCGAGGTCTGTACCTTCCTTTAACTTTATCTTGCCACTCTCAAGCAGCTCGGATATCATCTGGCTGTGGTGAATTACCTCATAGTTGCCTTCAAACTGAGGATATTCGTTCTTTATAGTGTTAAAGCAGTGAGGACACTGAGTTATGATTTTCTTTACTTTTTTGTCAGTAAACAAGCCAATAACCTGTGCGGCCTGCATCTGATACAGGTACTCGTTACCCATTCGCCTTGCCGGGTCGCCGGTGCAGGTCTCCATCGGCCCAATGATGCCAAAACTCACTCCTGAGCTCTTGAGTATCTTAACCACAGCTTGGGTTATCTTTCGATTGCGTTCCTCTAGAGCGCCGGTGCACCCAATCCAATATAGGTATTCTTTTTGAAGGATCTCGCCGTCGGATGTGGATTCAAATTCAGGCGCGTCCAGCCAGTCCCAATTATCGCGGCCGAATTGAGTACCGCGCCAGGGATGGCCTCTTCTCTCTATACTTGTAAGAGCATTCTGAGCAGTCTCAGGGATAGCGCCGACGTTCAGGACGAAGTGGCGACGCATGTCTACGATTTTCGGCACGTGCTCTATGAAGACCGGGCAGGCGGCCTGGCAGGCAAAACAGGTGCGGCAGGCCCATATAGGCTCTTCAGATGCCGCGCCCTTAGCCAGCTCCTCACGAGGCTCTCCATCAGTTTGCAGCATCTTGTAGCCCTGGGTCATGATGTGGTCCTGGAACTCAAGGATCAGATGCTTGGGAGAGAGTGGGGTGCCGCTCAAGTTGGCAGGACACACCGCGGTACAGCGTCCGCACTCGGTGCAGTTGTAGAAGTCCAGCATGTCCTTCCAACTAAAGTCTTCCATCCGCTCCAGACCAAAGGTATCAGCGTTTTCAATATCGATAGGACGAAGCGCTCCTCTTGGGCCAAGGTCTCTAAAGAACACGTTGAAGGGCGAGGCGAAGACATGCAAGTGTTTCGACTGTGCAACATATACCAGGAAGTAGAACAAAATGAAGGCGTGTCCCCACCATGCTACAGCCATTGAAGCTCTCTGCACCGACTCGCTGAGCCCCAGGCTTGTAAACAGGCCCCCTACCAAGGTTGCCATAGTGGAGAGGCTTGCCGTCTCACCGTGCATGGCTTCTATAGATATCTTATGCCCATCGACGATAAAGTCTGTCAGCATCAGCCCGAATATCATGCCCAGAACGATAGCGCCGCTGCCCGCGTGCGTAGTGGCCAGGCGGGGAAGTTTTTCTATGTATCTGCGGTATGTAGCAATGGCGACGCCGACAACCACAAGGATCTGGAATATGCCCCATACAAAAGAAGCAGGTAGATAGATGCTTTTGGGCAAAGGCTCAAAACCAAGCAATCCTTCTGCTATAAAGTTCATGTTCTGAAAAAGGAGCGCCATGAACCCCCAGAATATCAGGAAGTGCATAGTGCCGGATAGACGGTCTCTAAGCAGTCTCTTCTGCCCAAAGACGTATATTATGACGGACATTATCCGCTCAGGTATCTTATCGAAGCGGTTTGCAGGCTTGTTGCCCTTCATCATGTACCGGATCTTTGTGATGATGATCTGTGCTGCCCAGCCTGAGAAGCCGACCACAACAAGCGCAAAGATCAACTGTGCCGGGACGCCGAAATAATTAACCGCAGTCGGAACCATTTGCTCCTCCCAACAAAAAATTCGCGTTCTAGGGCTACTATGTCACCTCAGAGAATACCATAGCGACATTTGTTTGACAATTTGGGTTTAAGATCATCGGCGCTTCCTGTCTTTAATTTTGTCATACAAATGAAATACATAGGGTATCTTTTTCATTAACTTTAAAATACCCCCCCCCGTTTTCATTAATAGGAGAGATAAAACTAAGGGGGGTAGAATAACAATGTTAGGGTATTACTGGGTCGGTAAGAGAATTGTATCTTACTTATCCATATTAGCGGCATTAATATTCACACTAGGATTACTTTCATTTGCTTCTCTCTGGCCCGGCTCAACAGCCGAAGCTGATCATCCTAATGGCCTTCATCTACTCGCTATGCACTCCTCTAGTGTGCATGAAGATTTCTGCGTATTAATAGAGGATGGATCTATGAGCTGGTCAACAGCTAGAACTCGGATTCGTAATACCCTCTGGGTTGACAATCCAAGCGGAGATTGGGATGGTCTAGCTGGCAATAAAGTCTGGTTTGTTGACGAGGGAGTACCATGCGATCAATCACCTGACCGAGCGTCTATTGAGCTTGAATATTACGTGCATAGTTCGGGATGTGGAGGTGTCAGCTGCCAGTGGTATTCATATTTCTGGGATTCGCACGGGGGCTATCAAGATTGGATTTACGGATATGTCCGTTTCAAGACATCACATATAAACGGCAGCACCTTCTTATACCATCATGTGATTAACCATGAAACTGGCCACCACCTTGGCTTGGCTGACGGTGATGGAAGTTGCCCAGGTAGTATAATGCATTCCGCGTATTATGGCTGTTCCGATCTTGAGTGGCCTAGTACTGCTGACCGTGATCAGGTTACCTATGAAGCTAATACTTATTCCTTTTAAAGGTGTAAAGGATGACTACTATGAATCTTGCGTTTTCTTGGCGACCGAAGATTTTAGTTTTGATAATTCTAAGTGTCACTTTAATACTAGTGACCGCGACGGTAGCGCTAGGGCTACCCGGCGGTAGTCAACCTAGCAGCGAGCCCAGTCCTGGCGCTCTTTTAACTTCGAGCCGTGACCGCCTAGCCATATGCATCCAATCAGCCGCAGATGCTCAATTTAATATGGCGGAAGCGCAGCTAAGAGTCCAGGCAGCTTTAGCCGAACTCTCTACTCACCCTAAATGGTCCACATTAGGCTTAGCAGGCCTACCTCCAGCAGTAGATGCAGGTTGCCCAACAGCACCTTATTTGCTTCAGCCAGGGGTGGCTGTAAAGGGTGGGAAACCAACCGGAGATCCAGCGACTCAACAAGTGGTGGATCCCAGCAAGTACCGTGTCTTTCTTTTTGTTTTGCCTCCTCCAGAGATAGAAAGAATCTTTGCTGGGCCTACATCTCTGAGGATGGTCCCTGAGCAGTTCCGCTGCCAGGGTCATACGTGTTTCGAGGTGACTACGGGCCTCTATCTCAGTCCCGCCGAGGTGCAAAACCATGCATTCCTCAAGATATGGTTGGCGAAATCCATAGCCGGCGTCCTGTCTGATGAACCTATCCAGAAAGATGTATCTCCTCCTCAGAGATAGAAGATAGCCAATCGCCGATAAATATGATGATTGGAAGATCGTAGTGAGTATATTATCTTACTGGCAAATACGAGCCGTATTAATGGTAATCGTGGTTGTTACAGGAATAGCGATTACCACAACGGTAGCGAACAGTTTGCCTGCAGGTAAGCCGCCTCCTTCTAATGATAAGTTACAACCCGGTACTCTCTTGACGACAAACCGCGACAGGTTGGCCATCTGCATCCAGCCTGTCGCAAGCGTTCAATTTGATATGACCGAGGCGCAGTTAAGAGTCCAGGCCGCCTTAACTGAACTGTCAACCCACCCAAGATGGGCGGAAATAGGCTTGGCTGGACGAGCACCGGTTGTTGTCGATGCGGGCTGCCCATCGGAAGCATACTTGCTTCGATCGGGAACTGTTGTCGATCCCAGAAAACCAACCGGTGACCCAGTCATCCAAGGTGTAGCAGAAGCCAGCAAATACAGAGTATTCCTTTTCGTGCCGCCGGAATCTGAAACGGCAAGGTTATTTAGTGTGACGGCATCCATGCGTAGAGCACCTCAGGAGTACCTGTGTCAAGGCAATAGCTGTTTTGAGGTGACTACCGCCCTTTACCTAAGCTTCAGTGAAGTCCGGAACCATCAGTTTCTCACAGAGTGGCTTGCAAAGGTTATCGGGTTAGAGTCTTCTGTGCCGCCCCAGAAGCCTGGGCCACCGCCACAAAGATAATCACTCGAACCTATTTTAACCGCGTAGTCCCCGTTGGAGCTGTAGCCAACGGGGACTTATAATTTGCAAAGCCTCGTGCGCCGATGCCTGCCTATCTAAAAGGTATTAAGGTAGTATCATGCGCTCGATAAACTATCTCTTGGTCCCTCACAGCAAACCCTACAAGAGGACTACATGTCTCTTTTGACTAGCGCATCTCATAGTGTTTGCGTCTTCGTGGTTCGATAGATCTGGAGATGGTTGGAAGGACAATACTGGTAACCATGGCATCACTCCCACGAGCCAAACAAACTCAAATCGATATTGCCAAAGTAACAGGCTACTTGCTTTCTCAACAACCGAACGAAAGCAGAATTTTTCAGAAGATTTGGGTTTCGCATAGAGCAACCAGATATATTGATGCGAGCGCTATTGAGACATGGTACGAGTCAAAGGGTTGCTACAACAAGTGGAGTCAGATCGCGGACCACGGTAATTACGGTAATTATGGTATATTATAGAAGGAGAGTCCAAGATGGACGGAATCCAATTATTAGAACTATATGGGAAGTCACTGACCATGACAGTAGACCGAGACTGATAACAGCTTACCCAGTTTAGGACAATATGTTCTAAGAACATGATCAGATTGTATTGACTAGCGACATTCCGGATGAAGGACTGAAAGCAGACGACATGGGCGTTATTGTGCATGTGCATCAGCACGGGGAAGCTTTTGAGGTAGAGTTCTTTGGCGTGGACGGGCATACTCTAACAGTGGCTACCGTACTGGCCTCTCAAGTCCGGCCAGTGGGCACAAGAGACATTATCCACATCCGTGAGATTTAGCTATCTGCAAAATTTTCTCCTGCACATTCAAGGCTACAGAAGACTCGCTCAAGAGATCCAATGCCTCTTGGCGAACATCTTCTTCGGCGCGAATTCCCTCTTCTACTTCAATACAAAGAAGCCTCAATATTCCTATAGCCTCTTTATTTTCAGATGAAAGTAAGGGCTGGTCAAGGTCGATACTGACAAGCCATTCATTTAAGTCACTACAAGTAACTTTCCGATCCAGGTATGCTACTATTACATCAACAAGTTCTTTATCTAACATTTTGTCCCTCTTAAGGATGTCATCTAGTAATGATACGAAAGCCGACTGCTAGTTGCTCCAGCCGTCAGAGCTACTTGAGTACACCTAACGATGTCATCTAGTATGGTACTATCCATCATTGGGATGCAAGTGATCTACATCTAAACCAAATTGTATTACACCGTCAAGGATTATCTGAAACTAAGTTTAATAAACGAAGGCCAAATCAAATACTATTGTTTTTCCTACGCTATTAGAGATCATGAAGGTTTTCTTTAAGCATGTACGTATTTGTGCTACTTTGTACGTATTATGACACTTAGATATGAAGAGGCAGTCGATTGGATGAACACAAACCTATAACCAAAACTATGAAAGCTTCAGAAGCAAGGCAACAGTTCAGCCAGGTCATTAACCAGGTATTCCGCAGGGAAGCCAGGGTCATCGTGGAGAAAAGCGGTATCCCTGTTGCGGCGATTATCTCGACTGCCGATTTAGAGTGGCTTAATCGGCTAGAGGAACAGCGAGCGGAGCACTTCAAAGCTCTCGATGCGACCAGGGATGCCTTTAAGGATGTCCCCGATGAAGAGCTCGAGCGAGAAGTCGCGAACGCAGTCCAGGCTGCTCGGGAGGAGTTGCGTAAGGAACGCGAAAGAGACCTTTCCGTCCTAGAGGCAAGCTGGGAGGCATTCAAAGACGTATCCGCTGATGAGATTGAGAGCGAAGTCACTAAAGCCGTAACGACTGCACGGCGCAAGCTACGAGAAATGGCATCGTCAAGCGATGGCTCATGAAGCTTGGATACTATTTCTTAACATGCAGTCTTCTTACCCCTACGATTAAACAAATCTTTAAGAATGCAGTGCTTCCATTATTAGGTTTGTCTTTCTCTCCAAAAACTCTTTTCCTTCTCGCAAAGGTTGACACTAGCTGCTGTGCTACTTAAGATAATGACTGTACTGATACTGGATCGGAGATAGATACTACGTTCATGCCTAAAACAAATACTAGCTCACAAATTCATGTGCTAAGCAAGAAAGAGGGCATGGAGCTTCTTGATAAGCAGGCTATGAGGTATCTGCATATGAGCGGCAAGGAGTTCATTGAAGCATGGCGAGAGGGTAAGTTTGATACTAGCTCGGAGAACCCAGAAGTCACCCGCGTCGCGATGCTTTTGCCGCTCGCTGAGTAATTACGTTGGCTGGACGGACCCCATCTGAAGCTGTCAACAACTTCCTTGAGTCACTTCAAAAAGCTATATCTTGTGTTACCAACTCGGTGATAAATGTTCAAGGCGGATATTACGTTAGTGATCGACCACATTCATTACTTCTTGGAGATGGCAGTCCGATTTCGTTGGGACACGGTAGTGTATAAGCATAACTCTTATACAGAGTTACTTAATAGTCCGAGCACCGGAACCGAGAGGCCCCTATAAAGTTCAAACGGCTAGCTACTATTACTCTATTGAAGACTCAGATGGAGCAGAAATTTTAGCTTACCACTGGCATCCATTTAACGAACCTACTATGCCCCATTTGCACCTGGAGAGTGGCGCTAAAGTTGGCAGACCTGAGCTAAATGGGGCACATCTTCCCACAGGAAGAATAGCCATCGAGGATTTTCTACGTATTTTACTAAACGACTTCAAAATAGTCCCACTGAGAGAAGATTGGGAGGAAGTTATAGAACAAACCCAATCAGCCTTTAGCGAGTATTAAACGTAGTAATACATCTAATTTGAACTTTTGACAATTACATGCCCCTATGATATTCTACCTATATACCCATACCCACTGGGTATGGGTTAAGCTTGCAAATGAGACCCCTTAGGCTTATCAGTCGTTTATGACTGTGGTATTGATTGGGCTTCATATTCTCCTATTCCTCATAAACAACCTGACTATTAATTTCTAGGAAGAGGTAATTTTGGCTTCAACACAACAAAGAGTGGAGGAATCCCCTAAACTTGCTACAGGTAGACCTTCACCATTTAGAGCTTTATACAACCCTCGGTATCGCCTCCTCTGGTCAGCATCCTTCTTCTCTATCTCAATGTGGATGATGCAAATGGTAGCCAGAGGATGGCTGGTCCTTGAGATAACCAACTCACCTTTCTACGTAACCTTAGCGGCAGCCCTTGGGTCGCTACCAATGCTGGTCTTTCCACTACTTGGAGGGGTGCTGGCTGACCGTTTCGATAGAAGAATGCTCTTGATAGGTAATGATGTAGTGGCGGCTATCGCGTATGCAGGACTTGCCGCATTGGTATTTCTAAATATGGTAGAGTTCTGGCATGTCATAGTGGTCTCCGTGGTCAGCGGCATATCCTTTGCACTGTCTATGCCTTCCAGGCAGGCTATAATCCCAAATCTGGTGCGTAGAGAAGACCTAGGCAACGCAGTAGCCCTTAGCACAGTCATGTTTAGTGGCGGGCAGACTATAGGACCTGCTTTAGCCGGAATGCTGGTAGCAGTAATTGGACTGTCCTGGACTCTACTTTTCACTGCCGTCGGCCTGGCTGTACCGGTAATATTGCTGTCACTTCTTAGGCTAGAGAAGACAACCCAGGTCTCGCATCATGATGGTATTGTCACGAACCTTGTAGAAGGCTTTAAATATGCAAAGGCTAGTAGTCTAATACTATCTTTAATAACTTTGGGTGGGGTCTCTACTATTTTTGTGATGCCATACCAGGCGCTAATGCCGGTGTTTGCGAGAGACATCCTCCATTCCGGCTCACAGGGGCTCGGGCTTCTTTTAGGCTCCGCAGGTATTGGAGCGCTAATCGGATCTATTTTCCTGGCGTCCATCGATATGCCTAGCAAGTTAGGTAAGATCTTGATCGTCAGCGGCGTAATAGGCGGCCTCTCGTTAATCCCCTTTGCCCTTTCACCGGTTTTTACTCTTTCCTTAGTCCTGTCCTTCTTTGTTGGGCTTATGATGCAATTGCAGATGACCTCTAACTTTACTACGGTCCAGCTTGTAGTGCCGGACGAGTTTAGGGGAAGAGTCTTAAGCATGAGGATGGTAATATTCGGAATGATGCCCTTGGGACAGATGCTGCTGGGCTGGATATCAGAGGTTATGGGAGCTCAGATAGCTGTGGCTATCTTCGGCGCTGTTGCCGCATCACTAATGGCTATCACTGTAATGGTATCCAAAGATATTAGGGCCATGTGGAACAACGTGACCATAAGATAAGGCTCAATGCTACTCCTCTTTCTATTCAGCGCTCTTTCAATATTCGGCGGCTACCAGGAAATTGTCCATAACAGCCTCGACCGAATATCAGAACCCTTTGCCTTTAACGTCGTTTCCTGGGAAGCGAAAGCGCTGCTCAGTGAAGCTGTTCAGCAGTTGTCCTGGGCGGTCCAGAGCAAGACCATTAATGAGGCACAGGAAAAGGACCTCGTAAGACGTTATGAAGGGCTTCGACTGGACGTAGCTTCTCTGCGCAGACAAACAGCGCTGCTTCCGACCACCGATGATGCAGCCGAGGAAAGGAATAGCCTCTCTCAAGAGCTGTCGCAGAAGCTAAAGGAAAGAGAGAGCATAAGGGGACGAGTAGAGACCCTAATAGGCGATAGAGCAGCCAGGGCGCTGCGAAGCGAAGGCATTCTGTCGTGCATATCCAATGACTCCGGACTCTGTAGCCTCTTTCCACCTGTAACCTTTCAGTTGACCACGCCTCCCAGCGTCTTTATCGTATCTCCGAGGGATAGGGTAAGTTTGATCAGACTTGATGTGCTTGGCCCCGGCATGTCTCCATCGGAGATAGAATCTGTAGAGTCCAAAGCAGAGGAGCTTGGCTGGTCGGCCCTGGTAGAGCCTACGGGAGGTTATTCCACCTACCCTACAATCATACCCGAGGATGCCGCCTTGGACTTCATTGTATCTACGGTAGTACATGAGTGGATGCACGGCTACTTATTCTTCAGGCCGCTGGGTCACAACTACTTTAACAGCGTAGAGATGAGAACTATAAACGAAACTGTCGCGGACCTGATCGGAGTAGAGATCGGCAGAAAGATATTAAATACCTACCGCAGCGACGAGGCTCCTAACCCGAACAGGCAGGAAAATGGAGGGTCCTCCAGTTGGGCTGCGGTGGACTTCAACTTTAGGACCGAGATGAGAGAGACAAGGCTTAACGTCGATAGGCTTCTGGCAGAAGGCAAGATCAACGAAGCTGAGCTCTACATGGAGCAGCAAAGGCGGTTCCTGGCCCAACACGGCTACTACATAAGAAAGCTGAACCAGGCATACTTCGCCTTCCATGGAGTATACGCGGACAGCCCCGGCTCAGTAAGCCCTATCGGCGGCTACTTACAAAAACTAAGGGAGGACAGCGCCTCCCTTAAGGACTTTGTTCGGAAACTAGAGCATGTCTCTAACTATCAGGAGCTATTGGAGTTGGTGGGAGCAGACTAATACTATGACCTAGCTCTCTCCAATGCGTCTGCTGTTGTGAAGGTTGTGATGTCTAACCGTTCTTTTAGATATGCTTTAACCTCTTCTGTATAATCGCTGTCCTCTGAGACCAAGAATTTGTCAGGACTACGATAGGCTACGTCCACAAATTTCATGTCGCTAAGGTCAAAACGTAGGTTGTTTAGTAGATAATTTCTGTGACGCCGGGGCATTCGCCCGGTTAGAAAGAGAACTCTACCTCGGCTTATCATTTCCTGCCACCAATGACTCAAAAGTGCTGGCGGAGATATGTAAGGATAATATTCTCTAACTATTTCCGACCGGCTAGGAATATCGTCAATGGCTATTAAATGATTTCTTAACTCTAATAATAGATGTAATGCCTCCAACAAAGCTGATCGTCGTTGGTCTGATGCTGTTGCTAAAACCCAGGTATCAATAACCCAAACATATTCTGTCATTGATTTTGTTTGTGATGCCTATGAAGTGATTCAAGGTAGCGCATACTTTCTTTAAATCCTTCATCAAAGAACCCTTCCGGAAGTCCTTTATCAAATTGCCCCAGGTCATTCATTTGGACCTCTTCTATCTCAGTGCCGTCCTCAGTTGGATGGAAATAATAGATTGCGACTTCGTCCCTGTTAATCTTCCCTTCTGCGATGCGCCGCTGGATGCGTGAGATAATATGCTCGCTGTGGGTCTCCACAATTATGGCCTTATCTTCCTTGGCTATATCTATGAGCAGGTCTGCCATAACTGATTGAGCGCGTGGGTGCAGATGAATTTCTGGTTGCTCTATAAGTAGGGTTGATCCGGGAGACGAATAGAATCCTTCCACTATTATGGGCAGCACTTGGGATGCGCCAAAGCCCACATGAGCTAGGTTTACTTCAACCCTAGTATTAGGATCCGTGATGACTAATTCCGATAATGAACTCCCAATCCCTTTGAGGTTTACTTTTTCGGCAATACTAAAGCTCGCCATCCACTTATTGACCTTATCTAGCAGTTCACTTTTCTGCTCGCCATAGGAAGACTGTAAGACCTGTACCGATTTTTCTCCCTTTATGCCTACGTCTTGTGGCGTTTCGCCAGTTATCAAATAAAACGGCTGAGGACTTTCCCGGATGGGGCCAATGTAAAAAAGCTGTTCGAATAAACCTAAAGGGCTATCAGCCAAGGACACAAGTACTTCTAATGCATTGTTGAGGTATCTACTAATAGATATATCATCAGACAGTCCTAGGAGTTTCTTAGATGTTAGTGTTTTTGAAGGAATAACAACAGTGGGTAAGAAAAATTTAAGTGTACCAGTTGATTCTCTAACTGGTACGGTTAGTATTGTGCCATCTAAGGCGGGTAATATCGATTGAAACGAGTATAGTTCTCCTTTAATATGACTTCTCTTAAAACCACTTGTTGGAGGTTCACTATATAGTGAATATTCATCGCAGTAAATTCTCTGTGAACTTTTATTGTATTTAAAGATGCCGCGCATCGTGGCCTGGGTTATTTTCCCAGCCCCCAAGTAGTCCAAAGTCGAGTTAACCTCCTCGTCTAGTGCGCGCAAGCTGAAGGATAACTCAACAGTTAACTTTCGTTTTAGCTCATGTTTGTAGACCATAGTCTGGTATGAGCCGAGGTCAACATAGCTCCCATTTATCTCTAGTGGATTCCGCAAATCGCGGCTATCCACAGTCTGGCGCAGCATCAGCAGCACTTGTAACAGGCTGGTCTTGCCAGAACTATTAGGCCCCATGAGAAATGTCAGGGGCCTTAAGTTGAGCTCTCCAGTGTCCTGGAAGCTTTTGAAATTTTTTATTCTGAGCTTTGTGATCACGGGCTACTACGAGACCTCTATCTTAGTACTGTCCTCATCCTCTTTTTTGTCGACGCGCTCTATTATTGAGTCCAGAATACTTCTGATTCCCATGAAGAACTCCTTTTGGGAGGTCAGGAAGTGCTGTCTTGTCTCCTTGTCCAGTATCTCTGGCGGCTTAAAATAGAAGGCGAAGCTGCCGTCATCTTTGTTCTCGAAATCGAATATTTTGTCCATTGTCTTTCCTCCTTGTTACTTGTATTATGTCCTTCGACAGTCCGCTACTTGAGGCTCTCGAAACCTGTAGTGAGGTTCTCGAACTAGGAGCGGACGCTCAGGACAGGCTTATCTAAAATCTATCTTTAGAGTCTCATTCTCAAGCTTGGCCCCCTGGGCCTTTTTGCCTCCCAGGGCATGAGGCAATATAATGTTTCGACGCTGGTTGCCTACCTGGACCGTTAGCTCGTCACCATGCTGTGTAAGAGATATATCACTCTTTTCTACAAAGGGCAACATTATGGTCATAGTATAATGCTCATTTACCTGCTGTATCTCTCTTGGCTTTCCAACGAAGTAAAGCTTGTTAGGATCGTCATTTTCATCCTCGAACAGCGCAGCGGCCACCTTATTTAGCATCTCAATGCCTACTACCTCGTGGTCCATCATTGGCACTCTCTTGATGGGAAGTGGAGCAAAAGAGTCTATAATAAACTCATCGTATTTGGCCTGGCTTTCTCTCCAGGCGGTAAAGAAGGGATCCGTCACCTCCGGAGGGATCACCCGGTTAGATATTATCAAATCCACGTTATGGCCGTACAGGTTTAAATAAGTGAAGGTGCGCTGGGCCTCCTTAATGACCATTTTCTCCGGATTTAGCACCAGACGAGCAGAGGTCTTTTCTGGGTCTGTGAGAATGCCGTGAAGCCGGTTCAGTCTGCCGAAAAGGTCTTCAGCAGCCTCAAATACCTCATCGCTTGGCAACGGTATGTCCGAGATAGTACGGAGAATAGGGCGGAGCACCTTGGCCGCCTTACGCTCAATTGGGTATATGTGCTCCATCCACCAGCTTAACACCTCCGGAAAGCTCAGGAGACGCAGGGTCTCTCCGGTAGGCGCACAGTCAACGACTATGGTGTCATACTCACCTTCATCGTGGTACTGAAGCAGATAGAGCAGCCCCGCCAGCTCCTCCATGCCAGGCAGAATAGCCATTTCATCAGCCATTATTTTTTGCATACCTCGCCACGACATAATAGCGGACAACCATCGCTGAAGGGTCCCCCAGTGCGCGTCTATCTCTCTATGTATGTCCAGCTCCTGCGCCCACAAGCCATTAGTAACCTCAAGCGGCTCGCCGGACAATTCTATGTCGAGTGAATCGCCAAGACTATGGGCAGGGTCGGTGCTGATAACAAGGGTCTTGTGTCCAAGTGATGCCGATTTGAGAGCGGACGCAGCAGCAATAGTAGTCTTGCCGACTCCGCCTTTTCCGGTATAAAGAAGAATTCTCATATGCTTTTCCTAAATATTTGTGAATTTATGGGAGTCCCCAATATATCAAGGATAGCATAGTAGTAAGTTTTGAGAGAAATTTTATATTAGATAGCGCTCCTGCAAAGGGCAAACAAGTTTGCAAGGAATCTCGCGGTCGGTTATTATGTGAGCGCCTGAGTTGAGCAACGGGCATAGCTAGAATATCGAGGGGCACAAGTAGGGGGAAGAGCAATGCCAAGTGAACGTATCCAGCGACAGATAGATGAACTCTTGGACGAAGCGGAGGCTGCTGTCAAGCGCTCCGAGTGGGAGGTTGTCCGTGACCGGGCCCAAAACGTTCTACGCCTGGACCCTAACAACGAAGATGCTATCACCTACCTGGCAGCCTCCGAGAGAGACCTACCAATCGAAGATGCTCGATCTATCGGCAGAGGCTCGAGTCCATCTTCTACGCCCCAACCAGTCCCACCTGCCACAACACCGATAGATCGAGTGTCTTCGACTTCAGGTACACAGTCTTCTACAGCCCAACCCACAAGCTTTGCCAATGGCCGCTACCTGGTCAAGAAGTTCTTAGGAGAAGGCGGCAAGAAGAAAGTATATCTTTCCGACGATACCCTCTTGGACCGGGATGTTGCCTTTGCCTCGATAAAAACCGAAGGGCTGGACGAAGTCGGACGGCAGCGTATTAGACGCGAGGCTCAGGCTATGGCTAGACTCGGCTCTCATCCCCACATAGTATCTGTGCTTGACCTGGGTGAAGAGAATGGACAGCCCTATATAGTGACAGAGCTTATGACCGGTGGTGATGTAGAAGCTCTTATAGAAAAGGCGCCAGACCATAAGCTCTCATTAAATAGAGCCTTAG